>Ga0182021_10004474_pt1 | contig 16445 bp, 15 predicted proteins | sample 612E3MmetaG_FD_120493 | JGI IMG/M metagenome (GOLD analysis project Ga0182021, IMG submission 120493) | Permafrost microbial communities from Stordalen Mire, Sweden - 612E3M metaG (Illumina Assembly) | ecosystem: Environmental > Terrestrial > Soil > Wetlands > Permafrost | place: Sweden...
ACGGAGATGAGCGCAACGGAGAACGAGAACCGGGTCTTCTGGGTGCTGCTGGCGGCATCGTGCGCCCATGTGGTGGAGGAGTACGTCTACCCGGGTGGCTTCCTCGAAAGCGCGCGGGAAGTCGCGCCTGAGGCTTTCGAGCACGCATCGACCCCGATAATCGTAGGGGTCAACGCGTCGATGATACTCGGCTGCCTGAACGCTGCGCTGATGCGCAAGAGGCAACCGTTCTTCGGTCTCTCGATGGCGAGCCTGCTCTTCTTCAACGCCATCCTCCATACCGGGGCCTCCATGAGGCTGAAGAAGTATTCGCCGGGACTCATCACCGGGCTCTGCCTGTACGTCCCGCTTTCCGTTGCCGCGTTCGGGGGGTATGCCAGGTCGTCCGGGTACAAGAAGTCGATCGCAGTGAGCGCGGCGCTGTTCGGCATCTCCCTGCACTCGACACCATTCGTTGCTTTTACCATCAGAGGCGTTCTTACAAGGAGAAGCGATGAGGAAAGTTGAGCTGAAGGAATTAACGACATACGAGGCGCCAAAGCATTTCAACATGGTCGCGCGCCGTCTGGAGCGCGAGAAAGGGAGCGCTCACCGCTGTGAGGGATGTCGTGGGGATGCGGGCGCGGCCGACTATTGACGAAGGCCGGGCGGAGGCGCTCAGGGAGCGGATGTTCGCGTCCCTGAAACGTGAGTCCGGCACCGCGGCGGTCGACCTCGTCCACTGGTTCCAGAGGGAGGACTGCCCCGAGGTCGACAACCGCAACTGGCTCAAGTGGATCACGCTCCAGGACAGTGACGGGGAGATGACGACTTCGGTCGAGGACATTCCTATTGAAAAATATCCTCTAAGGCCGTGCATTCCCGGCAGGAAACAGTTCTTGCCGCAGATGTGAAATGGATTGTGCCCAATATCGAGGAGGGCAAAGTATGAACTTCAGGAGTCTGTTCGTGAGGATGGGGAAGGTCTTCCCGGCGCACGTAACGATGGACGACATCGGGAGCATGAAACGCAGGATACTTACGGAGGCGGAGAAGCACAAGCCATATGCCAAATACTTCTATAAGGAACTCGCGGAGATTCCCGCGGAGGACCTGGAAAAGGTAAACGCCGGACCGGTAGACCCCTCTTCGGTCATATCGATCCGGGACAGGAACGATCTGATGAAACCCGGATATCTCGATGTGGAAACCGGATACACTGTCTTGGAAGATGGCAGCGGCTTTGCCGCCACATTGGTCAGGATGCCGGGAGTTACGCCCGACATGCTCGACTGGTGGTTCAACTGGCATCCGCTGGAGGGTTTGAGGTATGCCATGTGGTGCCCGGTCGCGCATACGGATATCAGCGTGAAGAACTCCGCGCAGCATCTGGACAGCTCAGGAGTCGTGTTAAGGGAGAGGAACTACGGCAGTACGCACTATCCAGTCGAGGGGTTTAACGTCCAGGGATCGCAGAAGGTATGGATCCAGTTCTTCTCTCCAGAGGATTTCGGCCTGGATATGAGCATGTTCAATGAGCCCGGGATATCCAGGGCCTACTGCGCCAACGTGATCATAGATCTAATGAGAATCCCGTTCAATGTGTTCTTCCATGCAATTCGTGAAGCAGATGGAGGAGTGGAATACCGCAGCCGTTACTGGCTGGGGTACACCATGAAGAACGGTGCTCCAGTGAGGGCAAAGCGACCGGTGCCGTACAAGATGATAGACATGGCGCGCAACAATTGCATACACAGCCTTATCGAGTACAACAACCTGGCGTCCTTCTTGCCGCAACTGTACCAGGAGATGGGCGGCAAGATAGACAATCCGGAAGGATAGGCCAGGTCGCGTTGCGGGCGGACACGCAACCAATATAGAATCTCGCGGGGGGGGCGCATCGTCGTCCTAGCGAGAGGTAGGTGCCTGATGAGAGTTGCGGTTATTGGTGCGGGTGCGGCTGGACTGGCTGCGACACATGCCCTGCGCAAGGCGGGAGCTGAAGTGACCACGTTCGAAGCCACTGGTGCGGCGGGTGGACGAGCGAGATGCTACACAAAGGACGGGTTCGTGTTTGACACGGGCGCCCAGTTCATGGCGAAGGTCTGCGCGACACAATTGCGACTGTGCCAGGAGATGGGGATGGATGAAGAGATCCTCCCGTTCGATCTGAATGTCGCCTTCTGGAGGAACGGCAAGATGTACCCGGTGCCGCCTCCCACCCCGATGGGCCTCCTGAAGGGATTCGGTGACCTGGTCAGGTTCAGGGGCTTCCCGTTCAAGGTCTATCCCCAGATGGCGAAAGTCATGTTCCAGATGATCAAACGCTTCGTCAACGTCGACATAGCGACGATGAACCCCGAGTGCCTGATAGACCTCGGAGATACGAGCGTTGCCGATTTTACGCTCAAGTACGGCGGGCGCGAGGCGCTCGACTGGGCGATGGGTCCCATGGTCGGTACGCTTACGATCGGCGAGCCGGAGGATGTCTCGATACCTCACCTCATAGGGCTGATGGGCCTGTACGAAGGGCTCCTTCTGCTCGAGCGCGGCATAGGCTCCATGCCGGAAGCGCTCTACCATCACTGTAAAGATTCCATCAGGCTCTCGACGCCCATTAAAGAGATCGTTATCGAGAACGGAGCCGTAAAGGGCGTGGATACACCGGACGGGTTCATGGAAGCGGACCACGTCATCTGCGCGACGACCGCCTCGATGGCTCGCAAGCTGATGCCGCAGCTTCCGGATACCATCCGCAAGCCCCTCGAGAAGGTCAACTACAGCTCGACGGTGCACGTGATGCTGGGGCTCGAGGAGCGCATGCTGCCGGGCGACCTCTATGCCGTAGCCCTGCCGGCCCAGGCGAACAGCTTCATCCCGGGGTTGAATGACTGCAGTAAGAAATCCTCCAGGTTCGCACCTCCCGGGACGGGTCTCTCGCACTGCGTGACTTACGGCACCCGCGCGCGCGAACTCTTCTCGCTTCCCGACGAAGAGGTTGTAGGCAAGGTCATAGCGGAGGTCAAGCGCCTTGGAGGCAAGATCGACTCGAAGCCTCTGGTGGCAGACGTCATCCGGTGGCCCGAGGCCATATGCCTCGAATCGCCGGGGCAGTTTCCGGCTATGTACTGCCTCAAGCGAAACAACATAAAGGACGTCAAAGGCCTTCACCTCGCGGGTTCCTACATGTATCTGGTCTCATGCGTAGAAGGTGCATTGAGGAGCGGGGAGGACGCCGCGGTGGCGGTGCTTACCGAGTCATAACCGCTGCCGCGACGGAAATTCCGATCTTATCGAGCAGGGCCGGACTGCCCTTGTGCGCAAGCGCGTGCATTGAAGGACTTGGCCGCCGCCTTCCCTGGTAATAGAATCCAACACGTGGCTGATTCATGTCGCGCCGAACGTCCGCGGAGGTAAACGCATGGAACTCGACGAGAACACTCGCGAATCATTCAAGGAAATCCTCAACAACTCGCCCATGTACTGCCACATGAAGATGCAGGTCGTCGACGCTGGTGAAGGCCGGTCAAGGGTCGAGATGCAGGCGGATAAGACGCTTCACAGCCTGTACGGGATGCTGCATGGAGGAGCCGTGGCGACGATCATGGACTCGTCTTGCGGCATTGCGCTCGGCTCCCTGCTCGAGCCGGGCGAGATCTGCGTTACCATAGATCTTCGGATCAACTACGTCTCCAACCTCAGGGAGGGAACCCTCATCGGGGAAGGGCGCGTCATACACAAAGGTAAGCAGACTGGTGTCACCGAGGCGGAGATCAGAGACTCGCAGGGAAAACTCATCGCAGCGGGCATGGCTACTCACCTCGTTTGCGCTCCCGGAGACGTGAGGATGGTGGATTTCCGCGACCCGGGGGAATGAGGCTGACGAGCAGGCCCCCGACCGGCGGGTCACCCAATTGGCCCGAGCAATTCCCGCTACTTGGTAATGTCAGATCGAACTCACCTGAAGTACTTTCAGTATGTCTCACAAGATCTGTAACCCTGGAGCCTGCGCCGGGGGAAATGCGCGGGACCAGTGGGGGGGGTATGCTTTGCCAGGTGGGCAGGAGGCTCGGATCCTCATAGTCGAGGACGATGATTCGGCTGCGGCCGTACAGGAAAGACTCATCCTCGAGAGGATTCCCGCAATTATAAGCAGGGCGCACGACTGTGCTTCGGCCAGGAGCGAGCTCGAATCGCATGAATTCGACATGGTTCTCCTCGATTACCGGTTACCCGATGAAAGCGGTTTTGCGCTTCTCGAAGAGATCGCATCGGCACAAGGCGCGCCGGCCGTCGTGGTGGTCACGGGGCGTGGGGACGAGCAGAAGGCGGCCGAGGCTTTCCGGTTGGGTGCTTCGTGTTACGTGGTAAAGGACAGTAGCCTCTCGTTCATACTCCCGAAGGCGGTAGACGACGCGCTTGCCAAGAACGCCCTCAAGCGAAGTGAAAGACTCATTCAGGCACTCGTGGAAAACTCGAGCGTGATCTTTTCGGTGCTGGACCGGGAGGGATGTATCGTCTACATGAGCCCGGGGATTACGGCACTGTCTGGTTTTACGCGCGAGGAGTTGCAGGGCATGAACGCCTTCGATCTCGTGCACCCCGATGACCGGAAGAGGACTATCGCAACGTTCGCACAGGCCATCACGGAACCCGGTGTGAGCGTCGGCATGGAGTATCGCATCAGGCACAAAAACGGGACGTGGCGCACTCTCGAATGCCATGGAGAGAACCTGCTCGAAGACCCCAACGTCCGCGGAGCCGTCATCACGACGAAAGACGTAACATCGAGGAAGGAGATAGAGGACGCCCTCAGGCAATCCAGGGAGATGTACAAGACGCTTCTCGACACCACGCATGACTCGTTTTTCCTCACCGATATGGACGGAGTCATCCAAGAGGTCTCGCAAAGGGCCCTGGAGCTTTTCGCCTACGACGACCCTTCCGACCTGGTCGGAAACAACCTCGGGATGCTCACCGCTTCGGAGGACAGGAAGAGGGCTGCAAACGATGTGTTAAACATGAAGCTGTCGGGGGCTTCGCTGGGTCGCGGGATGGAATACCGGATGCAGAAGAAGAACGGCGAACCGTTCGCGGTCGAGATGCGCTTCGCTGTCGTGCCGGGTGACGATTTGGGGAACGGGATCGTGATGTTCGCAATGACCGACATTACCGAGAGGCGGCGCGCGGAAGACGCATTGAAGGAAAGCGAGGAAAGATACAGGGAGCTCTTCGAGGAGACGCCGGCACCGCTTTGGGAGGACGACTGTTCGGGCATCAAGGCGTGCCTGGACGAGTACGAGGATCGCGGCATAGTGGACATCTCCGAGTTCCTGGCAAAGAACCCCGAAGAGATCATAAGGTTGGCGCGCGAGGTGAAGGTAGTCGACGTAAACCAGGCCACCGTGGACCTCTTCGAGGCGAAAGACAAGGCCGAGATATCCGAGAGGTACTTTGAGATATTTACAGCCGATAGCTTTGAATCGGTCGAGCAGGCGCTAGTAAGGTTGGCGACCGGCGGTGAGTTGTTCAAGACCGACACCAGCGCGCGCACGCTGAAGGGCAAGCCGCTCAAGATATCCGTGAGAGGTACGATCGCACCCGGACACGAGGAGACATTGTCCCGGGTGCTTTTCTCCGTGCTTGACATCACCGAACTGCAGCGCGTGGAGGACAAGCTTCGAAAGATCAACGCGGAGCTTGAAGCTTATGCGCATACCGTGTCGCACGACCTCAAAGGGCCGCTGTCCGCCGTCATCGGATACGGGGACGTGTTGAAGATGGCAGTCAAGGATGTGACCGACAAGGAGACCCGCGAGAAGCTCGAGGAGTACCTGCACGGCCTCGAGACGAGCGCCAGGCGCTGCTACAGGCTGATCGAGGACCTCCTCGATCTCGCCCAGGCCGGGCAGACACCTAAAGATATCGAGCATGTGGACGTGGGCCAGTTAGTCCAGAGGATCTGGAACGAGCGGCAGGTGGAGGTCGAGACCGGTAACATCGAGCTTGTGATGGACGAGGACCTTGGTTGTGTCTACGCAAATCCGACGCACGTCTACCAGCTCTTCGCCAATCTCATTACGAACGCCATCTCTTACAACGATTGCGAAAAGGCCTTGATCGAGGTGCGAAGGCTCGAGGGAGAGGAGAAAGGCGTCCACCACTTCCTCTTGCGTGACAACGGGCGCGGGCTGCCGATGTGGAGCACGGAAGATGTCTTCCTTCCGTTCAGGAAATCATCGGCGGGTGGCACCGGCATCGGGCTCTACATAGTCGCCAAGATCGTCGAGACGTACGGTGGAGAGATCTCCGCGTACAACGACGACGGCGCCTGCTTCAAGTTCAGCCTAAGGGACGTTTCTTTCTGAGGCGCGGCTCAGCAGAAACGCGGCCAGTCGATCGTCTGTAACGCGAGCTCCATCGGCATTGAAGCCCTCTCAACTATCTTTTCGGGCGGGCGCTTGCTGGTAGAAGTTGCGTGACGTGTCCATGTTACGTACAAAGATGACGAACGCTTTCAAGACCATCGACATGGCGATACCTCCCCGGACACTCCTCTGAAATAATTCGTACACGAAGACATATGTCCGGCGCAATGATGCCGGACGGGCCGTACCCTGGCGCGCGCGGACGCCCCCGGACACTTGCCGAACCGGCGCCCTGGGCTTATGGTCTTTTGAGTCCGGCATTGAGAGCACGGTCGAGATGGGGGGTAGACGTGTCAGGGAGTTCGTACCACAGCATCTGCAGGTGGACGTTTCATTCGGGGAAGGGCGGGTTCGTGCCGCCAGATATGATACCCGAGTGGAGTTCCGAAAAACTGGATACCCCGGGGATGATCGAGCTTGTGGCGGACAGGATAGCACCTCGGCTGCCCGAAGGTGTAGAGCTCGGTATCGAGCTCCACTACGACTACGAGGTGAACGAGGAGAACGCCGTGGCCGTGGCCGACACACTGGCCCGATGCGGGCTCTCGCTCGCACTGATAACCCCCGGCGCGCACAGGCATTTCGCCTACGGGGGCATAGCTTCACTGGACCCGGACGAGAGGAGGGAAGCGCGGCTCTACGGCGCCAGGACGGTCGACCTGGCGTACGGCCCGCTGCGAAAAGCCTGGCACCCGGACCCGGACCTGGTGCCTTCGCTGGTTCTGTGGAACGGCTCGTTCGGTTACGACCTGGCGACACCCGAGATAGCTCGAATGTATTCGAACCTGAAAGAGAGTGTAGCCGAGTTGTGCGGATATGAGTCGAAAGCCGGCGGCGAGTTGTTCGTCGCCATCGAACCGAAGCCTAACGAGGGACATCCGGCACTGCTCCTGCCCACGGTCGCGAGCGCCATAACGTTCTGGAACAGCCTTCACAGGGATCTCGGGATACCGCTGGAGCGCAAAGGGGTGAACAAGGAGTTCGGGCACTCAGAGATGGTGGGGCTCGATCATGTCTACGACACCGTCGAAGAGGTGGACAACGGGATGCTGGTCCACATGCATCTCAACAGCCAGGGCTACAACGACGGAGTGATACTGGGCGGTCCCGGAAAGTACGATATCGACCACGGCACCCGAATCAACGGGATGAACATAGCTATCGCGGGCCTCGTCCGCCGGTCGGGGTTTTCGAGGTGGAAAGGTCATGACATGCAGGTCAGGCCGTACGACAACGCCGAGCAGGGTATAGACCGCGTTGTGCGAAGCATACTCAGCTGGGAGGCCTGCGGGAGAGCCGAAAGAGAGTTGGATTACGGGCAGCTCAACGAGAGCCTCGAGAAGCGCGATACCGCCAGGGCCGAGGATATCATGCACGAAGCTGTTCACAACGCCTTCCATCATTTCAAAGAGTTCTATGCGACCTGATCCAGGAGCAGGTGAGCCAAGGCGAACGCCGGGCCCGGAGACGCCCGGCTCAAGAAAAGGTCGCCCCGGCGAGGAGGCGCGGGATCAAGTGCAGGGGGAAACGGTGATGCGGACGCGCTGGGTGGCAAACTTATCGAAAGAAACACTTCCCCTGGTTCCCTGAACTGCTTCGAAGATCGCCAGAAGCTGCCCCGCGAGCATGTGAACGCTATAAGGGTTCTCGATCGTCACTCTCAGGAGGTCATCGTTGATCTCGCTTTCCACGGGGTTGCCGTGTCCGTATATCGGAAGAAGGTCCAGATACTCCTCATAAGTCGTGAGCGGGCTTTCAGGACGACCGAGGAAACCGGTTTCCTCTATGCTCCTGTGAGTGTACTCGCGCGACGCCTCTATGATGATGGGGACGATATCGCTACCGAGCTCGGCGATCAGCTCGCGGAACACCGTCGAGAACGCATAACCGTCGATGAGGCTCATTCGAACGCCCCGCCTGGTATCCGTTATCACCGCGTTCGGCACATCCCAGTTGAGGTGTTGCAGAGCTCTCGGCAGGCTACAGCGACGGCACAGGTCGAGGCGCCTGTTGCCCGGAAGCGGTGGGCCCACCTCGGGGACGAGCCTGGCGGCAATCTCCGGCTTTGACTCGGCGGGCATAACCAACAGGTACAGGGTGTCATCTACATCAACCCATTCGTAATCATAGATTACGCCTTCGGTGCTTTCGAACGCTCCGACGACCATGGCCCCGAAGATGTCCAGGTTCATCGGGTTCCTGATGGACGCAAGCGAACCGCGATACACGTGGTAGAAGATAGTTCTGGCATCCGCCATGCCGGCCAGGCGGGCGATGTGCTGTAGTCCGCGGCTGGCGGGGTGCATGATAAGCCTGTTGTTGACCAGCCACCGCGCGCTCTTTGGCATCATGACGTCGATGGTCGCCTTGGCGGCAGCACGTTCGGCCTCGAATACGATATGACGTATCGAGACGGCGACCACGGCTTCGATCCGGCGATAGATGTCATTCAGAAGTTCCGACTCCACAAGCACCAGGCGCTGGGAGGGATTGGGGCCCATGCCGATGGTCCCGTTGTCGCCCCACTTCACGATGAACCTGAAGTAGAACGGTAGCCTGCATCCTGGACAGTCCGACTTCGCCATTGATTCCTCCTGCAAGCACATGCGCCTCACACGGCAGCCGGGCTCCCTGCACCCCGGGGCCGGTCAGGCCCAGGAGCCCCCACGGTCTTATTGTTTCGGGGCTATTCTATATGGTCAGGAGTAGCCCATAGCAAGAGGTTTCTTCAGGCACGGCCGGTCGCGAGCGCGGGACGGAAACGCTCGAGCACTGTTTCCGCCGCCAGTACCACGCATATCGCGAGCATCAGCAACGGAAATACACTGTTGGTCCAGCCGTTGATGCCCCGCCCGTAAAGGGACATTACAAGGGTTACTCCCGCGGCCGCCGCGGTGAAGCGGTACGACCCCGAAAGGGCGACCAGCACAACCAGGAACCCCGCGTACCATGGCATCAGCCACGTCGTTGTAAAGGTAAAACAAAACATGATGGCGCCGGCGTAGAAGATCATCGAGCCCATGTCCCTGACCCGGTAGCAGAATAAAACGAAAAGGAGCAGGAAGACGAGCACAAAGAACGTGTGTGTAGCCGATGCGCTCAACCTGCCCGCGGCGGAACCGGTCCACCCCAACCCGCGCAGCACCGCGGTAAGCTGCCCTCGGAAGAACCTGGGCACGCTGGCGGCGCTGTATTCCGAGCTCACGCTCATCACGAGCTTGAATCCCTTTATCCCGGGCCACGTCGGAAGGTACAGCGCCAGAGGGACCAGTATCAGGACCGCGGCCGCCTCCGCATACTTGCGAAGCCCCCAGCGCGCGTTCTGCCGCAGGAAGAGGACGAGCATTGGAGCGAGCACGAAGAGGGCGGTCGTCTTTATCATCCCGGCAAGGACGACGGACCCTATCGCGAGCACCGGGTAACCTTTGCGATACAGGAGGAAGCCGGCAACCACGAAGAAGATCATGATCGTGTCGTTGTGCCCGCCGCCCACGAGGTGGATTATCACCAGGGGGTTCCACGCGGCTGCAAGCAGGACGAAACTCCTCCTGTCCGGCGTGAGGCGACGCGCCAGGTCATTGATGACGAACAGGCTGCCCGCATAGAAAGAGAATGCCAGCAGCTTGAACGCAATGGTGTTTGTAACGGCGCTCTTGCCGGCGCTCACGCCCAGTGCCGCGGATATATAGTTGAAAAGCGGACCGTACACGGACGGGGTATTCCGCCAGCTTATGTACTGAAGCATGGGTTCAGAACGGAACATGCTCGGTGCGGCGACATAAGGGTTCTTGCCGTAGACGGCCAGCGCCCTCCCGTAGGAGGCATAGTTGAAGAGGTCTTTGGCGAGGATCGGGGGTGTGAAGAGCACGAGAAGGCAGAAAATCATGCTCGCGCCGATGATAAAACCCGGGCTCGCGGCCCCGCGCCTCCGGGCTGTTACTATGAGAGCCCATGCGTATACCGCGTACATCACGAACAGCGTGGACATGTAGACGACTGTGAGTTGCCTGTAAGACATAGTCGCCAACCCGAGCAACCTGCCCAGACCGTCGAGAACTCCCCCCATGGTCAGGACCGCGCTCCTGGGAGCGGCCACCGCGAGCCCGTACTGGCGCTGGACGGCGCACACGGCGACAACGAGGAAGCAAGCGAACATCACCGTCCCCGCGAGCCAGGGGCTCTCGATTATGCGCGATGCGCTGCCCCACGCGCGGTTCTCTGCCGAAGCCGACGACATTTCCAAGCCTGCCTTTAACCTAGTGCACCAGTGCCGTTTCGGTATTCTACAGCAGCGCGGCACGGTGAGATAGGATGCAGGCTACGGTTGCCCGGCGTCGAAGCAACAACGGGTGATTTCGCATCCCCCAGGTTGGCGCCTGCCGCGAGAGGACATTGAAACCGGCGGGCGTTTTAGACAGAATAGGGCTTTGGCAAGGGAAGGACGATGCACTGGCTTATTGATTTCTTTCTACATCTGGATAGACACCTGCAGTCGTTCGTCAAGGATTATCACACCTGGACGTACCTAGCTCTCTTCGTAGTCATTTTCTGCGAGACAGGCCTGGTCGTGACGCCGTTCCTTCCCGGTGATTCGCTGATATTCGCGGCGGGCGCGATCGCCGCGCTCGACGGCCATCCGTTGAACATCTTCTGGCTGTGGCTGATAATCTGCGCCGCCGCCATCCTGGGAGACACCGTTAACTACTGGATCGGCCACTTCATTGGGCCGAAAGCGTTCGGCCGCGAGGACGCCAGGATACTCAAGAAGAAATACCTCGACGAAACCCATGAATTTTTCGAGAAATACGGGGGATCTACCATAATTCTCGCCCGTTTCGTGCCCATAGTGCGCACGTTCGCGCCGTTCGTCGCCGGCGTAGGAGAGATGAGCTACGCGCATTTCCTTGCGTTCAACGTGATCGGCGGGGTCGCGTGGGTCTCTGTTTTTGTGTTCGCCGGCTATTTCTTCGGAAATATCTCGTTCATCAAGCACAACTTCAGCTATGTGATAATAGTCATTGTCCTGATCTCGATACTGCCGATGGTAATCAAGGCGATGAGCGAGCGAAGGAAGCGCAAAGCCCTTGATTCGGCGCAGGGTGCCGACTTCTTGGACGCTGAACACTCCTTGGGAATCGAAGCGCCCGACCCCGGGGGGGATTCCACCGATGCATGATGTTTCATTGATGGGCGCGGTCGTTCGCTCCCAGCGGCGGTTTGCCGCCGGAAATGGAGAGGGACGAATCACCACATTCAACGAATGACCGGCGGACCCCGAGGGGGTGTCCGTCGGGAGGGAGAGTCGGTTGGCTTTACTTTCCGATGTTATGGATGCCCTTGACAGGGTTTTTCCCTGGGAACTGGCTTATGCGGGCGACGGGAGCGGCCTCCTCGTGGGGGCCATGTCGTCAGAGGTCCGGCGCGTCATGTGCGCCGTCGATCTCACTACCGTAATAGTCCAGGCCGCGATCGACTCTCATTGCGAGTTACTGGTGACACATCATCCCCACCTGTTCGCCGGGCGCGGTTCCTCCTGGGATTTCGGTACGCCCGGCGGCGCTATCGCAAGACTGGCGACGCTCGGCGGGCTCAACATAGTCGGTTGCAGGGGTAACGCCGATGCCGGCGAGTACGGCGCGGCCGCCCTGGCGGCGCGGCATCTCCGGCTTGAGGAGCCCCACCCGCTCGAGCCCGCTGAATCAGCGCATATGGCCAGGATCGTCGTCTTCATTCCCGGTGAGGCTCTGGAAGACGTCTCGGCGTCGATGGCCGAGGCGGGAGCCGGAAAGATCGGCGATTACACCCACTGTGGGTTCAGGGTCGACGGCAAGGGCACGTTCGTTCCGGGGCCGGGTGCGGACCCCTATTCGGGTGAACGCGGGACCTTGAATCTGGTGGATGAGACACGCCTGGAAATGGTCGTTCCATCATTCGCGGTCGACAGGGTGGTTTCGGCGATGCTCGAGAAGCATCCTTACGATGAGGTGGCTTACGACGTCTACAGGACCACGGGCCCGGCGTTGTGGGGCAGGGGAAGGATTGGGACGTTGCCCGGGGAGCGGTCGCTTAGTGAGATAATGGAGGACCTGTCGGCCTGGTGCGACGCTGGCGATGCCGTGCTTACCGGCGATCCGGAGACCGGGGTATCGCTGGTCGCGGTCGCGCCGGGAAACGCCGACCTGCTCGTCGGAGCGGCGCGAAGCGCCGGTGCGGAACTGCTCGTTGCGGGCGAAGTTGGGTGGGCGGGCACGGTCGAGGCCTGCGAGGTGGGCATGGCGGTACTGTGCCTGGGTCACCTCGAAAGCGAGCGTCCTCTCGTACCCGAGATGGTGGGTCGGCTTCTGGAGATGTCCGGGGGCATGGGCCTCGAGCTCTCCGTCGAAGGATACAAAGACCAGGAAGGGAGATGGGGTTGAGCGAACTAGAGCCTGCCGAACTGGCGCGTACGTTGCGCGAAGTGCAGGATTATGACACTAAGATCTTGGGGCTTAAACGCGATATCGAAGGCCTCGAAGACAGGCATCGCCTCGGCGAGTTGCGGGACGAGCTCGAGGCTACTATGGAGGCGAAGACCTCAGAGGAGAGCGAACTGGAGGCGATCAAGCAGAAGCAACTCAAGCTCGACGGCGAGCTCGACCTGCTGGCGAAGAAGATCGAAAAGGAAGAGGCCCGCATGATGTCGGGGACCATCATGAACTCGAAAGAGCTCTCGGCTATCCAGGCCGAGATTTTCTCACTGCGTAAGAAGCGCGACGAGATGGAGACCGAGGACCTCGAAGAGATGGAGGCGATAGACGGACTTCGTCAGGGCATAGAGGAAGCATCCCGGCGTATGGATGAGGTCACGGTCCGGGAGCGCGACGCGCTGAAGGAATACAAACGGGAGCTTGCCGAAAAAGAGAGCCAGATCGCACAGCTCGAGAGCGAGAGAGATACCCTTAAGGCGAGGCTCGATGAGGATACTGTCGCGGCTTACGAGAAGCTGCTCACCGACAATGACGGGCTTGCGGTTGTCGGGATATTGCAGGGCCGCAGCTGTGGCGGGTGCCGTATCGACTTCAGCAGGACGCAGATCGACAAGTACCAGCACGAGGAAGGCGTTTTCCGGTGTGAGTACTGCCGCAGGATGCTGGTGAAGTGAGAGCGGTTCCTGACGAAAGCCCAGCCGGCGCAGGCTGCTTCTTGAGCGTATTCAGTGACGGAGCCTCCAGGGGAAACCCCGGCCCAGCCGGCATAGGAGGCCTGGCCAGAAATGCGGCGGGAGAGATCGTGCTGGAGGTTTGGGAGTATCTTGGGGAGACTACCAACAACGTAGCCGAGTACTATGCCCTGATAAGGATCCTTGAAGAGTCGGCGAAGCTTGGATGCGACTCGGTGAAAGTGCACACGGACAGCCAGCTCGTCGCCAACCAGGTTGTGGGTAGCTTCAAGGTGAAGAGCCAGGCGTTACGACCGCTCGTGGCCCGGGTCAGGGCGCTACTTGATGCCTACCGGACGGTGCAGGTGGATTACATTCCCAGGGAGAAGAATATCGAGTGTGACCGACTGGCTAACCGCGGAATAAATGAGGGCCTTGCCGGCCTTCGCGAGCCTATACTCGAGAAAGGCGAGCGGTCGCTTTTTTAATTGGAGAAGCTTGCCTTCCCGATCCGGGGAGGCCCGGACTGGAGTAGATTCGGAGCGTTATGGACTGCTGCGTAATAGGGACAGGCTACGTCGGGCTCGTCACCGGCGCGTGCCTGGCGGAACTGGGCAACCACGTCATCGCCGCCGATATGGACGAGCAAAAGATACAGTCGCTTTCGGCCGGGCATATACCGATCTACGAGGCGGAGCTGGAGGCCATCGTCGAGCGCAACCTCAAGAACGGGAACCTGACTTTCACGACCGAAGTTCACGAAGCAGTCTCGGAGAGTGAGTTCGTGTTCATAACGGTTGGCACCCCGTCCGACGCCGAAGGCCGCGCGGACCTTACCAACGTCGATAACGTCGCCCGCGACATAGCCCGCGCGTTGGACGGCTATACGGTAATAATCAACAAGAGCACGGTCCCGGTCGGCAGCACCAAGCGCGTTCAGAGGATCATCGAAGAGAGCATGCCGCAGTACCACGAGTTCGACGTGGTCTCGAATCCAGAGTTCCTGCGCGAAGGCACCGCGGTGTTCGACTTCATGAACCCGTCCCGAATCGTCATAGGGAGCGACTCCCAGAAAGCCGCCATGCGCATGACCGAGCTGTATCACGGCCTCAACGCGCCGCTGCTCGTGACGGATCCGGTCAGCGCGGAGATGATAAAGTACGCTTCGAACGTCTTTCTTGCCACCAAGGTTTCGTATACAAACGCGGTCGCCAACCTCTGCGAGGCCGTTGGCGCGGATATCCGCGAGGTCACGTTGGGGATGGGTTACGACGAGCGCATAGGCTTTGAGTTCCTCAAGGCGGGGCCTGGCTTCGGCGGTTCGTGCTTCCCGAAGGACTGCCGGGCGCTCCTCGCGATCGCGCGCGAGAACGGTTACGATTTCGAGCTGCTCGAAGGTGTGCTCAAGGTGAACCTCGAGCAGCACGAGAAGATGGTCGAAAAGGTAGCCCGTGCCGCCGAGGGCCTCGAGGGCCGCAGGATATGCGCGCTCGGCGTGGCCTTCAAGGCGAACACGGACGACATCAGGGAGTCCCCCGCGGTCTACGTGATCAAGAGGCTTGTCGAGCGGGGCGCCTCGGTAATGGTTTACGACCCGCAGGCGATCCAGAACGCCAGAGTCGAGCTCCCCGGGGCCACGTTCGCTTCCGATCCGTACGAGGCGGCGGAGGGTGCCGTGGTCCTGGCGTTGCTGACGGAATGGGACGAGTTCAAGTGGCTCGATTACGAGCGTATCCTGGGGCTGATGGAGACCCCGTACGTAGTGGACACCAGGAACTGCCTGGACCCGGCTATGCTCCGGAAGCTCGGTTTCACATACGAAGGAGTTGGTAGATGAAGCTGTCCGTTATCATGCCCGTTTACAACGAGCGCAACACGATCCAGGAGATACTCCGCCGCGTCCGTACGGTGGACATCGGTGAGATCGGCAAAGAGATCATTGTCGTCGATGACGGCTCTACCGACGGGACTCCAGACATTCTCAAGCTCGAAGAAGACTCCACGGTCAAGGTCCTCAAGCATAAGACAAACCAGGGCAAGGGCGCGGCGGTCCGCACCGGCCTTGGCGCCGCGACCGGTGATTTCATCATCATCCAGGATGCCGACCTGGAGTACGACCCGGACGACTACCGCACGTTGCTGGCCCCGCTCCTCAAGAAGAAGGCCGAGGTGGTCTACGGTTCGCGGTTCACCGGCGAACACCGCAACATGCTCTACTGGCACATGCTCGGCAACAAGTTCCTCTCTTTCATGACCAACGTTCTCTATAACACGACGGTTTCCGACATGGAGACCTGCTACAAGGTGTTCACCAGAGAGGCACTGGAGGGTATCGAGATAAAGTCCGACAAGTTCAACTTCGAGCCCGAGATAACGGCCAAGATACTCAAGAAGAAGATAAGAGTATACGAAGTCCCAATATCTTATGCCGGTAGGGAGTACGAAGAGGGCAAGAAGATAACATGGAGGGACGGGTTCTCGGCTCTATGGGCCCTTGTGAAGTACAGGTTTACGGACTGAGCCGGAACGAGCAGTAAACACGGAGGTAAAGAATGTCCAAAACAATAGTGAACGTGGTGCTCCTTGTTATAAGCATCGGACTTGCCGTCGGCGGACAGCTCGCGATGAAGGCGGGCATGAACAACGTGACTGATAACGGCAAGAACCCCCTGCAGGTATCCGATATAAAACATCCTGTCGCGCTCGTGAAGAGGATGTTCAAAGAAGGACCGTGGGCGATCGGTGGAATAATCCTCTACGCGATATCGGCTTTGTTCTGGCTGATAGTACTCTCGAGGGTGGCACTGTCCGTGGCTTATCCCATTGTGGCGGTCGGGTACATCGTCGTGGTCCTCTACTCGAGGTTCGTGTTCCACGAGCCGGTCAAGGCTATCGCGTGG
>Ga0182021_10004476_pt1 | contig 16442 bp, 21 predicted proteins | sample 612E3MmetaG_FD_120493 | JGI IMG/M metagenome (GOLD analysis project Ga0182021, IMG submission 120493) | Permafrost microbial communities from Stordalen Mire, Sweden - 612E3M metaG (Illumina Assembly) | ecosystem: Environmental > Terrestrial > Soil > Wetlands > Permafrost | place: Sweden...
GTACTGGGTAGAGTGAGTGAACGAAGTACACGTAAGAGTCATCTGCAACGCCGTCGAACAGCGTGTTTTCCTTGACTTTTTGGATGGTGTTCCAGCCCATGTGCGGAATCTTTACCGGACCCGTTAAGCGTACATTTTTGCCTTTGAAGAAGGCTAATCCCTCGCCGGGTCCTTCCTCGCTGGATTCAAAATACAACTGAAGCCCAAGGCAAATGCCTATAATCGGCGTGCCAGCCTCAACCGCGTCTGCGAGTTCCTGTTTTACTGGGTGAAGCGCTTTTGCGGCGGCGGTGAAGTTTCCAACTCCGGGCAGCGCAATTGCGTCGGCGCCTTTGAACTTCTGGGTCGGCGCAGCGATTTTTGCTTTGAGCCCTGCTTTTTCGAGGGCGAATTTGAGGCTGAGGAGGTTGCCAACGCCGTAATCTACTATGAGTACTTGAGGCATTACATTGCTCCCTTTGAGCTTGGAACACCCTTCCGTCTGGGGTCCGTTGCGACTGCTTGTTTCAGGCTGAGCGCGAGGGCTTTAATTGCGGCTTCTGCTTTGTGGTGGTCATTGCCCCCATAATGGGTCCAAACGTGAATGTTCGCGCCAAGTGAGGTGGCTAATGTTTCGAAGAAGTGGACGATGTCTTCAGTTGCCATGTCTTCGACTTTTTTTCCTCTGAGCTTCAAGTCGATGACTGCGTATGGCCGCTTAACTAGGTCTACAGCTGCGGATGCGAGGGAGTCGTCCATTGGAACTGTTGCACTGCCAAATCGCACTATGCCTTCCCGCGTACCCAAAGCCTTGCTGAGCGCCTCGCCCAATCCGATAGCTAAGTCCTCGATGCTGTGGTGCTTCAGATCCCCCTTCACTTTAGCGGTTACGTCAATTAGGCTGTGGGTCGCAAAGCTCGTCAGAAGGTGGTCAAAGAACGCCACGCCTGTTTCCGCTTCAATTTTTCCTTTGCCGTCTAGGTTCACTTTGGCGGTTACTTCGGTTTCCTTGGTTTTTCTATAGACTTCGTCGGTTCTCATGTTAATCCTCCATATACTTGCGGAGTGCTTCTAGGAGTTTAGCGTTCATTTCGGGTAACCCTACGGTTGTTCTCAGGCAATTCTCGTACTTGAGAAGCTTACCCAGCTTCTTTATTACCAAGCCCTGCTTCAAAGCAGCTTCATAAACCTCCCCATAAGGTTTAGCCGTGTTGAAGAGGACGAAATTCGCTTTCGAATCAAACGCTTCGATACCCTTTATTTCGTTGAGTCGGTTTATGAGTTTTCCCCGCTCAAGCTTCAACGCCGTTACGCTTTCCCGCATTAAACCGATGTTTTCGAGCATTTTCTTTCCCATGCTGAGTGAAATCACGTTCACCGGGTACGGCGCAGGCGTCTTATCCAACGCTTTTGCCAGCGTCGGGTTAGCCACTGCGTAGCCGAGTCTGAGACCTGCCAAGCTGAAGGCTTTGCTGAAAGTTTTCAAAACGACCAGGTTCTCGTATTTCTTGATTAACGGCACCGCCGAGGAGTCTGCGTACTCTCCGTAAGCTTCGTCCACCATTACTATGCCTGGGAACTCTTCGGTTAACGCCTCAATCTCTCGGGGTTTAAGCTGATTTGCGGTGGGGTTATTTGGTGAGCAGAGGTAGAGCAGTTTTGCTTTGGGCGTGAAAGCTTTCAACATGCTTTCAATGTCAATGCTAAAGTCGTCTTTAAGGGGCACCTCAACATATTCGGCGCCTTCATACCTGACGCAGTACTTTACAACGCTAAACGTGGGCGCAAAAGTTACTGCTGCGTTCCCTTTCTCCAAGAAGATACGAATAACGCGTTCCATTACTTCGTCGCTGCTGTTCCCCAACGTGAGGCATTCCTGCGGTACCTGTAAGTAATCGCTCAGCTTTTTTCTCAGATCGGCTTCTTCTTCCTGTGGGTAAATTCGAAAATCGCATTCATCCGCAACTTCTTTGAGCATTGGGATGACTTTTTCGCGGGGGATAAACAAGTTCTCGTTATAGTTGAGTTTTACGATGTCGCTCACTTTCAGTCCGTACTTCTGTGCGATTTCCTCATTCGTTTTCTCTGCATTGTAGCTCTCTGAAGTTTGCAATCTTTCAAGCTTCTTGGTCAGCCAACTTTTGCATTCTGGGTTCATTTTTCAAACCTCGCCTCAACAGCTTTGTAGTGATTAGGAAGCCTTTCCGCTTCCGTAAGCACCTTGATAGTTGGTTTAACTTTCTTAAGCCCCTCTTTTGAGCTTTCAACTATGCTGACCCTTCGAGTGAAATCCAAAACGCTCAAGCCCGAAAATGTCCTGCCGAAGCCGCCTGTAGGCAAGACGTGATCGGTTCCGCTGGCATAGTCGCTAAGAGCAACGGGACTGAACTGTCCAAGCAGGATTAATCCTGCTGTATTGATTTTTTCCGCGATTTCAGCTGGTTTTTGGGTTATTATTTCCAAGTGTTCTGGCGAAAATACGTTCGCCAATGTTGCCAACTCATCGTGTTCTTTACATGTGATTATAAACCCGTATTTTGACAGGGATTGCTGCACGATTTCTTTCCGTTCCGCGGCATCATACAACTTAGCCAGCCAGCCTTGCACCTCGTCAGCCAATTTTGCAGAAGTGGTTATGAGTCCGGCAACGCTATCTGCTCCATGCTCCGCTTGGCTGACCATTTCCGCCGCGATAAGTTTGGGGTTAGCTGATTCATCTGCTAAGACGAGGACTTCGCTTGGGCCCGCAGGCATATCGATGGCGGCATCCTGAGAAACGAGAACTTTGGCGGCAGTGACGTACTTGTTGCCTGGCCCCACAATCTTTCGGACGGGTTTGATAGACTCTGTACCATAGGCCAACGCGGCTATGGCTTGGACTCCTCCAACCTTGTAGATCTCGTCGACGCCGCAGATGTCCGCGGCAACCAGAATGAGCGGGTTGATGTTGCCTTTTTCGGTAGGCGGGGAGCATACAACTATTCTTGGGACGCCGGCCACTTTAGCCGGAGTAGCCGTCATTACCAGTGTGCTGGGATAAACAGCTTGTCCGCCCGGAACATAGCATCCGACGCTCTCCAGCGGGCGCATCTGCGTCTGCACAGTTATGCCTTCCCGCAATGTTTTGGCGGGTTGCTGTAGCAGAGTCACCGCTTCAATGGCTTCCAGCTTTTCCCTCACGAGCTTGAGTGCAGTGACCTGCTCTTTTGTGACTAATTTGTAGGCTGCCTCGATTTCTTTCGCAGATACCCGCATTTCTTTGGGGTTGAGCTTAGTCTTATCGAATTTCTCTGTAAACTCGATAATCGCTGCATCTCCTCGTTCCCTGACCGCGGATATTACTTCTTTCACGGTTTTTTCAACGGCTGCGCTGTCGGCTTCTTGTGCTCCTTTTCCCCGATTAAACCAATCTGGGGAAAGCTGAGTAGATTTCCAGACTTTCACTGTTTGTCGATTTGGCATTTGCCTTCTTTTCTCCGCGCTATCTCATCCAACGCCAGAACCTGCCGCGGCTCATAAACCACCAAGCCCTGCGCTATCTTGCGGATTTTGGGCAGCAACTCTATCAGGCAGTCTTTCTCAATAACGGTGTTGACGCTGACCCAGGAATCGTCCGCCAATGGCGATATAGTTGGGTTTTTCAAAGCGGGCAGCTCGGTTAGGAGTTTTTGCAGGTTGGATTTCTTAACGTTAACAAATATGTGAATACGTTTGGAACCGTCTACGACGCCTTTGAGCAGGGCAACTATATCATAGATTTTCTCTCGCTTTTCCTCATCTTCCAAAGTTTTCTTGTTGGCGATGAGCACAGCCGCGGATTTCATGACGGTTTCTTTGATTCGCAAGTTGTTAGCTTCTATTGTTGTGCCGGTTTCGGTGACGTCCATTATGCAGTCGGAGTTTTCTGGCGGTTTCGCCTCAGTTGCTCCAAACGAGAGGAAAATCTTTGCTCTGGAGTTGTCGCCTTTTTTCCACCAAGGAGTCACAAACATAGGGTCCACATTGCCGAACCGTTTCTTGTAGGAGGGTTGGCTCTTGAGGTACTCGGATGCGATGTTTAGGTATTCAGTGCTAATGCGGAAGTTTTTGCCCTGCGCCCAAACAGATTCCATGTAGTCGCTCATGCTGCTGGTTTCGGGGACGCTTTTGGGTACGGCTATGACGAGGCGGATTTTGCCATATTCGAGGTTTTGGAGGATTTCGACGTCGGCTCGGTTTTCTTTTACCCAGTCTTCGCCTGTGATGCCTATGTCTTGCAGGCCTTCAGAGACGAAAACAGGGATTTCTTGTGGGCGGAGAACCTTCAGTTCGATTTGTGGGTCGTTTATGCTTGGGCGGTATGTGCGTTCTGTTCCGCCAATTTTGAAACCTGATTTAGAGAAGAATTCCGCTGTTGCTTTTTCTAGAGAGCCTTTTGGTATGGCGAATTTTATTTTGTCCATATTAAGTCACTTTCACTTTTTTTGGTTAAGGAAAAATTTAGGGTGTTTTCTATTGGTTTATTTGGTTGATAAAACTGTTTTTGGTTTGAGGTTATGCGTACGGTAGAATAATTTTTCGTTTCTAAACGGTTACTGTTTCGACTGCATTTAGTTCGGATGAACGCAATCGCCTTTGGTGAACGCAATCCCTCATCTTTAATCACTGGATTGCACCACTAGTGAGTCATTCTAATAAACGTATAGCAGGAGAATCGCCATTTAAGTCTACTCAAGCCTTTTTACCTGAGCCGTTTCGCGGATTTTGAGTACTTCAAAAACAAGGGGCGGAACGGTGTTCTTCAAATCCAACTCGACTTCCAGTAACCCTTCAAGGACTCCTGCCAAAATGTCGGTCTCGTTTATGAACGGCGTTTTCGCCAGCAGGTATTTGTCTTTGGTGTAAAAGTCGCCGAAGCCCTGTACCCGCAGTCTCTTGAAAACGCTGTCCCAATTGTCTTTCGTGATTGCAGTCATATCTAAAGTGGTTTCCATGGAAACCTTCAAGCCTGCCCCCATTTTCCGGCCAATGGTGCGCCATTGCTCTTTGGGAAGCTGTTGAATGAGGATGTTTAGAATCTCCACGTTTACAAATGCGATACGACTTATGCCGCAGTAGTATTCTCCTGGGAATCGCCAGTCATAAATCATCATGCTGCGATAGACGTCTAGCATTTTGCTGAATAGAGGCTTAATTCCGGGTTCTTTGCCCTCGCGAATCAGTGAGTCGATGTATTCGCGTTCTTCTTTGTCAAGTATGATGGTTGTCCGTTTGGCCGATGGGTTTTCGCTGTTTTTGTTCAGAAATTTGCTCAACTCTTTTTTCCCATCGCTTGGCATACCGAGTACTTCATTGGGCATGCGTTATATGCTTTATTGAGCACGAATTCAGGTCAGGGCGAAAGGCAGTAAGCCAATGTTTTTAGGAGCAAACGCGTTTTTGGAGGTGAACAAATTTAATAGATGCCTTACGGCTTACAAGTTGCCGATGAAGAATACTTAAAAGCTGACTTGATGATGCACCCTGGGGTATCTGAGGCAAAAAATTAAGAAATAATTTTCTTTTGCAACAGGAAACGCGTCAAGAATAGCCCGATAATAAATAGAACAAATCCCACGCCGAATGAGGCAGCAAGATCCAGTTTTACTAAGACGGCTAATCCGTAGACCACATACGTTGGTCCAGCGAAAACAAGGAAAACCGCAATTATGGTCATTAAGAGTTTTCCGAATTTCGAAGTCATGAAGCTGTTGTCCATGGTCTTAATTTCGTCAGTTCGTGTCATGTAAACCCGTCTCAGCAAACGTTTACGGTTACTGTGTTTCTGGTAAACCTTCTTTTATCTCTTTTCCTAAAGCCTTCATCAAAAACTTAAAGGCGAGCAGACCTGCGCCTTTGTCCGACTCAAAACCTGCGGTTGAACCCAACAGGCAAATGCCCTCTAAACCGCGTTCTTTTGCTAAAGCTAAAGTTAAACCTGTTCCCCCAACTATTCTGCCTTGGCTGTAAATGGCAGCGCCTTTCTCCTTGAATTCAGCTGCGAGTCTTGGCGACGTTGCCGCTATGTACACCTGCGCTTTCTCCTCAGTCATGGGCACGCCGCCGATAGTTATGGCAAATCGGCAACCGAGCTTTTGCACGTAATCCACGATTTCGCCGCAAATCTCGTAATGTGCTAGTACATCATCAAATGACGGCTGCGTCTCCCCAGACATGATAATGTAATTTGAACCTTCCAATGTGGCAGAGTAAAACTCATACCTCGGCAAATGACAGGTGCCCTTCGAGCTAACCGCCACGTAGTCCGGGAAACTGGGAGAATATAACTCTGCAAACGGCTTTGCCTTGCAATATTTTACGAAGAGGTGCGCCGCGATTCTCCCCACATTGCCAAAACCGGGGAGCCCCTGAATAAACGTGGGATTCTCTAAACTAGGATTCGATAACTCACGCAAATACGGCTTATCCATCGATAGCTGTCCTTCATTGTACTGATGTTTTGGCGCCTCTAAAATGCTTTTGCGCTTTTAAAAAAGAAACTATTAATAATTGGCAGAGAGGTAGTATCAAGAATCCGCTTAAGTTCTGCATAGGAAGTTGCAGCGGGGTGGGGTAGCCAGGATTAACCCGCTGGGCTCATAACCCAGAGATCAGTAGTTCAAATCTACTCCCCGCTACCAAACAGCTTCACTCTTTCGAATCCAGAACAATTTCGTCTTGATAAGCGAAAAAGAAAATGATTGTCGCTTTGGTATATCCTTGACGCTACCGCCTAGATAGAATGAAAAAATTGTGCGGTTGGCTTGCCGGTTTAGGCTTTGCCTTTTTATTCTTTAAGGGTTGCCTTGGGCAAGAGTAATATGCTTAGTGGGGATAATGTTTTCTGTTGGTTTAGATGCCAGTTGATGTGAGTCAACTTAAGCAGCGAATTACCGAAGTTTTGGATGCGAAGCGCGAGCTGCAGCGGTTGACTTCCAAGTCTTACGAAAAACTGACTGGGGACGAAAAATTCGCCATCAGGTATCATGTGATTGTTCTTGCGGAGGCAGTCGGCAATGTTTGCATTAGCATTGCTAAGCATGATTTAGGTCAAGAGCCGATGAGCTATTCGGATTGTTTTAAGCTCTTAGATGAAGAAAGTATATGCGAGAACTGCGCCACGGAGCTGTCAGGATTAATTGGGCTCAGAAACCTGCTTGTGCACCGCTACTGGTCCGTTGACGACAGAAGAGTCTATAACTCGACAAGAGACGGTTTCTACAGCGTAGACAAGTATCTAGAGGCGGTGGAGGAGAAATATGCAGTCGACTTATGACCGTATCCACTGGTACAGACTTAACCCACGACAGAAAGCAGAAGCCACCGCCAAACTTAAGACCCTGCTCAAAAGGCAAGCGAATGTCAGGTCAGCCTGGATTTTTGGAAGCTTTACAGAAGAAGGCGGCATAAGAGATATCGATGTAGCAATCGAAACAACCTCCGAATACTCTTTCAAAGAATATCTTAACCTTAACGGTGAACTCAGCTTGGCTGTAGGCATACCGGTTGACCTAGTTGAAATGGATAAAGCGCCGCAGTCGCTGAAAGAAAAAATCGTCAAGAACGGAATCAAAATAAAATAAGATAGCCAAAGCTAACAACAAAATAAAATAATAAAAAATTGTTGGTTAGGCAAAAAAGCAGGTTTAGGCTTTGCCTTTTTCTTCTTTTCCGAAGTACGTTGTCCACTTGAGTTTGCGTGCGTCCCGTTTGAACTGAAGCGAACTCTTCTTGCATTTGCTTGAATCGAACCAGAGAATGGTGCCGTCGTTCTTAACGTGCATCATGCCAGTGCCAGCTGGGAATTCGGCGCCGCAAAATGAACATTTTCTTGGTTTCGGCATATACGCGTGCCCCTTTTTTATCTGTTGATTTTCTTTGCTTCGCGTTCTGTTTCTCGCAGCATCAGAAGGTCTTGGACTCGAACTGGTCCTTTAACGTTTCGGGTTATGATGCGTCCTTTGTCTCTGCCTTCGAGTATGCGTACGCGTGCCTGCGTGATTTCTCCTGTGACTCCAGTGCGGGCTATGATTTGTATGACTTCTGCCGGTGTAAGAGCTTCAGCTGCCTGCGCTTTCTCTTCCTTAGTGCTCATTACTGAGTGCCCTTCTTCATTTGTTCAAGGCGCGTGATGATTTCTTTGATTAAGCCTGTGGCTTCTCCTTCTTTGATTATGCACGCGGAAGCTGCGGGGACGTCGATTCCTATGGATTTGCCGATTTGTTCTTTGCTTGGGACGAACACGTATGGGATTTTTCTTTCGTCGCAGAGTAGTGGTAAGTGGGCGATGACTTCTGGTGGTTCCACGTCTTCAGCTATGACTACGAGTTTCGCTATCGCTCGTTCCACAGCTTTGGTTGCTTCGTTGGTTCCTTTTCGGACTAAGCCTGATTTTGAAGCTATAGTTAGGGCTTCATAGGCTGCATCTACAACTTCCTTTGGTGCTTCATACTTTACATAAAATGGTTTTGACATATCTTGGCCTCACCCTTTTTTTAAAGGCACCAAAATATCCACCCTGCTTATTTAAGAAGCTTTCTACTCTGAAACTGCTTAACTGAACAAGCAGGAATGGGTTTTTGCAGAAAGATTTATAAGGCGTATTACGTTGACGTTCTTGTTTTTCGAGAGGGGGATGTGTTGCAGAGATTAGGGAAAGTTCTCAACGTGACGCCGTCACAAAACATGGTTGTGAAGCTTGAAAAAGCTCAAAAGTTGGGCGCCGCTGTCATTGATGAGAATTTGAAAGTTGTTGGACGTATCTTTGACGTAATTGGCCCAGTTTCCTCTCCATACGCTGTAATTAAGCCCTCTGTTAAAACCCCGGAAAAGCTGGTTAACAAGCAGCTCTATGTCTCTCCCTCGAGAAGATAACGGAGTTAAAGAACACATGAGTGGACAAAACGGGTTGAATGAGGATACGGACTCGTCGTCAGGGTCCCAACGAGTAGAAGCCGCCGTGAAGGTGCAATCTTGCCCCGAGTGCGGAAGCACCCGGTTAATGCGTGATTATGAATGTGCCGAAATAGTCTGCATGGACTGCGGATATGTCGTTGCTGCCAAAATCGCCGATCGAGGACCTGAATGGCGTGCATTTGATGACGAGCAACGCTCAAAACGAACCAGAGTTGGTGCCCCCTTAACATACACAATTCATGATAAAGGTCTTTCAACCACTATCGATTGGCACGATCGAGACATTTACGGCAAAAGTCTCTCTCCGGGACAGAAAGCCCAAGTTTACCGCCTCAGGAAGTGGCAAAGACGCATCAGAGTTTCAGATGCAACAGAACGCAACTTAGCATTTGCACTCTCAGAAATTACAAAGATTTCTAACAACTTGAATCTGCCAAAGAACATTTTGGAAACTGCCTCGGTTATCTATCGTAAAGCAGTAAAAGAACGCCTCATCCGTGGCCGCTCAATCCAGGGCGTAACCTCTGCTGCGCTCTACCTAGCTTGCCGGCAATGCGGGCTCCCAAGAACACTTGATGAAATTGCGACAGCGTCCAATGTTCATAAGAAAGAGGTTGGTCGCAGTTACCGTTTCCTGATTAAAGAGCTCAATTATTCGATTCCGCCACTCAGACCTAGTCAGTACATTACGAAATTTAGCAACCAGTTGACAATGCAGGGGAAAGTTGAGGAAATCGCCCACAAAATCTTGGCATCTGCTAAAGAGCTAAAGTTGACTTCTGGACGTGGTCCTACAGGCATCGCTGCAGCTGCAAGCTACATAGCCTCTGTCCTGACTGGTGAACGAAAAACTCAGCGAGAAATCGCGGAGATTGCTCAGGTGACTGAGGTTACGATCAGGAACCGCTACAAGGAACTCGTCCAAAGGCTGATGTTCCAAATGAGCATCTAAACTTTCTTTCTTTTTGAAAGTTTTTCTTACCAAAACGGCGAAACACAAGATCCTTTTTCAATTTTAGAACGCGTAGTCAAAACGAGACTGGAATATGGGGATAAGGAAGTAACTCAAAGGAAACAGTTTCTGCCTCGAAAACGCAGAATACCCAGATTTCGAGTAGTTCACGTTTAACAATACGTCTTTTTTAGAGATATTCTTTTAAGCGCGCAAATTCAATACTTGGAATATGCCCTATAAGTTTACGTTTGATATCTCCAAGACTCCACATCACTTTTTCGCGGAAATCGCGGTGGCGAGCTATCAGAGAGGGGTTCACAAGGTCTTTTTGAATACTTTGCAGGATATTATTAAGAAATTCAGGCTTCAGGAAGCCACGGGGCTCAACGTACAAGATGCTATTGTTCTCATCCAAGATTTAATTGATATTCAAGCTGCTAACCTCATGACTAGGGGGAAATTTTTAGAAACCAAGAAGCGTGCACTTTTCCTTCCACACTGCAGCCGCAAATATATGGATGGCAGATGCAAAGCAATGTTTGATGCAAACATTCCCTCCTATGTTTGTGCGCATTGCTCGCCCGATTGCGACGTTAACAAAGCAGACAAAATTGCCAAAGAGAAAGGCTACGACGTTTATGTTCTTCCAGGCGGCTCTTGCGTGCCCAAAATTCTAAAGACGCACAAATACGAGGGAATCGTGGGCGTTGCCTGCGGGGAGGAAGTGAAGATGTCTCTTGACTTATTGTCAAGCATGAGCGTAATTGGCCAGTCAGTTCCCTTGCTGAAAAATGGGTGTTCAAACACAGTTTTCAACTTGGAAACGTTAACAAAGACCCTTTAGAAGCAATTTAGCACCTTTTTCCATCCAATTAAGTCCCTTGCCTCAGTTAGCTGGTTTCACATCCGTAATTTTCAGGAGTCAAATTCTTAAGCAACCTCACTATTGTAAAGGTTTAACTTAACAAAGTAACACCTCGGATGAACTATGGTAGAACCACTAACAAAACGTTCAATCCAACTTCTAAAAACCCTCTACGACAAAGGTCAATCAACAAACACCTATACGTTGCGAGTTAAGCAGGACGAGTTATCGAAGCAGCTGGGCATAAGCCGCCAAGCCCTTAACGTGCACCTGCGCAAACTCAAAACCACTGGGTACATCCGCACGGGGCGCGGTTTTATAGACGTAACCGAAAAAGGACTCAACGCCTTAGGTGTCTCAACAACTCCCGCGTTTATACTAATCAAAGTTTCGCCCGTTAAGCGCATAGAGGTGTACGAGAAAATCCGTGAACTCGCAATCGCCCGAGCCTTCCGCATCGCAGGCGACGTCGACGCGCTTATTATGGTTGAGCGGGAAAACATGGATGAAACCCTCAAAAAACTCTACACAGTTGACGGCATACAGGATACGCGGAGCTACGTGACCATCGAAGTTATAAAGTAGAACCAAACTCCCTTTTTGCAGGGAGTAGTCTTCTTTTTGAAACTCTACGAGCACGAAGCCAAAACCATAATCGCAACTTATGGAGTGCCAACCCCAAAAAGCGAAGTTGTCACGACTGAGGCGCAAGCACGTGAAGTTGCAGTCAGACTTGCGTTGCCCGTTGTGGTTAAAGCCCAAGTTTTAGTTGCGGGGCGGGGAAAAGCAGGCGGAATTTTATTTGCTAAAACGCCAGAGGAAGCAGAAGACGCTGCGAAGAAACTTTTGGGCTCACAAATAAAAGGTTTGACGGTTGAGAAGGTTCTGGTTGAAGAGAAACTTCCGGTAAAGAGGGAACTTTACTTCGGCATAACAGTTGATAGGCTTAACAGATGTTACATCGCAGTGGTCTCCGATCTTGGAGGCGTGGACATTGAAGAAGTGGCGCAAAGTCAACCGCAAAAAATCTACAAACAACTCATAAACCCAGAGTTGGGCTTTCGTAGCTTCCATGCACGACGAATTGCGAAGGGTTTGGGTTATGCTGGCGACCAAATGTCGGCGCTTGCAGATATTTTGGAGAAAGCGTACAAGGCAAATGTGGATGTTGACGCTGAGCTCCTGGAGATGAACCCGCTTGTGGAAACCCAGAAAGGAGAATTCGTTGCTGCGGATGCCAGGATAATCTTGGATGACAACGCGCTGTTTAGACACGAAGAGTATAGGCTCAAACAACTCCAAGAAGAGCGAGATTTCAGCCCAGAGGAGTTCGAGGCGTTGAAGAACGGTTTGGACTACGTGATGCTTGAGGGGGACATTGGCGTTGTTGGAAACGGCGCGGGTTTAGTTATGGCGACTCTTGACATGATTAACCTCTATGGAGGAAAGCCAGCAAACTTTCTAGACTTGGGCGGTGGGGCTTCTCTTCAACGAATTGAAGCGGCGTTCAAGATTCTCCTTTTAAATCCTCACGTGAAGGTGCTGTTTGTGAACATTTTGGGCGGTATAACTCTGTGTGACGAGGTGGCACGTGGCATAATCCAAGCACAGACTCAATTTGGATCTTCCAAGCCTTTGGTAATTAGGCTTGTGGGAACGAATGAGGCGAAAGGGCGACGCATACTTGCCCAAGCGGACCTGCCAGTTTTTGACAGCATGGAGGAGGCGGCGAAGAAAGCAGTGCAACTTGCAGGAGAGATGTCTTAACTTGGGAATACTTGTTGATTCGGGCACGCGAGTAATTGTTCAAGGCATCACTGGAGCACAGGGTAGCTTCCACACCAAACTCATGCAGGAATACGGAACCCAAATCGTGGCAGGGATAAGTCCAGGTAAAGGCGGAATCACCGTGAACGGAGTTCCAGTTTATGACACCGTTTCAGAAGCCCACGAGAGCCACGAGGCGAACGCATCTATAGTTTTTGTTCCGGCGCCTTTCGCGGCAGAAGCGACGTTTGAGGCTTTGGAGGCAGGAATAAAAACCGTCGTAGTCATCACCGAGCATGTCCCAGTGAAGGATGCTGTGGAGTTGATGAGTTACGCGAAACTGATGGATGCCAAAATTGTCGGTCCTAACACTCCTGGGGTAATCACGCCTGGGAAATGCAAAGTTGGCATTATGCCTGCAAACGTGTTCGCCGCGGGGAACGTGGGTGTTGCTTCCAGAAGCGGAACGTTAACTTACGAAATAGCAGCCTCTTTAACAAGAACGGGTATCGGGCAATCCACCTGTTTGGGTGTGGGCGGAGATCCCGTGACTGGCATAAACTTCATCGACTCGCTGAAAATATTTCGCGAAGACCCTCAAACGAAGGCGGTTGTTTTGATTGGGGAAATTGGGGGTAACATCGAAGAACTGGCAGCACAGTACATTTTGGAAGAGAATTATCCCAAGCCAGTCGTTGCTTACATTGCGGGGCGTTCGGCTCCAGTTGGGAAACGCATGGGGCATGCGGGCGCAATCGTTATGGGCAAAGCGGGCACGGCTGAATCCAAAATTGCAGCTTTGGAGGCAGCCGGAGTCAGGGTCGCGCAGAACCCAAGCGGCATCGCCAACCTTTTGGCTCAACTGCAGGGCACGGAGTAGCAGAGTTTGGTCTTTGGTGGTTTGAGGCAAAAAGTATATCTGAAAGATTCGCGTTTTGGTGTTAGCCCATAAAGAAGGTTAGCTAATGCCGATACTTGACCCAGTTAAGAAAGCCATAGCTCAGAAAGCTCGGCTCTACATGAAGATCTGCAGGGATTGTGGAAGCAGAAACGCAGCGACAGCTACCAAATGCCGCAAGTGCCACAGTAAGAACCTGCGCTGGAAGAAGAGAGAACTCGTAAAGTAAGCAGTATTTTTCTCCATTTCCTATCTATATTTGGCAGGCAACTTGCAGTCTGTGGGCTCTTTTAAAAAGCAGTTGTGTATTTTTCTTGTCTCAAGGACTGTTTCTGCTTTCTTCAATACACCCTTTTCCTCGTAAACGATTCTGTTCTTTGTATGTTTGAGTTGGAAAAAAACAACAGTTTACTCGGTCAGATTTGTCAGTTAATACACCACAACCTATAAATTCGCGGAGAAAAAAACTAAAGAAGCTAACAAACAAGGCAAGGAGCGACACGTTAGCCATGTGGGAAAGCAACTCTGTGCTAATCGGACGCAAGCCAACCATGAATTATGTGCTGGCCTGTATAACGCTCTTTCATGGCGGCGCGAAAGAAATCAGCATCAAAGCTCGCGGAAAAAGCCATTTGCCCCGCAATCGACGTTGCCGAGGTCGTCAGGCGCAAATTCCTGCCAGATGTGAAAATCAAACGGGTTGGAATAGGAACAGATCAGCTTTCGCATGATGATGCAGAAGGATTGACTAACGTTAGCACCATCGAAATAGTCCTTGAACGGTAAAATAACAATAACCGGAGCTAAGTGCTCCCTAAAACTTTGCAGGTCTCCTCTAAATGAAAACCGAACTTTGCAGTTTCTGCTTAAAAAGCGGCATGCTGTGCCAAAAATGTTCAGCCAAAGTTAAAGCTGGCGAAATTAGCGAGCTAGACCTCAAAATCGCCCGTCAACTGCTTATTCTCGAAGAAAAGTATCCCTCCCTGCAAAACGTCTGCTTCTACAAAGCCGTCGACGCAAACCGAACCATAGCCCTAATCGTCGGTCACGGAGACGTCCCAAGACTTCTGGGCTACGGCGGCAAAATCGTTAAGGCGCTTGGAGAAGAAACAGGCAAATCCGTGCGTATCCTAGAAAACGGCGTGGACGACCGCAAATTCCTCGAAGACCTCTTCACACCTCTAAACATTTTGACGATCAACAAGATTTGGGTACCTGACGGAACTACCGAAACACGAGTGATTCTCCGACGGAAACGCGGTGCCCAACTGCCATTTGATTTGGCAGCCATCAAGGAAATTGCAAGCAGCGTACGCAAGATGAGCATACGCGTAGAATTCGCCGATTAACACCGGGAGAAACCAGTTTATGACGCTTGACTCTATTGGAGATTGGATTAGAACACACTATTCTAGCAATGTCACGCCCGAATTGGACGGCGCAGAAATCACACTTTTTGGCTGGGTGCAGGAAGTCCGCGATTTAGGCGGAATCCGCTTCATCATCATTCAGGATCGCGAAGGAACCCTGCAAGTCACCATACCTAAAAAAAGAGTTTCCCCTGAAGTTCTCTCCAAATCTGACACACTCCAAAAACGCTTCAGCATCGGCGTGAAGGGCACTGTAAAAAAAACCAACATGACGACAAGAGGCATCGAAGTCATCCCCAAAGAAATCCGCATATTTAATGTAGCCGCAGAACAGCTACCAATAGACATCACGGGCAAAACCCCCGCAAATATCGAAGTACGCTTAGACGCCAGAGCATTGGACCTCTCTTTAGAACAGAACGCAGCAGCCTTCAAAATCCAACACACTGCACTGGCCGCAATTCGAGATTTCCTCTTCGAAAAAGGCTACCTTGAAGTTCACACACCACGCATAATCGCATCCGCAACCGAAGGCGGCGCCGAACTCTTCCCCGTAGATTATTTTGGGCAAAAAGCCTACCTCGCCCAAAGCCCCCAACTCTACAAAGAACAGTTAACCATGAGCTTGGAGAAAGTTTTCGAAGTTGGACCATTCTTCCGCGCGGAACTCTCCCACACAAGACGGCACCTGAGCGAATTCGTATCCGTAGACGTTGAACAAGCGTTCGCAAACGCCGAAGACGTCATGAAACTGCTAGAGCAAGTTATTCAGTTTACCTGCAAGGCGATTGCCGAGAAATGCAGCAAAGAACTCTCTGCTTTGAAATACCGCGCAACAATCCCTGAAATCCCCTTCAAACGGTTCACCTACGACGAGGTCCTTACCGACCTGAAAAAGGATGGCGTAACTATTCCTTGGGGCGAAGACATAACCACCGAGGCTTTCCGGGTTTTGGGCAAAGAACGCGGCTACTACTATTTCATAACTGACTGGCCTACCCACAGCAAAGCCTTCTATATCAAGCCCAAGGACAGCAAACCTGAACTCTGTGAAGGATTCGACTTGATGTGGAGGTGGATCGAGCTGGTTTCGGGCGGAACCCGAATCGCCGACAAAAACCTGCTGATGGAGCGAATGAAGGAGAAGGGCTTGAACCCTGAATCATTCAACTACCACCTGCAAGCATTCGACTACGGGATGCCCCCGCACGCCGGCTGGGCAATCGGGCTCGAACGGCTGACGATGGTTCTGACGGGCAAGAAAAACATCCGCGAAGTTGCCCTTTACCCAAGAGATCGCAGCAGATTAACGCCATAGAAGCTTTTCAATAACAATTTTTTTCTTGTGCAACCCGGTCCTCTGCAAAGCAGCAAGGAGGAGAGTTTACGGTCTCTTTTTTTCAAGCTGCGAGAAGATGATGATGGTGATGATGATGACGGAACAAATTTCTCAGCTGTGTCATCTTTCAACCCAGAAGCAAAACACCCGGAAACCGCCAAGCCCACAGCCGTTAGAAGTTGTTGTTGCTGCTGCTGCAACTGGATGCAAAACACCAGTTGCAACAACCAGACAGAAGCGCAAAGATGACTGAGATGACTGAATTTTTCTCGCACCCTCGTCATCTTTAAGCCCAAAACCCAAACGGGAAGAAGAACACATTTGACTTTTTAAGA
>Ga0182021_10004477_pt1 | contig 16441 bp, 7 predicted proteins | sample 612E3MmetaG_FD_120493 | JGI IMG/M metagenome (GOLD analysis project Ga0182021, IMG submission 120493) | Permafrost microbial communities from Stordalen Mire, Sweden - 612E3M metaG (Illumina Assembly) | ecosystem: Environmental > Terrestrial > Soil > Wetlands > Permafrost | place: Sweden...
TAATTTCAGATTATTCATTGCCTCAATTTGACGGTATGGAGGCGCTTATTCTGAAGAATGAGCTTGCCCCTCACATACCTTTTATTCTGGTAACAGGTTCCATTAACGAAGAAATTGCCGTGGAATGTATGAAATCGGGAGCTGACGATTATGTTATCAAACAGAATCTTTCACGGCTTGGCCCCTCCATAGAAGCAGCTATCGCTAAGAAGAAAGTTTTACACGAAAAGGAAATGGCTGAAAAAACACTCCGGGAAAGTGAAGAAAAGCTCCGGAGTATTTTCAGGGTTGCACCTGTCGGAATAGGACTCATAAAAGACAGGATATTTGTGGATGTCAATAGGTTATTATGTGAAATGACCGGTTTTTCGGCTGAAGAACTTATCGGACATTCAGCTGATTTGCTCTATCCTACAAAGGAAGATTTTGATTTTGTAGGATATGAAAAGTACAGGCAGATTGAAGAAAGAGGGACAGGAATGGTTGAAACAAGGTGGAAGAAAAGGGATGAGCGTATAATTGACATCATTCTATCCTCTACTCCGATTTTCCCTGATGATTTATCGCATGGAATTATTTTTACCGCGCTTGACATTACAACCCGAAAGCAGGCAGAGGAAGCTCTGAAGCAGAAAATAGACGAACTTGAACGTTTTAATAATCTGACCGTTGACAGGGAGCTTAGAATGATTGAACTCAAAAAAGAGGTAAACGATTTATTGAAACAAATTGGTACTGAGGAGAAGTATAGAATTGTTGAGTAATCAACTGGAACCAAAGACAAAATGATTGTATTATAATTTTTATATGAAAGAATTCCTCGAGAATATAGACTGCCTGATAAAAGAGAAGTACTCTCTTGATATTTCCATTTACGACGATTCGTTTCTGGAGAAAACAATCAGTAAACGAGTAAAAGTTTCATCCTGCAACACTATTTCCGATTATTTGCTTTTGCTTAATCATAATCCTTCAGAAACGTCAATTCTGATAGATTCTTTAAATAATACTTACAGTGAATTCTTTCGTAATCAATTGACCTTCATGATGCTGGAGCAGCTTATTCTTCCGAAGATCATCAGCGAAAAAGATTCAGCCCATGGAGATGAAATCCGCATTTGGTCTGCCGGTTGTGCTGCCGGACAGGAGCCTTATTCAATAGCAATCCTGGTCGATGATTATAAAAACTGTCATAGGAAGGGCGCAAACTTCAGAATATTTGCCACAGATAAATGCGTAAAAAATCTGCAGGCTGCAAAGAACGGAATTTATAATATCAAAGCCATCCAAAATACAAGATTCATAAATGTTCTCAAATATTTTTCAAATTACGGAGAGTCATATTTTATCATTGATTTCATAAAAAAAATGGTCGATTTTTCAGCTTTTGATCTTCTTGAAAAACAGACTGTATCTCCACCTGCAAGTATTTACGGCGGTTTTGATATTGTTATGTGCAGCAATTTATTATTCTATTATAAACCGGAGAAGCAGAGAATTATCTTATCAAAAATTGCCGGATCGCTTAACAAGGGAGGATTTCTGATTACAGGAGAAGCGGAAACAGACATTGTCAAATCATACCGGGGATTCAGACAATTTATTTCACCGGCGGCCATTTTCGTAAAAACATAATGGCCATGGTCATGACTTATTTTTAAGGCATTAACAAAAATGTGACATTATGAAACTAAAGGATATGAAGATCGGTACCAGGCTTTTCCTCGGTTTTGGTATTATTTTAATATTTGTTGCGATGCTTGGCATTTTAGCATATGAACAATATAATAAGCTATGGCAAAGCACTGACAACCTTTACAATCATCCGTTGCAGATAGCAAGAGTATCACGCGATCTTAAAGCAGATGTCATAGAAATGCGTCATATCATAAGGGATATGATTTTTGCAGAAAAGAATGAAAACGTCCAATCATCAATTTTGAAATTCAGAATAAAAGAAGAAGAGATAACCGGATGTTTTTCAATTGCATATGACAGGTATCTCGGTAATAAAGCAGACATCGACAGTGTTTATAATGCTTATCGCGAATGGATTCTTTTTTGCGATGAATCCATTCGTCTGATACTCAACGGTCAGACAAAGGTTGCTGACGCGCTCACCAGACCCGGAACTGCAAGTGATGCAATGACAGAACATCTGGTGGTGTTGATTCAGCGGATAATCGATTTTTCCAAAACTAAGGCTGATGCATTTTATGCTGAGGCAACAATAGTAAAAAATACCCTGAATAAACGCATGGCCCTGATTCTCATGATTATACTCTTGTCCTCAACATTAATTGCTTACATTATAACCAGAGGCATCCGGAAACCCCTGATATCTCTGGCAGGAGTAGCTGCTGAATTAACCTCGAAAAATTACAGTGTGCGAAGCGACTATAATTCTTCAAATGAGGTGGGGATCCTTGCCCGCACTCTCAATAGTCTTGCCGAATCAGTAGAGGATGAGGTTTTAAATAAAGATAATGTTGCCGGGATATCTGAAATAATGATGAAGGACCATGAGCTTAAACCCTTTTGTCTTAATCTGATAGATGCCTTGATCGAAAAAACCGGTTCGAATATTGCGGCGGTTTACCTTCTTGACAGGGAGAAGAAGTTGTTCGAACCTTATGTTTCTACAGGATTGTCTGAGGCATCCCTGAAATCATTTTCTGCCGGAATGCGGGAAGGAGAATTCGGAACCGCACTTTTGAAGAAAAAAATAGTAAAAATATCTGATATTCCTGATGATACAGTTTTCACATTCAATGTAGTTGCAGGAACATTCCGTCCGAAAGAAATCATAACAATACCTGTCCTTGATACAGACGAAGTTATTGCTATAATTTCTCTCTCGAGCCTGAATGAATATTCTCCGTTATCGCTAAAGCTGATAGATGGAATATGGGTCACCGTTACAGCACGAATGCTTGGTGTTATGAATTATCAGAAAATTTCAGATTTCTCAGCTTTGCTTGATGTTCAAAACCATGAACTGGAGCAGAAATCAAAAGAAATGGTTCTGCAGGCAGATGAGCTCAGGGAATATAATATTGAGCTTGAGTTACAGAAAAGGCAGCTCGATGAAGTCAATAAACTCAAAAGCTCATTCTTATCAAATATGAGTCATGAACTCCGTACTCCGCTTAACTCTGTTATTGCACTCTCAGGTGTTTTGAGCCGGAGACTGGTTGGAAATATTTCTGAAGAAGAGATCAAATACCTGAATATAATCGAAAAAAATGGCAAAAATCTTCTGATGCTGATTAATGACATACTCGATTTGTCGCGTATTGAATCAGGCCGGGAGGAACTCAGCTTTTCGAAATTCTCTGTTGGCGAACTGGCACGGGATATTCTTAATTCCCTCGAACCGATTATTGAAGAAAAAGGCATTTCAGCTTCCTGTCTTATAGGTTCGGATACCCCGGATATAGTTTCGGATAAGACAAAGTGCCACCATATTCTTCAAAATTTAATCAGTAATGCTATTAAGTTTACTGAAAAGGGTTCTATTGAAATTTCAGCTTATGTCGACAATGACAATATATTTATCAGAGTGAAAGATACGGGTATCGGAGTGCAGGAAGATTTCATTCCATTTATGTTTGATGAGTTTCGTCAGGCTGAAGATCAGGTTTCAAGAAAATATCCGGGAACAGGTCTGGGATTGGCTATTGTAAAAAAATATTGTCATCTGCTCAATGGAACTGTTGAAGTTAACAGCAAATACAGGGAAGGCTCTGTCTTCACTGTTATACTTCCACTAAAGCCTTCAGGTTCAATGATTTCTTATAATGAAATTGAAATTAAGCCGTTAAGGAGAAGAGAATCCTCTGATATCAGTAAAACGAATTCTGAAAGGTCAAGGACACTTCTTCTGGTCGAAGACAGCGAACCTCAAATTATTCAGATAACTGACATACTGAGTAAGGAAGGTTATATTATTCATGTTGCCCGTAACGGGAAAGAAGCATTGGATATCATTAAACAAACAATACCCGATGCTATGATACTCGATCTCCAGATGCCTGAAGTGGATGGGTTTGAAGTACTGAGAGAGATCAGAAGCCGGGAGGAAACAAAAAGTATTCCTGTTCTTATTTTGACTGCAAAACATATCTCTAAGTCAGAGTTGAGTTTTTTAAAGGAGAATCATATATATCAACTTATTCAGAAAGGAACCGTGAACAGGCATGATCTTCTGACACATATTAAAAACGTTATGACTATTAAGGATGAATCCGATACGGGTAACCAGAGAGCAATAAAATCAGGTAATCAAAGCAGGCGTAAATTCAGAATTCTAGTGATTGAAGATAACCCTGATAGTCTTATTACCCTGAAAGCTCTTCTGGAAGATAATTATCTGATCATATCAGCTGTCGACGGTCCGGAAGGACTGCTGATAGCAGAAAAGATGACGCCTGATCTTATACTGCTCGATATTTCTTTACCAGGTATGGACGGGTACAAAATTCTTGATAAGTTAAAAACTAATGAACAGCTGTCTCATATTCCTGTTGTAGCTCTAACTGCGAGGGCAATGAAAGGAGACAGGGAAGATCTGCTGGAATATGGATTTGATGGTTATATTGCAAAACCAGTTGATAATAACACTTTTGAAATGACAATTAAAAATTTCCTGAATTCAAAAACCTGAAAACAATAAACCAGCCTTTCCTGTCTGACGATTGCCTGACTTCATACAGACTGCAGGACAGGTTGGTTGCTGCAAAAGTGCTGAGTCACAAAGAGAGAAACAATTGAATAGATAGAATTCTTACAGAACAATAAAAATTATGGAGAACAGGGTGATTAAGATCCTTGCAATTGACGACAACAATGACAATCTGGTTGTTTTGAAGGCATTGCTAAATGATGCATTTCCTGATGTAAAATTTATCTCTGCCGGTTCGGGATATGCCGGCTTTAAACTTTGCCAGACTGAAAAACCTGATGTTATTCTGCTTGATATTGTAATGCCGGGGATGGATGGTTATGAATTATGCAGGAAGCTGAAAGCAGATGAACGGCTCAAAATGATACCGGTGATAATGATCACTGCAAGTCGTGATAATAAAGAGATTCGTATAAAAGCTCTTGACGCAGGCGCTGATGCTTTTCTCTCAAAGCCGGTCGAAGCATCAGAACTTAAGGCTCAGATCCGGGCAATGTTGCGTATAAAGGAATCTGAAGACCTGAAGAGATATCAGCAACAGCAACTTGAGAACATGGTTATTGACCGGACAGAAGCTCTCGAAATTGAACTGGCTGACAGGAAAAAGACAGAGAAGAAACTGGTGCTCTCTCTTGAGAAATTAAACAGGAACAGGAAGGCTATGCAGAATCTCATGGAAGACTTAGAGTCTGAAATGAATGAACGCAGAAAAATTGAAAAAAATCTGGAGTTGAAAAACAGTGAATTGCATTTTCTTAATGAAATTGCAATTGAACTGGCTCAACTGCCTCTTTCAGAAAGGATTGAAGAATATCTTCCCAGAAAATTGAAGGAATTTTCCGGAGCCATATTTGCTGTGCATATGGCATATAATTCTGAAAAACAGGTATTGGTCACTAAACATATTGAAACAAAGCAATCAATTCTGAAAAAGATGATCAGGATAATAGGGAAGAAAAATCTTAAAACTGAGTTCCCTGTTACTCCCGATCAATACAATTCCATAATTTATGAAGGATTTTCATCAGGTAGTTCTTCAGGAGAACTTTTTTTTAGCGGTATATCAGACGCCTTAGGCAAGACCATCAAATCCATTACCGGAATTGATCATTTTTATGCAATTGCAATTGTAATAGGTAATGAGCTTCTCGGAAATACATTGCTCGGTTTTGCAGCTGGTGCGTTAACTCCCCGAAAGGAACTGCTGATATCTTTTGCACGGGTGGCAGCGGTTTCACTTCAGCGCAGAAACGCCGAAATGAAACTCATCAGGAGTGAGGAAAGATATAGAATGCTGATCAATAATCAGGGTGAAGGAGTTTGTATTGTAGACCTCGATGAAAAGTTCATTTTTGCTAACCCTGCTGCAGAGGAGATGTTTGGAGTAACTCCCGGTACGCTTATTAACCACAACCTGAAAGATTTCCTTTCTCCCGGTCAGGTACCGGTAATAATTACCGGGACATTAAAACCGGCGACTGTGGGAAAATCAACTTATGAATTTGAGATAAACAAGCCCGGTGGAGAAAAACTTACACTTCTCGTCACAGCAACTCCTCAGTTCGGTGTTAATGGAAGGCATGCGGGTTCCTTTATTGTTTTCCGCGATATAACAGACCGCAAGCTGGCTGAAGAAAAACTGAGGGAAAGTTACAATTTTAATGAATCGTTGATTAAGACAATTCCTTTCGGTATGGACATAGTTGACGAAAACGGAGTTGTATTATTTCAGAGTGAGACTTTTAAAAAAAATTATGGGACCGAAACAATTGGCAGAAGATGCTGGGAATTTTACCGTGATGATAAAAAACAATGCCATGATTGCCCTTTGCATGAAGGAATTGAAATAGGAAAGACAAGTGTGTATGTCGCTCATGGCGTATTTGGTGGAAAAATATTCGAGATCAGCCATACAGGTATGTTGTTCCAAGGTAAAAAATCAATGCTTGAGATCTTTCAGGATATAAGTGAACGTAAAAATGCAGAGATTAATATCACACGGCAGCTGGAAGAGCTTAAACGCTGGCACGAAGCAACGCTTGACAGGGAAAGCCGTATCCTGGAACTGAAGAAAGAAGTGAATGACTTGTTGTATCATACCGGACAACCGGCTCGTTACCACTCAGCAATTTATTAGTGCTTTATTAACAAAAAAAGAGTCCTGACACTACTGACAATATGATCATTTTAAAAAATGTGAACATTAATGTTCCCGGAAAATTGATTACAGCAGGTTTGATACTTATCCTTTCAATTTCGCCTCTCCGCTGTTTATCCGGCTTCGGTATTGAAGGATTTCCCGTCGCCCAGATCTTTGACAACCGGAGTGGTTTTACTGGTCACTTTCCATCAGGTATGGTAATTGACAATCAAAGACGAATCTGGGTAGCTTCTGAGCTTGGGGGTCTCTTTGTCGGCGATGGCATAAGGTTTATTAAAGTGACAATGCCGCCTGAATTGGAAGGTAAGGATATAAGCGATATTAAGACGGATAATGAAGGAGTTCTCTGGGTTTTAAGCTCAGGGGGACTGGGGAAGCGTGAAAAGGGTAGCTGGCAGGTTGATACGACTATTAAACGTTCCAATCCGGCTAATCCATTGAGGTATGATGGCATTTTTAAAAACCGTGATGGATCTCTGATAATAATAACAGACAACCATGCTTACCGGATTCTTCACGACAGGTCATTACGGGAGATTGAACTACCGGGACAGAAAACTGACGGAGATCCCGGTATTGCCTGGTCAGGGAAAAAAATGGTGGTAAACCGGGAAGGTAATTTCTGGCAGGGGACTGAAAATAACTGGATTCAACTGCCTTCAGTTGAACTATCAGCCACCGAGCGCCTGAGCGGGCCTGTTCAGGCAGATAGCTCGGGGCATCTGTATCTGCTGACAAACCTTCATTTGTATCATCTTGGTCCGGGTGAAGGATCCTGGAGCATTATTCCTGATATCATTGTGAATATTGGTGACAGAATTAACACCCTTAATGATGGCCGGGTATGGATTATTAATAACGATCATGCATTAACTCTGTTCTCTGGAAAAATATCCCTGAAATCGACACCCGGGAATATATCATTAATCGGTGCTGTTGCCAGATATATTGACAATGAGGGAAATCTATGGATATCCAGTGGCAACCTTATTAAAATACCTTCTTTTGGCATAATTCAGTCACATTCGGGTATTGGTTATCCTCCTCCGGTAAATGTATGGGATATTGTTTTTGATCATGAAAAGAACCTCTGGTTAGCAAGCGAAGGCGGGTTGTTCCGGCATGATTCAGCCGGATGGCAAATTATTCCTGATGTGAAGTCTCCCCTTCATATTGACGAGGGCCCTGATGGTTGGATGTATATCCGCAACCAGACCGGACTACTGAGAGTCGGAATAAAGACTCTAAAAGCAGAAAAAGTCGATCTTAAATTAATGTCAGGAGAACTTGTTCTGTACAAAGGTCCGGTTATTTGCAGTAATAGTATCTGGTTAATAGATAGTTTCAAGCGACTAATAAGAGGAGAATGGCATAATGGCATATTGACCTGGAAAAATGAAAATCTTCCTGTTGCCCTCGAAAATGATCCAAGCAAATCCGTAGACATTATGAAGGATAATCTTGACCGCCTGTGGATAGTAAGCTATGATATGATATACTGTCGCATTGAAAATAAGTGGGAAGAATTGCCAAAACTCAATGGATCGGGGTTGGTGGGTCTTTCGTTCAATACACCTGAAACCGGTTTGCTTGCCCAGTACAGCCCTCCCTCTGTTCTGGCAGCAAAACGCGGAAATACAGGTTGGTCATTAGTTCCATTGATAAACCCCGGATTACTTGCAAATACGGGAGTACTCTATAGTATACTTGAAGACCATACGGGAAAAATCTGGCTGGGAACACAGCTTGGGGTAGTTTGTTTTACACCGGAAAATCCTGCATCATTAAGGAGGTTCGGAACTGAGCAGGGTCTGATATCTGATAACACCAACCAATGGGGATTAGTTTCGGATAATGGCAATATCTGGGTGGGTACCGAACTTGGATTGTCAGAGATAAAATCGGAAGGAGGTCTGGTTCCTCCGTTGTCCAAACCTTCTTTACTTCAGATGCAATTAGGACCTGTAACTTTACAGGCGCCGGATACACTAATCAATATTAAATTCAGTAAGAAAACCCTCCTGCTTGAACTTGGTTTTCCCGGTCCAAACGAAGGAGCTGATTCAGGATTTGAATACAGGAAACCCGGAGGTAACTGGTTTAAAATTGCCGGAAACACACTTCAGTTCCCGATAATTACAGCTGGAAGACATATTTATGAAGTACGTGTCGTACCAGTGGTCGGAGAACCGGGGCCATCCTTATTTGTTACTTTTAATATTAAACCGCTGTGGTACAGACACTCACTTGCGTATCTATCTTATTTCATCATCTCAATAACAGTATTTTTGATTTTCATCAAAATCAGAACCTCGAAGCTGAGCGAACGAAACGTGGAACTCAGGCTGGCGATAGACAATGCAACCAGTGAGCTGAGAAATCAACGCGATAGTCTTGAATCTATGGTTGAGGAACGAACACATAAACTTGAATCAGCACTGGTTAATCTGCAAATGAAAAACTATGTCTTTGAGTCATCTTTAGCGGCAAACTGTATTTTTGATCTTGAAGGATTAATGAAAGAGGTGAACAGTACTTTCATTTCCCTCTGGGGTTATCCATCCAGAGATGAGGTCACAGGTAAATACCTGCCGGATTTGTTCCTCAATTCCGAGAAGATTGATGAAGTACTTAATTCACTTAAGGAAAAGAGATTATGGGAAGGTGAATTAACTGCAAAACGAAAAGACGGTTCAGTTTTTATTGCGCATTGCCTTACTTCTGTAATGTACGATCAAAGAAACCTTATTGTTGGATATCAGGCAGCAATTATCGATATAACAAAAAGCAGAAGAGCAGAAGAGGAACTTATTATGCTTCGCGAAGCAATTAATAGTGCCGGAGAGGTTATTTTCCTTACTGACAGCGAAGGAATATTTAATTTTGTGAATCACGGATTTGTTACGACATATGGTTATTCTGCAGCAGAAGTAATTGGAAAGGTAACTCCAAGGATACTTAAAAGTGGTATCATGCCTCCGGAAATTTATAAGGAATTCTGGAAAAACCTTATCAGCAGGAAGGAAGTAAAGGGGGAGTTTAAGAATAAAAGAAAAGATGGAACTATCATTGAGATTGAAGGATCCGCAACTGCTGTCCTTGATCATAATAACAGAATAATTGGCTTCCTTTCAATACAGAGCGACGTAACTTACCGAAAGAAGGGAGAAGAGGAGGATAGGATTTCAGATCAAAAAGCGCGTCTGATACTTCTTAGTGTTATTGAAGATCAGAAAATAGCGCGGGATGAACTTAAGAGACTGAATGTTGAGCTTGAGTTAAGAATTGAGGAAAGAACCGCCCAGCTCGCCGTTGCGAAAGAGATTGCGGAGCTTGCAAACCACTCAAAGAGCGAATTCCTTGCAAACATGAGCCACGAAATCCGCACCCCGATGAATGCGGTGCTTGGATATACAGAGCTACTCGGAAATACAACAGTAGACAAGACCCAGAGAGAATACCTCAATTCAATAAAGTCAAGCGGCCGGAGCCTGCTTACTTTGATCAACGACATCCTGGACCTCTCAAAAATAGAAGCCGGGAAGATGGAATTGGAGTATAATTATGTTGATACTCATACTTATTTTTCAGAGTTTGAGAGAATATTTTCCCAGAAAATATCCGAAAAAGGGCTGAATTTCATACTTGACATTTCATCTATGACCCCGATGGGGATACATATCGATGAGACAAGAATCAGACAGATAGTATTTAATCTTTTAGGCAACGCTGTTAAATTCACTTCAACCGGCAGTATTACTCTGAGGGTTATGACCGGGAACCATAAGGTTGATCATGGTTCCAATGACTCTCCTGAAGAATTAATTGATCTGATAATTGAAGTTGAGGACACTGGGATTGGAATATCAAAAGAATTTCAGCGGCAGATATTTGAACCTTTCACTCAGGAAAGAGCATATAAGAACTTTGGTGGAACCGGGCTAGGTATGGCAATAACTAAAAGACTTATCTCGATTATGAACGGAACAATTTCGGTCAGTTCAATCCCCGGCAAAGGCAGTACTTTTACTGTAACGGTACCCGATGTTGCCTGCATCAGAAATTTTACTGCAAGGACTGTTGATATTCAGATAGATAAGTCGGAGATCCAGTTTGAAAAATCGGTAATACTTATTGTAGATGACACCATTACTAACAGAAGCTATCTCAGAGATGCTTTGAAAGATAGTAATCTGAAAATTGTGGAAGCAGAAGATGGTAATTCCGCTTTTGAAAAAGCAAAAGAGATCCTTCCTGATCTGATCATATCGGATATCCGGATGCCGGGGATGGACGGATTCCAACTGCTGAATAAAATAAAGGCAGATGACAGACTGAAACACATAAAGGTTATAGCCTATTCCGCATCAGTGCTTAAGGCTCAGAAGGAGAAAATTCTTAAGAGCGAGTTTTCAGGTCTGCTGATCAAACCTGTCAATCTGACGGAGCTCTACCTCGCACTTATGAATAATCTGCCCTATAAAAGAGTCAGGAAAGCTGAATCATCTTTGCAGGTTTTAGAAAATGATCTTATCATTGGAAATATTAAAAACATACCTGATTTGATATCAGCTCTTGAAACGGATTTTTACAAAGTCTGGGAGACTTTTTCAGTCAGACAACCAATGGGAGAGGTACGCAATTTTGCAAATAGCATAATTCAGCTGGGAAATAAGCACAATTCAACCATTATTACCAACTACGGTAACGATTTATTAAATGCTGCAGATAGTTTTAATATTGAGTTGTTGCTGGATCTTATCGGCAGGTATAAAACAATAATTGAAGTTCATAAGAACCTTATCTGAAAAAAGACATCTGAGCCGGTTATTCTGTGTCCGGAAATTGCAGTTGATTTATTTGCTGTAACATTCATCCTGCTGCTCCTGTAATCAAATAAAATATTCGTTTCATGCTAAATTGAAAGGTTACTATGCATATATTTATAGTCACTTAAATATATAAGTTCTCATTATATGAAAATTGCCATCGTAGGAACCGGATATGTCGGTCTGGTTACAGGGACATGCTTTTCAGAAGTAGGTATCGATGTAGTTTGTGTCGATATTGATGCCAGGAAAATTGAGAATCTGAAAAACGGGATAGTTCCTATCTTTGAACCAGGTCTTGAAGAGATGTTAAACCGGAACATAAAAAAGGGACGCCTGACTTTTACAACCAAACTGGAAGAGGCTCTCATTGAAAGTGAAGTTCTGTTTATTGCAGTAGGCACCCCGCCTGGAGAAGACGGAAGTGCTGATCTGAAGTATGTTCTCGCAGTGGCCCGCGACTGTGGTAAACTTATGAATGACTACCTGCTGATTGTAACAAAAAGTACTGTTCCTGTTGGTACTGCGGAGAAGGTTAAAGGAGCAGTGCAGGATGAACTGAATAAACGTGCAGTATCTGTTCAGTTTGACGTTGCCTCTAACCCTGAATTCCTGAAAGAAGGTGCTGCCATCGAAGATTTCCTGAAACCTGACCGGATCGTAATCGGATTGGATACACCTCGTGCAGAGGACCTTATGAGAAGCTTGTATAAACCTTTTACTCTCAACGGTCATCCAATAATTTTTATGGATATCACCTCAGCCGAAATAACCAAATATACGGCTAATTCCATGCTGGCCACAAGGATAAGCTTCATGAATGACATAGCAAACCTTTGCGAGATTGTCGGTGCAGATATCAATATGGTACGTAAAGGCATAGGTTCTGATTCACGAATAGGAAGCAAATTTATTTACCCTGGAATAGGGTACGGAGGATCATGCTTTCCAAAAGATATTCATGCGCTCATAAATTCTGCAGGGGACTATAAATATGAACTTCGGGTTCTCAAAGCTGTCAAAGCCGTAAATGATGATCAGAAACTGGTTATCTTCAATAAAATTATGAAGTACTTCAAAGGTGATATCAAGGGTAAGACCGTAGCTGTGTGGGGACTATCCTTTAAACCCCAGACTGATGACATGCGGGAAGCTCCGTCACTCGTTATCATCGGAAAACTGCTTGAAGCCGGGGCTAACGTTAAAGCCTATGATCCTGTTGCCATGAATGAAGCCAGACATCATTTTGGAGAAAGAATTTCATACTGCGAAGATCAGTACGATGCGCTGGTAGATGCAGATTGCCTTGCAATGATTACCGAATGGCCGGAATTCAGATTTCCTAACTTCAGGATTGTGAAGAAACTTCTAAACACGCCGGTAGTCTTCGATGGACGTAATATTTACGACCGGATGGAAATGAAGCGTAACGGTTTCGATTATTTTTGTATTGGAATTAATACAACGAAATAAATCGATGGTTGTTTAATTGTTCATTGGCTCAGACATTTACATTTTACCCTGAACACTATATACTGATAACTAACCTCTAAACTTCCAGAAAATGCTCAAAAAGAAAGTACTGGTTACAGGTGGAGCCGGATTTGTCGGATCACATCTTTGTGACCGCCTTTTAAAAGATGGCAATGAAGTAATTTGTCTTGATAATTATTTCACCGGACAAAAGCAGAATGTTATCCATCTTCTTGATAATCCGTATTTTGAACTTATCCGTCACGATGTGACTATGCCTTTTTTCATCGAAGTGGATGAAATCTACAATCTTGCGTGCCCTGCTTCACCAATTCATTACCAGTTCAATGCCATCAAGACCATAAAAACGTCTGTTATGGGTGCAATCAATATGCTCGGACTGGCCAAGCGTATCAGGGCAAAAATCCTTCAGGCTTCAACAAGTGAGGTTTATGGAGATCCCCAGATACATCCACAGGTCGAAAGCTACTGGGGAAACGTAAATCCGATTGGTGAGCGGTCGTGCTATGATGAAGGCAAGCGCTCTGCAGAAACCCTCTTTGTAAATTATCATAAACAGAACAAGGTTAAGATAAAGATAATCAGGATTTTCAACACTTACGGTCCGAGAATGCATCCGAATGATGGGAGGGTAGTATCGAACTTTATAGTCCAGGCACTGAAGAACAGCGATATTACCATTTATGGGAATGGCCTGCAAACACGCAGTTTCCAGTATGTGGATGATCTTGTTGAAGGAATGGTTCGTATGATGGCTTCACGTGATGATTTTACCGGTCCGGTAAATATCGGTAATCCGAAAGAATTTACTATCCTTGACCTGGCCTCGAAGGTGATACAACTCACTGGTTCAAAATCGAATATTATAATGATGCCTTTGCCTCCCGATGATCCAATGCAACGGCAGCCTGATATTGGTCTTGCAAAAAGGGAGCTTGGCTGGTCGCCAAAGACAGAAATTGAAGAAGGTCTGGTCAAAACCATTGACTATTTCCGTTCAATTACATGATATTTCAGTACTATTTTTCTGTTATATATAAACCTGATGTTTTAGAATAATCCATAACCGTTAAACCTGTATATGAAACCAAGAACCAGTATTATCCTCGGCGTTATGATGTTCCTTCAGTATTACATATGGGGCTCATGGTATGTGACCATGGGAACATTCATGACTAAATTCCTCGGCTCCACAGGTATACAAATCGGAGCCGCTTATAGTGCTCTGGCGATTGCTACTATGATTTCTCCATTCTTTATAGGAATGATAGCGGACCGTTATTTTGCAGCTCAGAAGGTTATGGGTTTATTGCATATTCTTGGTGGATTATTACTTTTCATTGCTTCGCGAATTACTGAGAACGCGCCCTTTTACTGGGTGATATTGTTGTATTCACTGGCCTATATGCCGACTATTGCTCTCTCTAACAGTGTTGCATTCAGGCAAATGAGCGATCCTGGCAAGCAATTTCCTGTTGTCAGGGTATTCGGAACCCTTGGATGGGTGGTGGCAGGATTCATGATTGCATTGCTGGGGATTGAACAAACGCCAATGACTTTTTATATGGCTGCAATTGTGTCTGTTCTGCTTGGTTTATTCAGTTTCTTCCTTCCCGACACGCCTCCTCTTGCAAAAATAAAATCTTCCGCCAGATCGGTTCTCGGAGTGGATGCTCTCATATTATTCAGGGACAAACCCTACCTGATTTTCTTTGTTGCAGCCATATTTGTATGTATTCCCCTTTCTTTTTATTTCGGTTTCGCAAACCTTTATCTTAACCAGTCTGGTATGCAAAATGCTGCAGGAAAGATGGTTATGGGACAGATCTCTGAAGCGCTTTTCATCCTTGCCATTCCATTCCTGTTTAACAGAATCGGTGTTAAAAAGATGCTACTCATCGGTATGACAGCATGGATACTGCGATATCTCTGCTTTGCTTTCGGCAATATTGATACTAATATCTGGATGTTGTACTGTGGTATTATTCTTCACGGTGTATGTTACGATTTCTTCTTTGTTACCGGTTATATGTATACCGAAAAGAAATCGAATGAAAGGATTAAAAATGCAGCACAGGGATTATTCACCTTTGTCACTTACGGCCTTGGCATGTTCATTGGTACCTGGTTCTCAGGCTTTGTAACATCCTATTATTCCGTAAACCAGGTTTACCAGTGGAAAAATATCTGGTTTGTGCCAGCTTACATTGCAGTTGCTGTGCTTATTTGTTTTATCTTCTTCTTCAGGGAAAAAAGAGAAATAGGGGTGGTGAAATAGAATGGGAATTAAGATTGTAAAAGGAATAACACCTTGTAAATAAACAAATAGCATTGTTTTGTGTTTATGAATAAAGGAAAGTTTTATCCGAAAATTGAGGCCTTGTTTGGGCAATTTCGTATCTTTCCGTTACTAATCATGAAAAAGAATGACCAGGGTTTTTCTTTTGGTTAATATATTGCTGTTGATTTCATTGATTGGGCAGGGACAATGTAAAAATAGTCCGACTGTTAACCTTAGCGTTTCCAGTGGCAGCACATGCGGTATAACGCCGGTAACAGTGAGTGGTAATGTCTTTGGAGGCAGTGCAACGCGAATAACAATAACACAAAATGGCCATGGTACATTGACTCATACTTCGGAAACGACATCACCATTTTCTTTCACCTATACACCAAAAAGTGCAGATATCGGAGGAACTGTTATTATAACAGTAACCACCAATAATCCGTTAGGTTCACCGTGTCTGGAGGCAAAAGCAACCTACACTTTGACTGTAAATGCAAATCCTTCTGCACCAATTGTCGGGAACATAACCCAACCGACATGTACTTTGGCGACAGGAAGCGTCGTATTAAGCGGATTGCCTTCAGTTGGGACATGGACATTAACCCGGACCCCGGGTGGTGTAACATTGACCGGTTCAGGAACAAGCACAACTATTTCAGGTCTTACCTCTGCTACATATAAATTTACTGTCACAAATCCGGCAGGATGTGCTTCGCCGGCTTCATCAAATGTAGTTATAGCTGCACAACCTGCATCTCCTGCCAGTCCTACCCAAACGATTGATTGTACTCAGGGCCCCGGAAAGGCAATAGTAAGGATCACAGGACCTACAGGAACGGGACTGCAGTACAGTCTGGATGCCGGTACATACCAGAGTGGAACAATTTTTAACAATGTCACGGAGGGAAACCATATAATTACTGTAAAGAATTCATCCGGCTGCACAACTACCGGAGCCAGCTTTCAGGTTTTGTGCACATGTTCAA
>Ga0182021_10004478_pt1 | contig 16437 bp, 13 predicted proteins | sample 612E3MmetaG_FD_120493 | JGI IMG/M metagenome (GOLD analysis project Ga0182021, IMG submission 120493) | Permafrost microbial communities from Stordalen Mire, Sweden - 612E3M metaG (Illumina Assembly) | ecosystem: Environmental > Terrestrial > Soil > Wetlands > Permafrost | place: Sweden...
ATGATTCCGGTGACTTTGATTTCTGTTGCTGGCTCAAAAACTATTTTCTTAGGCATATATAGCTGATATTAATCAATTATACATATAAAACTATCATTCTCTCAAAAACCTGACATAGTTTTCACACAGTCTGAAACGGGTTCAAACCACACGCACAGAAAAAGCAAAATTGGAACAAATCGCCCGAAAACGATTTTCCCAAGGTCATAGCTCAAGAATAAGCCGATCGAACTTACCCCAAGTAAATAAAGTTCTCTCTACCGCAACTAGTTCGACAAGGCGCTGAGCGGGGCATTCCAGCACCAATTTACGATTAAAAAAAAGCCTATATTTTTGCGTTTTGTTAATAATATTTTGTTGAGATCTCATAATAAATAAAGGAGCAACTTCAAAATTTACTTTTATTCTCTATGTTCACATCAATTAATGTCTATCAAGACGAAAAAGGCCTTTGAAGGGTTTGCTGAGGCTCCTAAAGGAAGAGAAAACTTTAACCTCAATATTCCACGATCAATTTGTGTAACATTTTGAGCCTTCTCAGCCCCTTCTCACTGTTAATTTAAAAAAAAAGAAAAAAAGGGTTTTGTGTGTGTTTCATTTTGAGATTTAGTGCTTTCTAAGTATCAGTACTGTTGCGATGGCTATTGCGATGATGATTGCTATGGCTGCTATTGCGATGTATGTTGTTAAGTCATTGGTGGTTGCAAAGCCGGTGATGGTTGATGTTGTAGGCGTGACCGTTGTTTGTGTATTAACCACGTTAGCGTATGATGCAGCAAATGAGCTTCCATATGATTCGTCGCCAGCGAAGGTTGCCATGATCTTGTAGTCACCGGCAATAGTTGGGGTCCAAGTGTAAGTGAATGTGCCGCTTGCTCCATCAGACGTGACCGTTGCTAAGTGTACAAAGTTGCCGTTGGGATCAACTGCGTCGATTGACACTGGAACTCCTGTTACGGTTGAGGGCATTTGGTTTTGCATATGTAAGTATTCCATGTACGGACCCATTGATTGCGCGGATACACAAGGCGTACCTGGTTGAGCGGGTGACTGATCTAAGACACTTCCTGAAATGACTGCATTATGGCTTGCGACGATTTCTGTTTGTGGTGCTGATATTGATGTTGATGACTGGCCTTTTCCAAAGACATATAGGTATCCGTCATAAGAGTTGCCTGCGGTTAGGTAGCCGTCTGATATTGCGCCTGGCACCATAGGATTTGTTACGTTCCATATACCTTGGCCTGTTGTGGCATTTATGCAGTAAAGTCCCCAACCCCTCGTAAGAGGCTGGCTTGGTGTGTGCTCTGTGTTGTATGTATAAAGTTTCCCATCGGCAATCATTGCTGAACCGAAGAATGAGTACTCGCTAGTGCCATTGGACATCGTATAAGGTGTTTCAAATGCTGGTGCTGGTGCTTGGAATTTCCATACTCGCTGCCCAGTGCTGTCGTTGAAAGCTACTACGCCATCATATGTCGGCCAGTAGTACATACCATATGCTACTGCAGAGCTGTATGCTCCGAAGGCTCCCCATGGATAGTCAAATTGGTCTGAGCGCCAAACAAGTTGTCCAGTAAGTAAGTTATAGCAGTCAAGATATCCCATGTCCATCGGAATGAACACTTTTCCGTCGCCAACAGAGTCTGCAGAAGGATAGAATGATGTGTCGTCTGTCGTAATGTTGTAGAGTACTTGTCCCGTTACCATGCTAATGCCAACTATACGCGTTCCGTAAGCTCCGGCGGCTAATCCAAATTCGCCTCCTGTGACGGCAGCTCCACCAGAAGCTGATCCATATATGCCTGCAACTGTTCCCACTGCTACGCCAGTATCATAATCTGCCAGCATTCCTGTTCCTCCAGGCGCCATGCTGACTGGCCAGCTTATATTGCTGATTATTCTTGTTGCAAAGTTAGTGCTGCTTCCGACGGTAGTCCAGTTTATCAATCGCCATGTTGTCGTGTTAATGGTCTGTATACTTATTACATAATTATTATTGTAGAAGTTCCCTGATGTCAAAGGAGCAATCGAGGCATTAAGCGTGACCGCGCCACTGTAAGGATCGATCTTGTATAGTCGACCACCGGTTATACTTATTAGGTCAACCGTGTAGCCATTGGCCGCTGTACCGAGGTCTTGAGCTGAGCTAGTTGCCGGCGCAACATAGGAGATTGCCGTTGGAGTAATTCCGCCTTGTGAGATTGGTATCGCGTAATATTGTTTTCCTGTCTGTAGATCATAACATTCTGCGCAGCTTGTGGGAACCCCATTAATTGGCAATGTTTGGGTTTGATAGCATCGACCGAGGTAGATTACGCTTGGAGTACCTGGATTAGCTTGTATGCTGTATTGGCCTGCTTCACCGCCTATTATGCCGCCTAAGGCTTCTTGTTGCTGCCATACGATGTGTGCTGTGTTTGGAGCCGTGACATAGGGACCGCAATACCGGGCAACACTGTTGAAGTTGGCCCATGGGAAGTTTCCTGCAATTGCACTCCATTCCCTATTGTTAGGGGATATTGGTCTTGACCAGTAGTCAGTTGGCAATGGTGAATACCATGACATTACTGGTTGGTCTTGTACTGCAAGTGTTTGTACTGGCGTTTGGGCTGGTTTATAGTATGTTGAGGGGTAGTCCCGTTGGTCTATAAAGCTCGATCCTGCTGGAGCTGAATTGTTTAAAACGCCGTTGACATATCGTCCTGCCGGGTAATAATCGCCTGCATAAGTGAACTGCACTGTCCAGTTGCCTGCTTGGTCAGGGGTATATGTAAACCAGTTTGTTCCGTCTGCTACATATGAGTTAAAGGGTCCAATTACATCTTTTGTTCCGTCAGGTTTAGTGAATGTTACGGTATATCCTGTGTGTGCTCGGTTGGCTCCAGGTGCAGGTATAGTCCAGACATTGACTAGTAATTGTTGATCTTTTCCGATGGGGTTAGGGCTAAAACTTAGGAAGGCTTTGTCTTGCATAGTAAATGCGGGGATAACTCCAGATGGTAGAGGTCCGCCTGCAGTGTTAGGATTTTGGTTTTGCTGAGCTTTAACGGGCATTCCTATTAAGGCGATTGAAGACAATAGAAAGATTATGGCAATGGCTGTTTCTATCATAGTTCTATTTCGCTTGTTTATTTTTATTTTCTTTTGAATGTTTATTTTTTTTCCTCCTCAGATTTTTTTGAAACTTTAGTTTCTCGAAAACTCTTTTTAAATTTATCCAAAATGCAACATTTATTTTTACAAAAGTTAACTAAAAAAAGCAATTTTTGCATTTTTGGCAATTTTTTTGGTTTTGGAAGATAAAAAAATACACGTGTTAACCACAGCACTGTGGCGGTTCGCCGGTTTCCGAGGTCACAAACATTGAAGAAACAGGCTTCAAGTATTACAAGCCTTGAGTGCATAAAATGTAGAAATTTCTGTTTTTGGTTAATAATTGCAACGCAGCTCTTTTAACTACTAAAAAATTAAAAAGGAAAACCGTTTATAGACTCAACCCTGTGCTAAAGAGAGAAATTAAATTGGGCTGGAAAATTTCTCAGATAAAAGAAAGAATGATAAAAACCATATTTGATTAAAAACGGTAAAAATTATGGCTATGATTAAGGCGAGCAAAGAGCGAAAGGTCGATAATATAGATATCAAAATTTTACAGCTTCTTTCAGCGGATGCTCGAGAACCTCTAAAAAATATAGCAAAAAAATGCCGAATAACCCCCGTTGCAGCTCTTAAAAGGATAAGGCGACTGAAAAAGGACGGCGTAATCGTAAGTACCTATTTATTAATAGACAACGAAGCCTTTGACAACCCATACGAGGCTACAGTGCTGGTAGATGCAAGCAATATCCTTGAAGATTCCATAAAAACTAGTATTAGGCAAACAAATAATGTTATTATTTGTGCCGAAAGCATTGGACGTTATAATTTATGTGCACTTATTGTTGACCATGATATAAATGGGCTTAACGAAACGGTTTCTAAAATTAGAGGTTTAAAGGGCGTAAACAACGTATCAGTCAATATTTGGAAAGAAAATCGATACATAAATTTTACAAGAGACCTAACGGTGACGGGAAGGACTTAAAAATGGATGGTATAGACACTCAAATACTGATGGAACTCACAATTGACGCTCAACTGTCTTTTTTGGAAATTAGCAAAAAATTGGGCATATCAAGAGAAACTGTGAGAAAAAGATTTGATAAAATGAAAAAAGATGGAACAATAAAATTAATGTCAATTCTTATTGACGCTCACAAGATTGGGGATCAAGGAGCAGCTTTTTTAATGTTAACATGTGCAAGGGGAGCAAACAAAAAAGCTATCTTTCAAAAACTCCAAATTCTAACGGGCGTGTGTTTAGTTACACAATTAATGGGTGACTTTGATTTTTTCGTTTGGGCGAGAGTGATAAACATGCAGCAACTTGCTCAACTTTTGAATAGCATTAAAGAGCAAAAGGAAATTGATAAAATTGAACCCATGCTTTTACAGCAAACCTATTTCAGTTTTTCTTTAATTCCGAAAGTCTCTATAAAATGTGATAACATGGATCTTACAAAAAGGACTTAGTTAACCCACAGTTTAATGTGGTAAATGTCTCGCGGCGAAATTAGCAACTCCGATAAACCTTTTTTTTGGTGCTGACTAAAAGGAGGAAAAACACGGTCGAATAAATAAACCGCCAGCATGATGCAGCGACAATACCGCTTACATACCTAAACAAAGGGGAAAGTCGCGTCACGAACAGCAACAATTGGAGCACCCGCCAAGAAGCGATTATCCACTGGTCCAATGGAATCAAAAGACAAAGGGGGGATGCCCTCAAAGGAGCTAAACGATAAATTAGCCTACAAATCACGAAAACCTTAGATTATTGATTAAAAGATAAAATTGAGGTTGCCGTAACCCATTTTGATATGAGTGTTCGATGAGCAGACTTACCGAATATCGGTTTGAGTCTCTACCAGATTTGAACCCTGAAGGGTTCAGACCGCACTATGGACCGGGCGGGATTTGAACCCCTAATACCCTTGAGGTATCTCTCGCAAAATCCTCTCTTTCTTTACAGGGGGCGAGCAAACTGGAACAAAAAGTCTGCCATGAATGCGGCAGACAAAGAAACTTCAAAAACGACTAAGCTCATTCAGCTCAACTTTTATATTTACAATTTTGAAATAACATAACGACCTAGATGTCGATTACACCACTGGCGGCAACAACCGCATACACATTAACGGACTACGCGAGTATTGCTACAGTAATAACAGGATTGATAACCTTTTTAGCTCTAATTTTTCTTGCTCTCCAAATCCGAGGAGAAGACAAAACTGCAAAGAGAGATGGTGTCATAAGATTATTCGGCGTTTTGGATTCTGAAGATTCAAAGAAAAACAGAAAGATACTATATTTAGCTCATATGGAAAAACGCAAGCTAACAATTGAAGAGAAACCTAAAGCGGATATGGAGATAGCAAAATTAAATCAGATAGCACTAATGGTAAGAGAAGGCTACATAGATAAGAAAATTGCTACAGAACTGCTTTCTTTTACAGTAGTTCATTTTTGGATAGCTCTTAAAGAATATATACAGGAACAAAGGAATGCTAGGACTTCGCCCAATTGGGTTTACGATCTTCAATGTTTCTATAAGGATTGTGAAAAGTATGAAAGGAAAAATATCCCGGAGAAGTGACCCATTTCTTTGACATCAATGAGAATGGTTCGGTTAAGCACTTTGTTGAGCTTTAGCGCGCCGCTTTGTCCCTAAATTATGTGTTAAAGTACGTTGGCGAAACTGCTTTTTCATGTCTGCCCATCCTTTGAGCTGCTTCCCTGTTTAGCACTAAACATAGAATACCGCACAATGCATAGAACGTTACCTGCGCCAGTCCTCTGACTTTGTTGTTAGCCATGCTAAACTGCGTCTTCAAGAAACTATTAACTGCCTCAATCGGCGGTCTTTTATGATACTCTGTCTTGTCCTCCTCAGACCCATACGTCCTAAACTTCCGATCTACTCGCAATAAACCCTCCACACCCTTCCTATGATTAGCCGGATATGGAATAGTTGCCTTCTCCACAGCACACCTAAGCTTAGAATCACTGTACTGGCTGTCTGCAACTACACTTCTAACCTTCGCTTTGCAGCGTTCGGCGAAGCTTCGCCCGCACGCGCTTTTAGACGCCTGGTGAAGATTCAATGAAATATTATAATTCGTTTGTCGCTGTGGCTTCACAGTCACATAGCTATTTATCCACTTACGGGTATAATGGAACAATTAACAATGCTAAGTTGGTTGAAAGTTATGGATGCTCCTGATGATATAGCAAAAATTCTTGGTCCGAACGAGAAGGTTGAGCTGTATATTAAGCAGAAAATCTACCATCCTCAGATTAATATTGACTCTGTGGTTTTTACGAATGAACGTATGATTCTTCGTCATCCTCATGCGCTTGGTTTGAAGAAGGATTACACCGATTACAATTACCGCGACATAGCAAACGTGGTTCTGGACAAGGGGGTACTGCGGTCAACTATTAAATGTACGCTTAGGCTCGGTGGAGAGCCACTAGCCTTGGGAGACTTGCCTAACTCCGAAGCGGAAAAGGCCTATGGAATCGTCAGAGAGAACCTTGGTAAATTTCAAGCACCGTTTTCAACCGGATATAATAATCCTAATGCGTCCAATGCTCCTGATGCGTCTAATGCTCCCAAATAATCGCGCGTGCATTCCGTTGAAGAAGTGAGACTTGAGGAGAGTAGAATCCTTTATTCAATCTACAATCAAATGCTAAGATCATTCGGAGATAGTTTTGATAAAAAAAAATCGAAGAAGGAATAGCGGTAGCTTTGAGTAATTAGCCGCATTTCAATTTACAGTGTAAGCATGGTCTTCGTTAAGTTTCGTGCCTGATTTTATGGCACAAGTAGTGTTAGACCTACCAGAGATAAGTCGGCATAAGGCTGGACAAGTCGCCGGATGAGTGCACCATCGACCAAATAAAGGGCAAAGGCAAATGCCTGAACTTGAAAAGTTGAAAAATTAAGGTTTTGTTAGAATCTCACTCCAGAGACATGTCAATATCGTATCTGCTACCGTTTAGATCAAAAACTATTTGATCAGTTGAGCTATTAATTATGTTCCTATCGCCCAAATCGAACTCTTTATGATGGTTTGGGCAAAGAATTAATATGTTTTCGGGAGTTTCAGGGCCCATTTTGCACTTGCTTTTTATATGTGCAGCCTCAACGTAGTGTTCTCCATTCTTTTTAAGTACGTATTTTCCGCATATCTGGCATTTGTCACGCAAAACCTTGAGAGTGGCGATAGTTTTGTTATCCCTTTCATAGGTTTTTCCATTTATCACAATTTTACGCGGAGTTGAAGGGGATAGCGATTTTAATTCGTCGATTAGTTTCTTCCTTTTTTCATCGGTTAGTTCCTTTCGAATTTCTTTCTCGAGTTCATTTTGCTCCATTGCCGATTTGCTTGGCTGAGAGCTCGCTTCATAAGGCAACCCGGTTATAAATTCAAAAATATTTGATAGCTTATCAAACTGCTCATTTGTTGTCCCTGATACTGACACCTCTCTAAGTTCATCCTCAATTATCATGCGCGCAAGGTCTAGTTTCTTGTAGGTAAAGCCAACTTGCGGGACTAACCTTTTCCCACCTGAATACTTATACGCATTAAGCGGTACCGGAAAAAGCATTGAGAGATTTTTGTTAGCAACGATGTTAGAAAAAAGCTTGTTCTCTTTAAACCCTAACCAAACAGTTTCTTTTTTTGGATCAATAACTTCAGCGTTGCCATAAACTCCGACAATCTGATTGGTTAAATCCACAAGGTTTTTTGTGTAAAAAAAGATAACTGCATTTTTATCAAGCCTAGTTGGCGCCAAGGTCCAATGAACATAACCATACACTTTTTCTTGATCATCAAGCCCTTTTTTGTCGAATTTAAAATTTAGCGATTCATGTCCCGGAAAAGTCTTAGCATAACTGTGACCCGCCTTAGGATTCACATAAGTATTCTTCCAACCTGAATCATTCCAAGTTATATTAGCGATTGCAAATCTTGAGCTAGACAAGTGAACACTAAAAAATAATTATTTGGTGTGAATATAAAACTTGCCCAAAGTCAAGAAATATTTTGGTTCCCTTATCCTCTAAAAGAATCTTGTTGCCACCAATCTCATTGACGCCGCCGTAGAAAGTCAGCTTAACCATACTCAATCAGCATTTCTTTCTCAGTAGTCTTGATATTAAAATTCATCGGCTAAAAGCAGTGACTGAGGCAATCTGAAATGTTTATTCCATAACTGCCAAAACATCGCCCTCCGCGTATCTAACGCGGTTGACGCATGAATTAAGCGTGATTGGATAGACAACAATTTTAGCATTTAAACTCAATTTCAAGCGCTTCAAGCTATTTACGGAGAATTTCTGTTCGTTTTCAAGTGACTGGCGATGTTAAAAGTACGAAAATTCCTAATATTCATACTTTCAATAGCATAATCGTTGTGCTAACTAACGTGATTGAATTATCGCAAGTTTTTAGCTTGATTACATTGTGTTTCAAAAAAATTCGCAATCTGCATTTTGTCTTTAAATATTTTATGAACTATCGTAGTTGTCTGGTAGCTATATTTCGAAAGTATGCAAACATCTGAAAACAATGCCTGCAAATTGCTCCTCCCAACCATATTAACATCGCAAAAAACAATGCTTAAACCAAATTCTCCTTTCTTTCTGCCTACTCTGCCTACTCCCTGCCTGAGTCTCCTTGACATATCTAAATGACCAGATTCCACTTTCTTCCGAAGCAAATCGAAAAGACGAGGTCTTGGGAAAGGAGGGTCAAATATAATCAACAGTTTGAGACCTTTTATTGTAATGCCTTCCCAGAAAACGGTTGAAGCTGTAAAAAGTACTCCATTTGTACAGTTCAGGTATTCTTGATAGCTTCCATTCTTGTCATCCGAATATGACCGGACCATAAACAGATTAGAGCAATATTGCTTGAGGTTTTCAATCGCTTTTTTACATGTCAATGAATTATTGAAGAGAACAAGAGTTTGAACATTAGACTCTTCCAATATGCTTTTCAAAAAACATAGCTTGCTTTTGAAATCTAAATCGTCAACCACGGATAAACAGTATTTCTGCTTTTCATTTTGATTAGAACTTTTTACCGTCTCAATTGGTGCAATAATATTCTCATCCAATCCACAATAGAACTTCAATTCAGCCGTTGATAGTTGGGTCGCAGAAAACAGCAAAATATGTTTTTGTGGCAACTTGAGATTACAAACGCCGTCGTTCTGGACAAAAAGCACGTTACAGAGATTAGAGTTTTTCCATATGTAGAGGAAGCAAGTCCAGCACGTTGGGTTAGAGAGGACGGGATTCAATTTTGTTCCAAATTTGCCTATTTGGCGAAGGTTACTAAGTAAGTCTTTTGCTGAAGGGAAAGATAGCTGTTGCGCAACGAAATCCTTGTTGGGCAAAATGTATCTTCCGATTAAGTCTTGAGAAAAGTCTTCATTCAATGAGAAGCTTACTGTCTTGACATATTCATCATCCAATTCTAAGAAAGATTTGAGATTGTGAGCCTCATCCATTAGGACAAAATCGTAGATTTCAGTACTTTTCAAATATTCAGAAAGATTGAGAATATCAGTCTCCGGTAAACCGCCTTCAATATCTAAACAAGCTTTTGCAAACTCTTCTTTCAAATAATTGCTTGGTACGACGATTGCGGTTTTTTGTCCTGATTCAAAAAATACTCTAGCGAGTAGGCAAATAACGTGAGTCTTACCCGAGCTGGGGGGCGCCGCAAAAACCCAAACAGGTTTTTTCTCGGCTAAAAGCTTATCATATGTTCGATTCAAGAGCTCTTTCTGCTCAGGAAAGAATGATTTGTAAGTTCTGAATGGTATCGATAGCTTTTCCATTTGAGAGAACCAAGTATCTCTCGAAGACAAATTCTTGTCAAACATAGAAAATCCTTTGGAAGATAACATCGGCTGAAGGCAAGCCATAATCGTTGATATATTTAGCGTAGACTTTCAGGTAATAAAGGGGTGCAGGAAGTCTAGTGCCATGCCCGCTTATTCCGGCTGCGAACGACAACGCAAGTATCGTATGAATAATCTTGTTAATTTCAAAATAACCATTTGCCTGTATTACTTTGACACGAATCGGAGTTGGACATCCTCTATAATAAGTTCCAATTTTTGTTGAGCCTGTGGTCAGGATAAAATATTCACCATTGCCAGCATTCAGTATCACTCCCTGAGGCGCATTTTCGTAAGCTTCACATGCATATGTGACAATGTTAGTTCTCCTTCTTGGTGCTGTATTTACTGAGGGTTTGAATGTAGAAAATAACAGTAATTCGTTATTCTGCAATATTTTTACAAACACATAATTTTTCACTTTCTTGAGGCTTTCTGCAATCTGACCCTCAATCAAATTATCCCAAAAAGACGTCATTAGAAGTATCTTGTCTTCATTTTCTAATTTCGACTCCAAGTCTTTGAGTAGCAACTGGAAGTTTTCTGTGTCATATGGTTTTGATTGAAACAGCATTTGCCCGTAAGATTCGAATATGTTGAACAGGAAACATCTCATATCATTGAATGGGTTTCTATATGCGTAAACAGTCACAATTTTCGTCTGTTCGGTATTAGAAATAAACCAAGGATAACCACCCATTTTTAGGGTTATTTGCATCGCGATTTGTGGGATTGATTCAATATTTGCTTTCTCGGGAGTAACATTCTGATGAGGGACTCCGTACTCCCCGACTAACCGTCTCTTTGTTGATTTGATTAGTTCGCCGTCATTAGTTATCGTAATCGCTAAATCGGCATTTAATGGATTAATGATAGATGCTTCGCTAAGTTCGCGATAATCGCACTCCAATGTACAACCATTTCTCAATTCTATTTCTTGCTTTAGTGACGCGATAAATTGTTTTTGACTATCGTCACAGAAAATAAGTAGTTTCTTGACCCCGTTTAACGGTTGAACAAATGTTTCCCTAGCAGTATATTTTCTGTAGAAGTTTATCCCATAGGGTGGGGTGATATCTATCTCTTTATTGCCGAATTTTATGGTGACTGGAGAGGCGTTTTCGATTTCTTTGTTTATATTTTCTGGAAACATGAGAAATTCCAATTTCGATGGATACAAGACAGCAAAATTATTTCTTAGTATCGAATCGACTTTTCGCATAATTTCATATATTTTTCGTTGCTGTTCTCCGCAGTGTGGATGAAGAATATCAAATATTTGAGAGATTTGAGAGGGTAATAACCTCATTTTTAGGTCTCTAAAAGTATGACCAACAATTAAGAATTCGGGAATGTGAAATAGTTCTTTTGTCATCCCGTTCTGGTCAACCATTGTCCATTTAACAAGGGGTTGTTTTGCGTCCTTAATTGGTATGCCTTGTGCTGATTTGTGGTATTCAAGTGGTGAGATGTTTCCTTCTAAAACCTTCGAATCTGCTCTCGCATCCCAAGTGATTTCTTTTATGACAATTGAGGGAGCAGGATAAGCTTTCACATTTGCGGTTCTATTTCGGAAAGTCCAATTTACGAAACTTATGAACTCCTTTGGAGGATTATAAAAGTCAAATTCCTCACCTTTCCGTTTGGTCTGTTGCCACCATAAGGCTAAAATCTTTAATTCATTCAGGAGATTTTGCCAAGAGCGTAATTCTATTTCCCTGTTTACCAATAAATAGGGCTTTCCAAAGAAGGTCTGAAAACCTCTATAAAATCTTCTTCCATCTTCAACACCTATTCTTTGTCGAAGAGCTTTGTCAAAATAACCTTCGCCATGCTCAATAATGTAAGGAGACCTTTCACCATACTTGTAGTAATCCTTTGAAAGATAACATAAAGCTAAATCTACTATTCGATTAACCAATCCACCATATGATTGCGGGTCATTGGCAAAATCAACAAGTTGGGTACTTTCCAGTAATAAAGTCACTTTGAATTTATTGATGTTTTCAAGTTCAATTTCGCTAACTATGTCATTCGCTGAAAGAGTTGATTCTAGAACCTTTATTTTTCCTTCATGAGAAATAACGGCTGTACCGATAGATTCGGTAAGCCTTCGCGCTAATCGACCGAGAACCTGATAGAAATGCCCTGATTTTGCAGGAAAAGGCTCTAATTTAGCAGAATAAACGTTTACTTTAAACGGTTGAGATGTTTTTAGGGCAAAGAGATTTGCATTGTAATTTGAACTCATTTCGATTTCTCCAATAATTTGAGTTTTTCAACAAGTTCATCAAGACTTACCGGCTCTATTTTTTCTCGATAGGCTTCTGCGAAATCCTTACTGCCTTTGTATTTCTCAAGCCGTTTATCAAGTATAACGCATATTCCTTTATCGTCTTGATTTCTAATTAGGCGACCAATTCCTTGTTGAAGCCTGATTAGCATTTTTCTTTTTGTGAATTGAAAGCCGTCGTTTTTCTCTAAGTAAACAGGTGGTCTGATGAAGGGCAGAGAGAAGATAATTTCAAGCTTCAAATCACGTATATCAATGCCTTCCCACAATCGAGAGGAAGCTGAAGCCATAATAATGTCCGCTTGCTCAACATATTTTTGAACGGTTTCACTCTCGAAACTGTCATCTATGAATGTTATCTTCCGATTTATCAAACGGTTCAATACGTTTTGTGCGCGTTTTTGGTCCCTGTAACTTTTGAATAGTAGCAGTGTTTTTCCCTGAGTTATTCTTAGGATTTCTAGCACAGTTTCAGCGGCTTTTTCGATTTGGTCGTCTGTGTTCTGGGGGAAGTCATGAGTTTCTAGAATTTTAAGACCATTAAACCAATTCTTAACTTCATCTGGTTGGACTTTAGGAACGACAGAAATGGTTTCAACCGTATAACCTTTAAAGGTACAATGGTTGGCATGAGTAACAACATCTCCAATGGTTGCGCTGGCAAAAATAATTCTTGAATTTCTGAACTTACCCTTGATTACGTTCATTTGAAAGGGACGTGATTTTCTAGCAATGAGAGACGCCTCTTGTCTGTCTTCTAAATCGTAGTGGTCTTTTTGAATATAGAAAACGTTGACCGATGTGTTCTGGCAACATTTAACGAAATAACAAGCATCTCGGCATATACTTCTGTCTAAATCGTTAAGTTTTCGTATTTCGCTCTGGACTTCATCACAGCCAGATATGTCTGCTATATGTTTGACTATATCGTTTGGAACCCTCATCGATTCCACGTTAGTGTCGGTCGGCACAGAATTGAAAGCGTCGTCAAAATAATCTAAGAAAGCGCCTGTGAAATCAGCAATAATGTCCCCTTCTTGATTATGTCTTTTAAAAAGACCATCAAGTTGATAGTAAGCGATTCTGTTCTGGAATTTATCGTCAAGAGCATTCTCGAATCCATGCGAGTCATCGATAATTATTAAGTCAAATTTATGCTCCAACTTTAGAGATATGAATTTGTGATAATTAGTAATAACAAAACGAGCAGTTTCAAACTCGTTGTTTACTCTTAGAACATCGCATTCCTGATTGTTTGAGGTGCAAATAGTTTTCTGCTCTGGAGTGCAGAATCCATAATCTGCGCCTTCCCCTGTCAAAGCACAATCGTAATTCTCAATGCCCTTTATAATTACAGGTGGGACTTTCATATTGAACATGGGAAGATATTTTGCCTGAATTTGTCCAATTATCTGATTGGTCGCCACTAGAATGGCAACTCTATAACCAAGATTAATCGCAGCGTTTGCAATCGATAGAAAAACAATCGTTTTACCTGTACCCGTAGGCAAATTAAGTGCCGCATCTTGTCCTTTATTCAGATTACCTACCAACTCTTCAATTGCTTTTTCTTGATACGGTCTAAGCTCAAGTTTAAAAGTCGAGAAACAATCCTCTGGAGAAACATGAAATCCTGAAGTAGTTTCAGGTTGGCTGTTTTCTGTAGATGCCATGCACTCGATTACAGTTAATTTATTTAATATAATTTGCTCTCAACAGACTTACCTATATGTTGAATCCACACATATTTAATTGGAGGTCAAAACGGTGGTTGTAAGGTGCTTGAATATGGAAACTAAACCTCTTCCCGTTAAATGGTATGGACCCTACAGCTTTGTTGAAACTAAAGATGAAAATGTGTTTACTAGCTTAATAGGTGAAAAAGAAAGGCCTTTATCTATTTACAATCCTTTTTGAAGGCGAGTACTTGGTTTACTATGTCGGTGAAACTGGCACTTCTTTTTCTATACGCATGTTGCAACATGTTCAAAGCTACTTGGATGGGTTCTACAGAGTTTTTAAACCTGAAGAATTTGCAAGGGGCAAGAAAGTTCTTCTTTGGGGTGGAATGTGGAAAACTGACAGAAAAGAACCAAAAATTATTTGTGAATTTCTACAAAAAAATTCGGAGCTTGCGCCAAAAATTGTTAAGTTCATTGAGCATTTTAGAATTTTTGTAGCTCCTCTTGATGAGGTGAACCGAATTAGGGAGAGAATAGATTCTGAAATCGCCAAAAGCCTAAATCTGCAAAGCGGTTTTATTGCAGATTTCCAAGACCATGATGTCAGATATAGACCAACAAGGCAGATGAACAACAATTTAGAATATTGATGACTTTTCCCAAGTCAATCATTGGCATGAGGAAAGAACTGCTAGTTTAAAAAATTTGGGCGGGAAAGCTTGTGAGCTCATAATTGCTCAAGCAACTGAGTGCCAAGTCTTTTATGCATACTTTGGTATTTTATCTTTAATACCCTATAAAATCAAGAGATGTCTTGCATAATGAAGCCTGAAGAGGAAGCTCGTAAAAAGATTGATGCATTGCTTGAGAAGGCAGGCTGGATCGTGCAGGATCATAAAGACTTGAATCTTGGCGCTGGGGTTGGCATCGCCGTTCGAGAGTTTCCTTTGAAAGGTGCGGGTTTTGCGGATTATTTGCTTTTTGTTGAGCGCCATGCGGTTGGTGTTGTGGAAGCAAAGCCTGAAGGCACTACTTTAAGTGGTGTTTCTGAACAAACCGAGAAGTATCTTAGAAGTTTACCCGAACATATTCCCCATGTTGGTGACGTTTTGCCTTTTGCTTATGAGAGCACGGGTGTTGAGACGTTTTTTAGGGATTTGCGTGATCCCGATCACCGTTCCAGGCGGGTTTTTGCTTTTCATATGCCTGAGACTTTGCATGAGTGGGTGCATCAAGAGACTACTCTTAGAAGCAGACTACGGAATATGCCTTCATTGATTACTGAGGGATTGCGTGACTGTCAAAAAGAAGCCATAAGCAACCTTGAGTGGTCACTTAAAGAATCAAGACCCCGAGCACTTATTCAGATGGCAAGCGGCAGCGGCAAAACCTTCACAGCGGTAACTGAGACTTATCGGTTAATCAAGTTCGGAGGCGCAAGGCGCATTTTGTTTTTGGTTGACCGTAACACATTGGGGAAGCAGACCTTGCAAGAGTTTGCCCAATACCGAACGCCCGACGATGGACGCAAATTCACCGAATTATACAACGTCCAGCGGTTATTGTCCAATAAGATTGACCCAGTTAGCCGAGTATGCATAACAACCATCCAAAGGCTCTACTCAATGCTCAGGGGCGAAGCAGAGTTCTCGGAGGAAAATGAAGAAACTTCAGCCTTTGAGATGCGCGTTAGAGATATGCGACCAGTCGAAGTTGTCTATAATCGACAGATTCCGCTGGAAATGTTTGATGTTATCATAACCGATGAATGTCACAGGTCAATCTATCATTTGTGGCGTCAAGTGCTTGAATATTACGATGCATTCATAATTGGGTTGACTGCGACTCCTTCTAAGCAGACTTTGGGTTTTTTCAATCAGAACTTGGTGATGGAGTATGGGCATGACCGCGCAGTTGCCGATGGCGTAAACGTTGCTTATGATGTTTACCGTATTTCAACAAGAATCACTTCGGGCGGCAGCAGAGTTGAATCGGGTTTCTATGTAGATAAACGCGATAAGTTAACTCGGAAGGTTCGCTGGGAACAACTCAACGAAGACCTCGAATATGACGCAAAAGAATTAGATCGAAGCGTAGTCTCCAAAGACCAGATAAGAACTGTGATTAAGACTTTTAGAGATAAACTACCAACTGAGATTTTTCCAGGTCGCAAAGAAGTCCCAAAAACGTTGGTCTTTGCAAAAGATGATTGCCATGCAGAAGATATTGTTGAAATTATTCGTGAGGAGTTTGGGAAGGGAAATGATTTCTGTAAGAAAATCACTTACCGCACCATGGAGCGAACAGAGGATTTAATCGCAAGTTTTCGCAACTCCTACAACCCGCGAATTGCAGTTACTGTGGATATGATTTCAACTGGCACCGACATCCGCCCATTAGAATGCTTGCTTTTCATGCGTGACGTACGTTCAAGCG
>Ga0182021_10004480_pt1 | contig 16434 bp, 10 predicted proteins | sample 612E3MmetaG_FD_120493 | JGI IMG/M metagenome (GOLD analysis project Ga0182021, IMG submission 120493) | Permafrost microbial communities from Stordalen Mire, Sweden - 612E3M metaG (Illumina Assembly) | ecosystem: Environmental > Terrestrial > Soil > Wetlands > Permafrost | place: Sweden...
GTGCTGGCCCATGAGATCGGACATTATAAGAAAAAACACACCCTCATGGTGATTTTACTTTCCACGCTTCAAACCGGGATCATGCTTTTCGTACTCTCTCTGTTTATCCGCAAGGACAGCGTCGTGGCGCAATCCCTTTGCCAGGCTGTCAGCGGATTCTCCGGGTTGGAAATAAAACAGAGTTTTCATTTGGGAATCCTTGCTTTCGGGTTATTATACAGCCCGCTCTCCTTTATCCTTGGATTGATCATGAATCAAATCTCCCGGAAGCATGAATATGCTGCTGACCGTTTTGCAGGGATTCATTATAACCCGGTTGCCCTGATGGATGCCTTAAAAAAACTTTCAGTGAACAACCTCAGTAACCTTCGTCCGCATCCTGCTTATGTTTTCTTTTATTTTTCCCACCCGACTTTGCTACAACGATTGCAGGCACTGGGAAAAATCAAATCGCCTGACGCGTAACGGACGACCGTAAAAATTGCGATTTTGTTCCTTTGTTACACCATGACTTTTTAAAATTATTCCCTGCTTATTTCCGCATAGCCGGAGAGAATTTTGTAATTTCATGCCTTCAAATCAATATCCGTTACTTATGAAAAATATTTTTCGTTTAGGGGTCATCTTTTTTTTGTTGTCATACACAAGTTCAGCGAGCGGACAAACAAATCCGGGCGCCCTGCTGCTGGATTCGGTTTATAGCTTTAGCTGGGTCAGTAATAACTGGTCGCTGAATTTAAAGAATTACCGTCTCAAGAATGGCTCCGGGCAGACGACACAGAGTCTTTATAAAAAGTACAATACAGGTTCGGGACAATTCCTGGATTACGCACGTTTTTTGTATAATTACACGGATACAACACCGGTTCCAACAACCATCACAAACCAGTTCTGGTATTCGAACATCTGGAATACGTATCAGTATACCCATTATCTTGCAAAAGACATTATAGATACGTCCTTCAGTAAAATCTGGGACAACCAACAACATATTTTTATCTCTGGTATAAGGAATGTAATTCAATACAACGACAGCCTGCTCCCTGTTGAAAAAACCACACAGGGTTGGGATATCACTAATCTGGACTGGCTCAATTCAACAAGAACCAGCTATTCATATACAGCTATAATGCAGCCTTCGGAGCAGATCATTCTATCGTGGCAGAATTCCACTTCAACGTGGGAAAACGTATATAAATATTCGAATGTTTATGATTTGAACAATGTTCTTGTCAGCCAGCTTGAATATGCCTGGGATGATACTGCTGTCAATTGGGCAAGTACTTTCAGGATCACCTATTTTAATAATCCTACCTCAATGCCTTATCTGTCGGTGAAGGAGTTCTGGAATTCGTCCCTGCTGGAATGGGATTCATTGGAGCAGTCAACCTATATATACAACCAGTACAACTGGTTAATGACAATACGCAAGCAGAATTACCAACAAGATCAGGGAACATGGATCGACAGTTACCTGACTTATTATACCTATTCCATATATGGGATTCAGCAAACGATGACAGGGAATGTTTGGGATACTATCAATTTAACATGGATACCGGATGTTTACCAGGGTGTCGACAGCGCCTCTCAAAAACTTGCGGAAGCATACAACCGGTATGTGAATCCGGCGACTTTCCTGATCACCGGGGGGATCCGTAATCTTTACACTTACGATTCAAGGGGAGACACCCTAAGCAAAGTCAACCAGGAATGGAATGTTTCAGGCAATGACTGGGCAAATAAAACCCAGGTTCTCTATTCCTATGATTCACACAATCTGCTCACGGAAGACCTGACCCAGGATTGGTCAGATGCGGGTTCATCCTGGGTGAATGCAAAGAAATCCGATTATTACTATTCTGAATTTATCGGGATCGATGAGCATACTTCGAAAGTGAAACCTTGTTTCTATGCCAACCCGATGGTGGCGGGAAATTCAATTTATTGTCCTGAATTCAGACCAGGAAATGAATACACGTTGAGGATTTGTTCTCTTTCCGGAACGGAAGTTTACCGGATTGATTTCAGGGGCGGGGAATCTGTAATGATCTCCAAATCGCTGACATCCGGGCTTTACTTCCTTATCATCGAAGAAAATCATGCGATTCTCTATAAGGATAAGGTAGTAATCCTTCATTAATATATTTTTTCAGCAGGAACTTGCCTCTTTAGGGAAAACAGGTAACTTTCGCTGTTCATACAATTTTCAAACTAAAAATCCTGCATATGAAAAAAACATTTCTACTCTTTGTTTTGTGCATTGTCTTTGTATTTCCATTCACCCAGGCACAAAATAGCCCTGTCAGGCATGAGTCTTTTTCGGGAAAACCAAAATTCATCTTACAGAAAAATCACCGTGACGTTCATCGTGGATTAAAAGAATCGCTATCCGAAAAGTGGAACGATTCTATTAATTCGTATAACTGGAATTCGGACCTTTCAAACTGGTCGCTGAATATGAGAGAATTCAGGACCCGGTCAACCTATGGCACTATTGCATCGCGGCTCTATCTTACCCTCGATACAATCGCCCATCAATGGGAGAATATGTGGCTGGATCAATTTGAGTATTTCGGATCCGCAGGAGATTTGCAGATGAGAAGCTATAAACTGTGGGACCCGGTTACAACTTCATGGATTCAATATGATTATGAGCATTATTCCTCTCCTGGTCTTCAGAATGAATATTTCTTTAAGAACTGGAATCCTGTTAGCAGGAAATTCGACTATGGCTACAGGGAAACTTTTAAGTACGATCTGAACAACAACCAAACGGAAAGACTCGAACAGGACCTGGATACTGCGACTGCACTCTGGGTAAATTACAGTAAAGATTCCAGCAGATACAACTCCTCGGGGATCATAGAAGATATTTACATGTACTGGGATACTGCAACCAGCACTTGGGGAAATTACCAAAAAACAGAGTTCACGTATGATGCAGGAAATTTTCTTACAGAAAGCAATCTCTATTTATGGTATCTGACCTGGAATCTGAACGGGCGCTCACTTTATACGAATAACGCGGCCGGTTTACCAGTTGAGCAGTTGGACGAATATTGGAATGGATCATTCTGGGATACCACTTCCATGATCCAGTGTACTTATGATGCAACAGGTACCAAACTGATGACAAGGCTGGAACGTAATTATAATATGACTACACACACCTGGACCAACAGTCGCAATCTAATTCAGACATACTTTTTAGATGACGTGATGAATACTACCTTGTCACAGATGTGGAATACAATCAGCAGTGAATGGATGAACTGGAGCCATCATGAATACGATGCCTTTGGCAATTCTATCGATCAATATTATATTTCAATCAATCCCAGCACGTTCGAAATAAATTACGGCTCAAGGTACCTTGATACTTATGATGTGAACAACCGTTTTCTGATGGATATTTATCAACGTTGGAATACTGCTGCAAATACATGGGATGATGTCGAAAAAGTCCAGGATACTTATGAAGATCCTCTTAACTCTTATTATATCGAGGAGTTGGGGACGATGTGGGATGGCACCAATTGGAACAATGAATACAAGGATGTTTTCTTCTGGTCATACCCCAGCGGAATTGAAAATATTAAGCATCAGGACCGCTTATGTTTCTACGAAAATCCAATGGAACAAGGTAAACCCATCACTTGTCCGTTCCTGGATCCTTCGAAAACATACCAATTTGACCTGTTTACAATGAAGGGTGAGAAGGTTTACAATGAACCTGTTTATAGTGGTATGCCCTTTGAAATCAACCGTCCATTGTCTGCCGGTAATTATGTTCTCCGCATTTCTGAGAACGGGAAGACGGTGTACAGGGATAAAGTTGTAGTTATCAAATGATAGGGGAGATCAGAGGTCTGAGATCAGAGATCAGATTTCCGATCTCCGACTTCTGTCAAGGCATTCCGGGGAAATTGTCTACAAATTTCACCTTGAGATCGGGGAAATTTTCAACGATCTGAACTTTCAGGTCAGGGAAATTTTCTACGATCTGCCATTTCCCGCATTCATCCGGAAAATTATCGACCAGTTTTACTTTCAGGTCCGGAAAGTTTTCTACGATCTTGATCTTGATATCGGGAAAATTCTCCACGAATTTGATCTTACCATATAACTTCTTCCCGTTGTAGCTGCAGTTCTTGTCAATCGGGTTATCCTGCCTGGGAGTAGAAACCGGGCTTCCCATGAAGGCAAGAAGCAGGAAAAAGAGTTGAAAATTTACAAGCATAAAATTTATTTTTTCGGATTTAGAAAATGGAGGATCTCATCGCCGGTACCGATCTTGTATCCTTCAGAAAAATAGGTTACTTCACCGGCCGGATTTATGAATGTAACCACAGGAAGATCCGTAATTGTCTTCCGCTGAATTGTCTTTATAAATTCATCCAGCGACCCTCCCGATGTTACAACGCTTTTTGTTTTGGAGGGTAATCCGCCTGCATTTTTTTTCATAAAGAGATCTTTATCCTTTCCTGTTTTGAACAATAACAATATTGACCCATTCCAGTTATCCAGTTCTTTCTTTTTCTGAATGAGATCCGCGATAAAATGGCGGGAAGGTTCTTTTTCCGGATCGAGCCAGGCCAGGATCGTTCCTTTTCTATTTACCATTTCACCTGTTCCGTCGATCTTTTTAAAGAACATTTCAATGTTTTTGATCTTCCCAAGAACCGGAGCAGGGGCAAGGTCTTTCCGCAAGGTAAGGTCCAGTTTTTGGGTTTTATTTTCTTCAAGGCTGAAGAAGGAAAGTTTCGCCAGCACCGTGCCACCGCTTATCCTGTTCCCTGTGACAAGCAGGTAGGACCCCGACGGAACTTCGATTGTGCAGGGGAAGGATTTTAATACGGGATCCGTTTCATAATCCAGCGAGCGGAAGAATCCATCTTCAAACTTCTCAAGCGTAAAATGAAGATAGTATTCGGGTTTGCGGTCGTTGCCGCCATCATTATTCAAAATAAGCTTCCCCCGGCCATTGGTTTTCGATTGTAAGTTTGTGAAATAAACATCACGCCATTTTTTATTGAAAAAATATTGCGGGAACCGTGTTGCCGTTTCCAGCCTTGCAGGAATCCCGAAGCTCCTGCATACCGAAACAAAAAAGATATCCCTCGAGTGTGGATCGGCGACCTTTAATTCATAAACGCCCCTGGGTGTAATGGGAGCCCTGGCATAATTGGCATTCTCATCCATATGAATGGATTCTTTTATCCATTTCACGATCACTTCCGGATCTTTTCGTCCTTTCAGGATGAAATCCTTGTCAAACTTTTGCTGGAAAAATTCCTTGTACGGTTTCAGGAATTCATTGTCAACCCTTGGCGAGAGAATATAATCGTAAAACATCGATTTATCGCTGGTCATGGACTCATAGGCCCGGGTGTACAGGATATTGTCGTCAAGGACATCTGTTGTGACATCGTGCAAATCTTTTTCGGAAATTTCATTCAGCAATGAAAAGATCCATGGTTTTTTCTCTGTGGGAACTGATGAAATAAATTCGATAAGATCCCGCCAGTTTCCACGGCTCTTATGGAGAACCTGCCAGAGTGAATCTGCATTCAGTTTGAGATTGGCTGCTAATCTGCTGGATTTTATGGAATCGATGAATGTGTTTTCATAATCTGCCCTTATCCTGTCTTCAAAGGCAAATCGTTTTGTATTCTGGTTTCTCAGGGAGTCACTGACTGTGCCCTCAACTTTCTTTTCCGGTGGGGGAACAAAATCGTAATCTTCAGCGTAAATTTCTCCGGGGTTATGAATCAGCCCGATGATTATTGTATCCGTGCCTGCTACCGTGACTTTTTGATAACCGAATTGATTCCCTTTTGCAGCCCATACAAGCAGGTCACCATACCCGGTGGTAAAGGAGCACAATCCTTTTTTATCCGTATAACATCGCTGCAAAGAATAGAATTCCGCATAGTTGTAAAGCTGGAACTCAACTGCAGCGCTATCGATCCGGTTGTTTTTCTGACCCAGAACTTTGACCCAGATCTTTTTTGTGCTGGTATAATTTGAAAGAACATTGATCCGCGTATACCTCGGATCTTTAACCAGGACATCTTCAGGTCCATTATAATCCCCGAATACATTGGTGTTGACAAGCATTGCGCGTTTGGCGGGGCCGGTAAACCAGGCCATGTCAAGATCCGGTTCAGGTTCGCAAGCCCCCATGTAATGCCATTTCCCGTCAATCCAAACCTCCACCCATGCATGGTTGTCGTCACTGTGTGCCCAGCGGGGTGTGTAGCACTGGCGCGCTGGTATGCCTGCTGCACGTAATGCAGCAACCATAAAGGTGGATTCTTCGCCACAACGCCCATAGGCATTTTTCACCGTGGCCAACGGGGAAGATGTTCTGACATCAGAGCCCTTGTAGGTCACTTTTTCGTGGCACCAGTGATTCACCTCCAGTGCGGCATTCTTCAGGGAAAGATGTTTGATCCTGTCCTTCAGTTCCATGAAAAAGACCCAGCGTGAAGAGTCGAGGTTCTCATTGTTGACGCGGATGGGAAGAACGAAATGCCGGAACAGGTTTTCAGGAATCTGCTTCCCCCATGCAAATGTATCCCGAGCCGCAAAGGAAGCTCTGACATTCTTCAAATAAAATTCGCCGTCATAATCAGCAAGGTCACTCAGGGGCATATAGGCATAAAGAAATTCCAGCGCTTCTTTTTCCCGCCGCGAAAGATCCTGGTCGAATACCTTAAAAAGCTGATCTTTACGATTCTCTGCAAGCTCTTTTTGTTTCTCAAACTGGGTTTTTACTTTTGCGCGATAGTCCGGATCGGAAATGAAGTGGTTACCGTGATGGCAGCTAAATAAAAATGTTAGTGAAAGAACAGCGGGGAGAAGGAGAAGTTTTTTCATGTGATTTGAGTTATAAACTCACCCCCTGACCCCCTCTCTTTGAAGGAAAGAGAGGGGGAGAAGAGGTGGTTGTTCCTGTTATTAATTTTTCATTGTTGCTAAATAAGCAGTTATCTTGTTTATTACTTTCTCAAGATCGAGTAATTCATCATTTGAAATCCTTAAAACGTGCAATCCTTTTGATATTAAAATTTCTGTCCTTTGCTGATCATACTCTCCGTTGGCTTTGTGTATGCTTCCGTCAACTTCAATGACAAGCTTTGCTTCGGCGCAGTAAAAATCAACAATAAAGTAATATGGCCTTTGATACACAGAATAAATAATTGGATGCTGTCTCAGGAATTTTTTTCCGGATAATCTGCGCCCACGAAGAATTTCCCATAATAATCCCTCAGATTCTGTCTGGTTTTTCCTTAATTCACGGGCAGTTTGATTAATCTTTTCTCTCCAGGTTCTTTTTTCTTTTCCATTATTGCGAAGATCTTCGATCATCTTCATGAATTATTATTTGAGAAACTTATATTCCTGTTACTCCCCCTCTCTTTTTTAAGAGAGGGGGCCGGGGGGTGAGTTCCTTTAATATCGAATTTCGATTTGTTCATTCGTCAATGCAGCTTCAAAAAACCGCTGTTTTGAGGTTCTCAGTTTCAGGGTCTGATCCTGACCATTCACCTTCAGTCCCATGATGTCGCCAAAGTCATGCAATACCAGACGAAAGGCAGTGAATTTTGAGGAAAATGACCCTTCGGTTTTCCCGATCGTTATAGTTCTCTTTACCGGATCAAAGGAAATCAGACGGCGGCAATACTGGCCGGATTCATAATTATAGGTAATGCCATCGTCTTCATAATAGCTAAATGCATTCGGAACTTTTCCATTCCAGACATTAATTTCAATTGTGGGAGAAGGCTTTTCGGAAGTGTTTTGAATTACCGATTGCAAAGGAATAATGCCTCCGGATCTCACGAAAACCGGCAGGTTATCGAGCGGACAATCCACCACTGATTCCGTTTTTCCTTTGTACAGCCGATCATTGTTCATCCTGTACCATTCCCCTTCAGGGAAATATACATTGCAGTAAGAACGCTCACTGGCAGCAGGAGCAACCAGGATTTCCCCGCCAAAAAGATATTCGTTCTGGAATTCATTTTCATAGATTTTTTCGTCACCGGGATAGTTGATTGCAAGCGTTCTTGCTACAGGCATTCCGGTTTGTGTTGATTCGAAAAATGCTGAATAGAGATAGGGGAGAAGCCGGTAACGCTGGTTTATCCATTGTCGTGAAATCTCTTCAATATCTTCACCGAATGACCAGGGTTCTTTTCTCCTTGAATTGACCTCTGCATGGTTTCGTAAGAACGGAGTATAGACGCCCACCGACATCCACCGTGCAAACAATTCATTGGTTGGGGTTCCGATAAATCCACCCATATCAGGCCCAGTAAAAGAAACCCCGGAAACACCCAGGCTGTTTACCATCCTGACCGCCATCATCATATCTTCTTCGGTTGCCTGGTTGTCGCCGGTCCAGACTGCTGAATACCGCTGGATACCTGCATAGGCGGCGCGGGTGAGGACAAAGGGCCGCTTTCCGTCCAGGAGTTGTTTTGTCCCTTCATAGGTAGCACGCGACATATTCAGGCCATAAACATTATGCGCTTCGGCGATGGTGCTGGAATGACCGTCAAAATCGAACCTGACGATATCCGGGATACTCTGTCCCCAGGTGCTGGGTTCATTCATGTCGTTCCAGAATCCTTCCACGCCGGGTCCGGTGAGAGCAACGAATGATTTTCCCCACCATTCGCGAACTTTCGGGCTTGTGAAATCAGGGAAATGGCATCTTCCCGGCCATACACTTCCTGTGTAAAGTTTCCCGCCGGGGTACTTGATGAAACAATCGTTTTTGATGCCCTCATCATAACCCGTGTAGCCTTTTTCAATCTTGATTCCCGGATCAACGATAGTGACAACATGAAATCCCATGTCGTTTATTTTACTGATCATTGACTTTGGATCAGGGAAACGGTCTTTATTCCAGGTAAAGATCTTGTAGTTATCCATATAATGGATATCAAGGTAGATCACATCACAGGGAATCTTCTTTTCCCGAAAGGTCGAAGCAAGGTTCAGCACTTCCGATTCAGGATAATAACTCCAGCGGCATTGCTGGTATCCCAGGCTCCAATACGGAGGAAGCTTCATACGGCCTGTGAGCAAGGTATAATCGCGGATGACCCCGGCTATGTTCTTTGCACCGAAAAAATAATAATTCATCTCACCATTTGCTGCAGAGAAAGATGAAAATTCATCATCCGTGGAAGCGCCGAAATTGAACTTTGTCCGGAAGGAATTATCGAAAAAGATCCCATACGCAACATCATCATGGATCCCGATGTAAAAAGGGATGGTCACATAGAGCGGATCCTGGCGATAGGAATAGGCAGGGATATCTGTGTTCCAGTTAACATAGGCATTACCGTGCCGGTTCAGTGGACCGGTCTTTTCACCCAAACCGATAAACTTTTCAGCCGGGAACATTTTTTTGTAGCAGGTCACTTCGGTTCCCTGCCAGCTCAGACCGTATTCCTGATAATCCAATGAAATAATGGTTCCTGCCAGGGTCGAGAATTTCATCCTGAGCGGACTCTTTGTGATGACAACCTGCAAAGAATCCGTGAGCAAAACCAGGGAATCCTGGTTATCTTTTATCTCCTTAAAGTTGCCAGCTGGTTGCTGAATCACGGCATAGGAAAATTCCGGTTGCAACCCGGACCTGTTGATCCGGATGCGCACCACTGTCGGTGAAAAATGCAGCACTTCGACTTTCGCATTGTCGGTTGTGATGAGGATTCCGTGCTCCACCTGCTTCATGCTTTTAAAAGATCCCAGGAAGACCGGGAGGTCGTTGTCACAAAATCCAATGAAAGGGATGAATGCCGCCAAAATGAAGCTGATTATCCAGGTCCTATTCATAAACTTTACATTAGAGGACCAAAGATAAGAAACTAATTTTCGATTCATCGATTTACGATTTTTCAAAAACCAAACAAATCAACCGGAAATCAAAAATCGAACGATTCAATCTAAAATCTAAAATCGTAACCTATTTTCCTTGTTCCGTCCTTTGAATGATCTCATTCTGGAGATCTTCACCAAGGTCATTGAAATAGTCGCTGTACCCCGCTACCCTGACAATCAGATCCCGGTATTTTTCGGGATGTTTCTGGGCATTCCGTAAGGTTTCTGCGGAGACAACATTGAACTGGATGTGATGCCCGTTCATACGGAAATAGCTACGGATGAGGGCTGTCATTTTTTCGATGCTGTCTTCATCCTCAAAAAACGAAGGGGTGAATTTCTGGTTCAACAGGGTTCCGCCGGTCCGCAGGTGATCGAGCTTTGAAGCCGATTTCAACACTGCAGTGGGCCCTTTTTTATCGGCGCCCTGAACGGGAGAGATCCCTTCCGAAAGCGGCTCTTTTGCTTTTCTTCCATCCGGCAGGGCCTGGATCATACTTCCAAAATATACGTGGGAAGTGGTGGGGAGTAAATTTATCCGCAAAATTCCTCCGCGAGCCGTAGGACGGCCATCCACGGCAGTAAAAAATAATTCAAAAACGGAAAGGGCCTGTGCATCAGCATAATCATCGTCGTTGCCGTATTTTGGAGTATCGTAAACCAGTTTGAACCGCAACTCTTCGAAATCCTTAAAGTCTTGCGAAAGCGCTTTCAGCATGCCGGTCATGCTGATCGTTTTCTTGTCAAATACGTGGTATTTCAGTGCTGTAAGGCTGTCGGTGATGCTGCCCAGTCCGACACCCTGGATATAGCTGGTGTTGTACCGTGCGCCGCCGTCATTGTAATCTTTTGCATTGGCAATGCAATCATCGATCAGCAAAGAGAGAAATGGAACCGGCATATATTTCATGAAGATCTGCTCGATACGGTTATTCCCTTCGATCTTGATATCAATGAAGTGCTTCAGTTGCTTTGAAAAGGCACTCATGAGATCATCAAAATTCAGGAACCGTTCAGCCGATGTGTCCAGCCCGATTAATTTTCCTGTCCGTGGATCGGTTCCATTGTTCAGGGTGATCTCGAGCACTTTCGGGAGATTGAAATATCCGGTGAGGATATAGGCCTCTGTACCGAATGCGCCGGATTCAACACATCCGCTTGCTCCGCCGTTTCGCGCATCCTCAGGTGATTTTCCCTGGCGCACAAGTTCCTCCACAATGGCATCCGTGTTGAAATAGGAGGGCTGCCCGAATCCGGTTTTTGTGATCTCCAATGTCCGGTGGATAAAGCTGTCGGGATTCACTTTACTGACCTGCACCATCGAACTGGGCTGGAGCAGGCGCATTTCTTCTATGACATCCAGGATCAGGAATGTCATTTCATTCACTGCATCCGAACCGTCGGGTTTTACGCCTCCCAGGTTGATCAGGCAGAAGTCGGTATAGGTATTGCTTTCCTGTGCCGTCACACCCACTTTCGGAGGGGAAGGATGGTTGTTGAATTTTATCCAGAAAGCCTGGAGAAGTTCGCTGGCTCTGTCTTTGGTCAGTGTTCCGTCTTCCAGTCCTTTTTTGTAAAAGGGAAAAAGATGCTGATCCAGCCGGCCTGGGTTGAATGAATCCCAGGGATTCAGTTCCGTGATCACGCCGAGGTGGATGAACCAGTAATACTGCAGCGCTTCGTGGAAGGTGCGGGGTGCATGGGCCGGTACATTCCTGCATATGTCGGCCAGTTCGAGTAGTTCTTGTTTCCTTTTGGAATTGGCGGGTTCATCCGACAATTCCTCAAGTTTGTCTGCATGACGGTGAGCAAAAAGGATGATGGCATTTGCTGCGATTTCCATCGCTTTCAACTCTTCATTCTTTTCCCGGGCAAGAGGGTCGTTCTTCCAATCTATCTGAGCTGCTGTATCCCGGATCTCTTTCATAAGATCCAGCATCCCTTTATGATAAATCTTACTTCCGCAAACTGTATGTCCCGGTGCCCGCTGTTCCTGGAATTCTGTGAATATTCCCGCATTGTAAGCTTCCATCCATTCCGGTGTCATTGACTTCATGATCAGTTCCCTGTTGCTTTTCCCTTTCCAGTAGGGGATGATCTCCTCGCGGTAAATCCGTTTCGTTTCCTCATCAACCTTAAAGGAAACTTTTTGCCTTTTGTCAAGGATATCCAGATCTTCCAACGAGTGCAGGTTGATTTCCGGGTAAGTCGGCGTGGCTTTGGGAGCTGGTCCGCGTTCGCCCACGATCAGTTCCTCTTCATTGATGAAAATGAATTTGTTGACAAGGATATGGTTGAAAGTAAGGGCACGCATCACCGGAGTTGATACTTTACTTTCCATCCCGCTCTTATAAAAATTGGTAACCAGCAAGGCCCGTTCGGCATCGAGACGGTTTATCGCGTTCAGGCTCTGGTCCCGGAGTTTTTTAATGCGGCCGTTCATATAAATTTCAGATTGAACAATTTTCGATTTCCGGTTGAAATTACGATTGCAGATTTAAGAATGGAGATAGATAGATATATTGATGCAAATTTATTGAAAAATATTCTTCATTCATATATTCGTCATTCGCATATTTATATAGCCTCCGATCCTCACTTCAAACCCTTCTGCCTCAATTACATTCTTTAAAGGAATTAACGATTCCTTTGTCAGATCCATTAAGTGCTTTGTTTTATTGTCAATATGAAAACGGGCATATTTGTTTTTTGCGATAGAATGGTAGGGGAGAAGGCTGATTTTGAGTGGTGAAACAGGTTTTTTTTCTTTCACCAGCTTGGATAGAAATTCTTTCATTTCCCTGAAATTTTTTTGGGTATCTGTAATACCCGGGATGACCGGGATCCGGATTATTACCGGCTTCTTTTTAAAGATCAGGTAATTTAGATTTTCCAGGATGAGTTTGTTTGAAACACCTGTATAGGTAATATGATCAGCGTCATCCATCAGTTTGAGATCATAAAGGAAAAGATCCGTATACGGATGAATCTTTTCAATTATTCCCTGATCTGCAAAGCCTGAAGTGTCGATGGTCGTATGAAGGCCGCTGGTTTTACATTCTTTCAGCAGATCAAGTAGAAATTCAGGCTGCATCAGCGGTTCTCCGCCCGAGAAGGTAATCCCTCCGGAAGATTCTTCATAAAATATCCGGTCCATCCGGAGTTCGCTCATTACTTTGTCAACAGTCATCCATTGCCCGATCATCTCCTTCACGGAAAACTTTTTTCCATCCAGCTTCATTGTCTTCAGCGATTCTTCAGGATGACAACTATGGCTTTCCGGGTTATGGCACCACCAGCAATTCAGCGGACATCCTTTGAAAAATACCGTGGTACGGATTCCCGGTCCGTCGTGGACCGTAAACCGCCGGATATCGAAGATCAGGCCCTTATTCACTGTAAAATTTGATCATGCGGATGATTGCCTGCTGGCATACTGGGCAGAACCCGGCAGCCTCATTGCTTTTCATGCGGCAGTCCATCATGGAACTGTAAACGCCTTTTGCAACATAACCACCTCCTTCAAACATGCCTATATCGTTCTGGTATTTTTCTTCCCTTGGAGTGGGAATGGGTGTTCCTTTCTTCACGAGGTTTTTCCATTTGGATGCAAAATCAACATTCGTTGTGATGTTCGGTTCCCATGGCTCAACATGGGTATTGTAAAAATCGGAATAAGTGACTTCGGAAGTATAGTATTCATCAGCCAGTCCAGCAAATGTATGTCCGAACTCATGAATGGAAACAATATCGGAAAAGTAGTTATCGACGGTGCTCTCTCCAAAATGGTTATAAAATCCACCGCCTCCATAGATTTTGCTGTTCACCAGGATAAAGATGACATCATAGGGAACGTTGGCCGCGATATCATATACCTCTTTTGTATTGGAGGAAGTAAGGTAACGGTCCATGTCGAAAGTATAAAAACTGCTGCCGATGTCGGTATTTATATAAATTCTCCTTCCCGGAACATCCACACCCGATTCATCCGATGGAGATTCGATGGCATAAAAGTTAAACCGGTCCTTGTATTCGCTGTAGGGTTCCTGGGCAAGGAAATAATCACCCACCCGGTTGGCATCCTTGAGGAACTTATCCATCTGGTCCCGGGTATATCCTTCAGCGATAAATGCGATATCCACTTTATTTTCGGGCTCTCCCGAATCATGAAACTTCACAAAAGGGATTTCACGGATTTTCTTCCTGCTGATAAAATAATCATTGGGATTGATGTACATCTGGAAAAGTTTTTCAAATTTTCCATCCGCATATTTCCTTTTTTCAACCTGGAACCGAATGGTTTGCCGTGGAAAAGGCAATATCGCAGTTTGTTCAAATGAACGCTGAACCCGCCGGGCTTCCGGCGTTCCCTTCCATTCCTGGAAAAGATTACTGAATCCTTTGCTGAAAAGCAATGTTCCCGAAACAGAATCAAAAACAGCGATCCTGTATGTACCGGAATTAAAAGGATCGATCAGGTGTTTGCGTGGACCGCTCCAGTAAGGTTCCTGCTTCACCTGGTTCAGGTATACCGATTCGGTCTTGTAATCACCGGCAATGTAATAATCCACTCGTAAAGTATTCGGGAAGAAATAATCATCAAATTCAACCTGGACAACGCGGTTTTGAATTGCAGGGGCCACCGTGTCATTATTGTCCTGCGCCTGTATGGCAGAAATCGACATGCAAAAAGTTGAAATCAAAAAAAAGCCTGGAACGAAGATCCTTTTCATCTAAATAAGAGGTAAGTGAATGCAGACTGTAAAGTTACAATCTTTTTACTTGCACAATGACCATTCCTGCAAGCATCAGCAGGCAACCGGTCATCGAACGCTGGGACAGGGATTCATGCAAGATCATCCAGCCGCCTAAAGCAGCGAAAACCGCTTCCATGCTCAGGATGATGGAAGCATAGGCGGGATGTGCTTCTTTCTGTGCAATGACCTGAAGCGTATAAGCGATTCCGACCGATATAATTCCACCATACAGGATGGGGACGGCCGCCTCAATTATCTTCCCCGAATCAACAGTCTCAATGGCAAAAGCAATGATGAGGTTCAAAAGGGCACAGATGGCAAAATGCCCCGCAGCCAGGTGGAAGGAATTCATCCTGGGTGACAGCCAGCCGATCAAGAGTACATGAAAGGTGAACACGACCGCGCAACCCAGGACAAGCAGGTCGCCATGTTCGATCCGGAAACTGCTTGTCATACTTAACAAATACAGACCTGTTGCAGAAAACAAAACTCCCAGCCAGGTATAAAGATTTGTGCGGTGTCCAAGGAAAATCCCGACGATAGGAACAAAAACTACATAAAGCCCCGTGATGAAACCGGCTTTTCCGGCTGTGGTGGTCTTCAACCCGACCTGTTGCAACGAAACACCGATAAACAGCAGAATCCCGGTGCCAATGACGCCCCAGATGATCTTTCTTCTGCTGATTGCCAGCGACGGGTCTTTGGGTGTGAATTTTTTTCCGGAGAAAAGGAAGGGAACCAATACGAGTGTTCCTAATGTGAACCTCACCCCGTTGAAGGTAAACGGCCCTACAAACTCCATTCCCACACGCTGCGCTACGAAGGCAAAGCCCCAAATAATGGCGGCCAGGATTAGGATGAGGTCGGAGCGGAGTTTGGCTGACATTTATTCTATGCTTATTTCATCCGCAAAGATCCATGCCTTGCTGCCAGCCCCGGGATGCCATGGCGGGCATATTCCCCTGTTCCTGGCAAGCATTTTAATATAGCGGGCATGCTTTCCGCTTAGGTTCAGGGTAAAATCTTTTGTGATCGACCCTTCGCGGTTTTCGGGAACTTCGTTTTTCAGGGTCCCCGCATTCCGGAAGGTTTTTCCGTCATCCGAAAGAAAAAATGAAACCTCCAGTGGGAAAAAGATCCAGGACTTCTCATCCTGCAGAAATCCTGCCGTTAATGAATGTACGGGCTGATTTTCTCCAAGGTCAATGATAGCGTCAATATCCACTCCCTCATATCCCTGCCAGGAACCGGTATGGAAATCTTCCGATCCTTTTTCAAAATCAATGAGCGCCATGTCACCGCCGGCAGTGTATTGCGGGGAATATTTTGTTTTCAGTGTGATCTTCCGGTTCCCGGGGATCTTATGGAATTGTGATGTGATCGTGAAACTTTCAGGAGATCCGGTGAGGGAGGCAATAGCTTTGATTGTCGCAGTATTATTAAGCAATATGGGCTTCTGGTAAACGGAAGATGATGTAGTGGGTTCACTGCCGTCGAGCGTAAAATAGATATTCTCATTCTTCACCGGAACCGTCAGGCTCACAGTAGTGGTATCCGTAAAATTTTTCTTTCCCTGAAGGATGGAAGGAACCGGGGATATCAGGTCATCCCGGATGGAAGAAGAAGGGAAATCGCCCGGAAGACTTCCCCAGGTTTTGTTGGGAACCGGTCCCATAAAGAAGATCAGTTCTCCACCTTTGAGGATATCGGAATGAGTGATATAACATTTGGTATAGGTCATTCCGTCAAGTTTCGCTCCCTGGATGTAAAA
>Ga0182021_10004481_pt1 | contig 16433 bp, 6 predicted proteins | sample 612E3MmetaG_FD_120493 | JGI IMG/M metagenome (GOLD analysis project Ga0182021, IMG submission 120493) | Permafrost microbial communities from Stordalen Mire, Sweden - 612E3M metaG (Illumina Assembly) | ecosystem: Environmental > Terrestrial > Soil > Wetlands > Permafrost | place: Sweden...
ACATGCACTGGATTGGTCTCGATCACGCGCACGTGGCGGTAGATTCCAGCGCCCGTGTAGAAACGCTCAGCAGGCTGCACGCTGGTGTCGGAACGAACCGCCACCACGTTGTCCTTTCCCCCGAGCGTGACCGCTGCGGTCATGTCGTAGCGAAGGCTGACGTAGCCGTAGGGATGCTGGCCAATCAGCGTGCCGTTTACGTAGAAGGACGCGTTGGCCATGACGCCGTCAAACTCGATGTAGAATTTGTCGCCCGAGCCGCTGGCAGGGAGAGTGAAGTGCTTGCGGTACCAGGCGATTCCCGAGGGCGCGTACCCCCCGCGACCGGTGGTGGCTGCGCTTGAGGAGAAGGGATTGCTGGGGGGCGTGGCTCCCTCGATGGACCAGTCGTGGGGGACGTTCAATGTGCGCCAGCCGGTATCTGCGAAGGTCGCCGACTGCGCATCGGCAGGGTCACCCACGTAGAACAACCAGCCGTTGTCCAAGGCCGTGATCGTCCGCACTGTCGGCAAGGTCGTGGTGGAGCCTCCAGAGCCTGCTGTGCCTCCCGCAGCTCCAGAGCCTGCTGTGCCTCCCGCGGCTCCAGAGCCTGCTGTGCCTCCCGCCGGAGTCCCTGCCGATAGCGAGCCTCCCTTGCCTGACTGCCCAGCGACACCGCTTCCCGCTGCCCCGGCACCAGCCTGTCCGGTACCGCCGGCTGTGGACTGGCCACCGGTGGTGGGCTGGCCGCCGGCGGTAGAGATCCCGCCGGTCTTGGAGACGCCGCCAGCGCTAGAGATGCCGCCGGCGCTAGAGACGCCGCCGGTGCTGGAGACGCCGCCGGTGCTGGAGACGCCGCCGGTGCTGGAGACGCCGCCGGTGCTGGGCTGCCCGCCGATCCTTCCGGTAGTGCCGCCCGAAGTAGCGATGGTCCCACCGTTCGGACCAAGCGCCCCGCCAGTGACAGCGGGAGCGCCGCCAGTGACAGCAAGTGAGCCGCCGGTCGCAGCCACCGAGCCGTCGGTCGAGCCCGAGCCCGCGCTGGTTGAATCGCAGCCTTGCAGCAAAGCGACGGAGCCCGCAAGCAGCAGAGCCACGCAGCCTCGCGCGAGATCTGGTTTCGACTCACGACTTCTTGTTTGCATCACATCCTTCCTTCATGCGCCTGTCGGCCGTGTGCGTCCAAGCAAACACGCACTCGGCGTTTGGATCCACGTACGAGCACGTCTATATTTCTCCTCGCGGCAATCCGCGAACCGCTACGGCACCAAAAGGGGGCACGACACGGCCGAATCGGGTTGAAGAATCCGACGCGTTGATTCGGAAAAAATAGGAAGACCCGATTCGGTGCCCTCCTCCCCCTCCTCGCGCGTAGTCCACGTTCGCTCGTTTCACTGCGCACGTGGCGCGAGACAGCGCGGTTTAAAATGGAAGGAGCGGCATGATGCGACATCGGACTCTTACGGCTCTCGTCCTTCTGGCCCTTGGCCTACTGGCAATGCCCGCCCATGGGCAGCGGATCATGGAAAAGCTCGGCCGCGGCTTTGTGGCGGTTGGGGGAGGAACCGGAAACCTCCTGTCGTGGCGACTCTACGGCACGGAATGGGGCACTGACATCGCCTTCAACGTGTACAAGGGCACGACAAAGCTCAATGCCACACCGATAACCAACTCAACCAATTATCAGGATACCGCCGGAGGCAGCAGCGACTACACCCTGAAAGCCATAATCAAGGGCGTCGAGGAAGCGAGCGGGACAAAGGCCATGCTTCTGCCCAAAGGCTACCTTGAAATCCCGCTCAATCCCGCACCCGGCAGGAATGTGAAGTTTGGCTGTATCGGCGATCTCGACGGGGATGGCGAATACGAATATGTCGTAGACCGGCAGGCGAATAACATTTCTCAGTACGTCGATGCATACAAGGCCGACGGTACGTTCATGTGGCGCATCGATATGGGCCCCAACAGCTCGAATACGAGCAACTCCAATCCCGGTCCGGCGAACATCGGTTTTGGGCATTCCGACAATGAAGCCGTGTATGATATCGACAGCGACGGCAAAGGCGAATTCCTAGTCAAAGCGGCCAACGGGACTATCTTCGGGGATGGAAAGACACTGACCGCGTCAAATGACACAGACGCGTTCATCGTTGCAGTCGACGGAGTCACCGGCGCGGAAAAGGGCACGCGCGTCCTGGTTCCCAATGACAATCCCACGCTTGGGCAAATGACCGGCCATTTTGGCATTGCCTATTTTGATGGCGTGCATCCCACCCTGATGTTTAAGGCAAAATGGGGTGGGACGAAGGCAATGACGGACTATGCATTTGATTTCAAGAACAACGCCTGGTCGCTGCGGTGGAAGGAACTGGATAACCCGATCAATAACTATCCCAATAACCACCAGATCAGATGTCTCGATCTTGATGGCGACGGCATCGATGAATTTGTCAACGGCGGCTACGCTAGGAAGGCGGATGGGTCGATTTTTTGGAATATGGCTTCTCAGGGCATAAACCACGGCGACCGGTGGCACATCGCCGACCTGGATCCCAAACGGCCCGGCCTGGAAGGTTTCGGCATTGGACAGACTTCTGGATATGACTGGTACTACTATGATGCCAAGACCGGCACGGTGCTGCGAAAGGTTGGCCCCGGAACATCCGATATGGGGCGCGGGGATTGTGGAGACGTCGACCCGAGCCATCTGGGGTACGAATGCTTTACGAACGGTAAGGTATACAACAATTCGGACTTGAGCACTGCCACGGCCTTGACCTCTTCGGTACCTACGCAGATTGGGACCGATTTGCCGGCGGCGAACTTTCGTATTTGGTGGGATGGCGATCTGTTGAGCGAGCAACTGGACGGGGGCACGATATCGAAATGGGCTTATCCGGGCGCGCCCTCCGGCGGCTTTACCGGTGCGACGCTTGCCTTCAGCAACATGCCGGGTGGCAACAGGCCCCCTCTATACGGCGACATGTTTGGCGACTGGCGCGAGGAGGTGATGTTGGAGAACTCCGGGTCGATAAGGATCTACACGACCGCGATCCCAACTGACAAGCGTCTCTACACCCTCATGCATAATCCGCAATATCGAAATGCCATGGTGGAAAAGGGTTATACCCAGTCGCGCTTCGTGGATTATTACCTGGGCGAGGGGATGGACGACCCGCCGAGGCCCAATATCAAGTATCCTGACGGCAGCGGCGCGGCGGGCGCGGGTGGGGGCGGGACAACTGCGGGGGCCGCCGGTGCGAGCGGCAGCGCCGGGAGAACCGGGACCGGTGGCGCAGGCAGCGGTGGGTCGATTCTTTCGGGCGGCACACCGAGCGCAGGCGGCGCAGGTGCTACGGGAGGACGCGGCGGGGTAGGCGGCAGCGTGGCCGGCAGCGGGGCAAACCCCGGGAGCGGCGGCGCGACCGTGGTGGTGGACACCGGCGGGGCCGCGATGGCCGGTGCGGGTGGAACCTCGGCGGCAGGGGGGGCGCCCGAAAGCGGCGGCAATCCCGCAACCGAGGGCACCGTAATAGCCACCGGAGGGGCAGAGATGGCCGGTGCGAGCGGGACCTCGGCGGTGTTGGCTGGAACCGGGGGTAGCACGAGCCGCGGAGCGGGAGGCGCCATCGGCGGGCAAAGCGGCACGAGTGTAGTCCATGCCGCGGCCAATTCGGGCTGTTCGTGCGCGATCGGCGCAAACTCAGGGCGCGCTTCGGCGGGCTGCTTTGCGGTCATGCTGGGGGCTTTGGGCCTGGCTGTGAACCGGCGACGGAAGCGCGCACGCGTAGCCGCTCGGCCATAAAGAGCGCGCAGCGGCCAAGTGATTCGCTCAGACCTTGTGCGATTTCTAGACCCGTTTTCGTACCGTCCGATCCCCGTAGTGCTCGCGGAAGTGATTTACCCGGCGATGCCGGGGAGAAGACGAGACCCCCATGCATCAGTCCATCCAGGCTTCGAACGCTGCTCGCCGGGCATTCCCGGTAAGAGGCGCCGCAATCGGCGTGGCCCTGATCTTGCTAGAGTCAGCCAGTTGCAGCTCGGGCAGTTCCAATCCTACGGCCGATGCGGCGGCAGGGAATCCGGGCAATGCGGGAAAGACCGGCGGTTCAGCCGGCGCAGGTGGCGGGATTGCGCAGGGTGGCTCTGTTGGCTCAGGCGGCGCTGTGGATTCCGGCGGTACGAGTGCAGCGGGTGGAACGTCAAGCGTGGCCGGCTCCCTCGCAGCGGGAGGCACTTCGGCTGAAGCTGGCGCGATTGGCGGTATGGCCGCTGCCTCGGGCGGCAGCCTGTCGCAAGGTGGCTCCACCACCGGCGCCGCGCCGGGCGGAAGTGGCCCATCTTCGGGCGGCAGCGCGGGACGCGGCGGTTCCACGAGCAGCGGGGGATCGGGCGGATTTGCGGGGTCCAAGGGAAGCGGCGGGACCGCTGGGTTGGCCGGGACCACTGGGTCGGCCGGAACAATCGCATCAGGGGGGACGAGCAGCGCGGGCGGTTCAACGGCGACCGGCGGAACCAGCGTGCCGAGCAATCGCCAGCAGCTCAACATCAATCAGTTCTGGAAATTCAAGCTGGCTGACGTGACGGGAGCGCAGGCGACCAGCTACGATGATACGTCGTGGTCGACGGTCGGGCTGCCCCACTCGTTCAGCCTGCCGTACTTTTCATCGCTGCAGTTCTACACGGGCTACGGCTGGTATCGGAAGCACTTCAACGTCCCAGCAGAATGGTCGGGCAAACGGGTATTCCTGGAATTCGAGGGGGCGTTCCAAGACGCCCAAATCTACGTGAACGGAAAATCGATCGGCCGTCATTTGGGGGGCTATACCGGGTTCTCTTTTGACGTGACTGGCGCGGTGGTGACCGGCGACAACGTGGTGGCGGTGCAATTGAACAACAACTGGAACGCGCAGCTGGCACCGCGCGGCGGCGACCACCAGTTCTCGGGCGGAATCTACCGCGACGTGAACCTGGTCGTCACCGATCCCCTGCACGTCACCTGGTACGGCACCTTTGTGACCACGCCGACCATTTCGGCGTCGTCGGCCACGATGAACATCAAGACAGAACTGCGCAACGACTATGCGATGGACAAAAACTGCATCCTGAAAACCGACATTGTGGACGCAAAGGGCGCGACGGTGGCCACGGTGTCTTCGACACAGGTCGTGGCAGCGAACAGCACAGTAACGGTTGATCAAACCACGCCAGCGATCGCCAATCCCTCGCTCTGGCATCCGGATCACCCGACGCTGTACCGCGCGGTCAGCACAGTTTCCGAGGGCGCAACCAACCTGGACAGCTTCTTCACGACGTTTGGCTTCCGCTGGATCAGTTGGTCGGCGACCAGTGGGTTCTCTATCAACGGCGCGCACTACTATTTTCACGGCGTGAATGTCCATCAGGATCACGCGGGCTGGTGCGATGGCGTGACCAATGCCGGGCTCTATCGCGACGTGAAGATGGTCAAGGACGCTGGATTCAACTTCATTCGCGGCTCGCACTACCCGAAGGATCCGGCCTTTGCCGATGCCTGCGACCAGCTTGGTGTTCTGCTGTGGTCGGAAAACAACTTTTGGGGCTTTGGCGGCGCGACCGGCGAAGGCGACTGGAAGACGGCTGGCTCCTATCCCAACAATGCCGCTGACCAGGCCCCGTTCGAGACCAGCGTGACCGACAGCCTGACCGCGATGATCCGCGTGCATCGCAATCATCCCAGCATCGTCGCGTGGAGCATGTGCAACGAAGTCTTCGACACCTCTGACGCCACCATGGCCCAGATGAAGGCGTTGTTGGCCAAGACGGTGGCACTCAGCCATCAACTGGACCCAACCCGGCCAGCCGGAATCGGCGGGGCGCAACGCCCAAAGGGAACCGGGCGCATTGACAAGATCGGTGACATTGCTGGCTACAACGGTGACGGCGCGACCATTTCTGATTTCCAGAATCCAGGCGTCGCAAACCTGGTCACGGAGTACGGCGGTGTCGACTTCACCAGTCGCCCAGGCAGCTACGATGCAGGTTGGGGCAGTTTGGACACCACGCTGACCAATGGATTTCCCACTGAATACCCGTGGCGCAGCGGCCAGTCGCGCTGGGGAATGTTTGATCACGGCAGCGTCGCCGGCTCCAGAAATGAGGTGTCGGGAATGGTGGACTACTTCCGTCTGCCCAAGCGGCGCTGGTACTGGTATCGCAACGCGTACGCCAACGTTCCCCCGCCAACTTGGCCCGTCGACGGCACGCCGGCGGCTCTGCAACTGACTGCGGACAAGACCATTCTCGCAGCGGTCGATGGCACGGACGACACGCAGCTGATCGTGACGGTCCTGGACAGCAAGGGAATACCCATCAGTAACAATGTCCCGGTCACCCTGTCCATCACGTCAGGCCCCGGCGAATTTCCGACGGGAACCAGTATCACATTCACTCCGCCTGGAAGCAGCGATCAGTCGGACATTGCCGTCCTCGAGGGCAAGGCCGCCATCGAATTCCGCAGCTATTACGCCGGCACGACTGTCATCAAGGCGACGTCGCCCGGTCTGACTGCGGCGACAGTCACCATCACATCGCAGGGCAGCCCGGCGTGGGTCGAGGGCGTCACCCCGGCCACACCGGCACGACCTTACACGCGATACGCCGGCCATTGATGTCTTCGCAGATTGCAGTCAGCGAAACAACAGGATGGATCAAAATCAGCACTCGGTCGGGCACTGCCTGACCCCGGAATCGCGCATCCGCGAGGATGCGAAAATGGTCACAATGGAGGATGCGATGCGAACCAGAACTCGGAAGGCGACAGAGATATGGGTCCGGGGTTCGGTGGCTCTGCTGCTTGCGGGGCTCATTCCCTTGCTTCAGGGCTGCAGTTCACCCACTGCGGGGTCGAGCCACAACGCTGGGACGACAACCTCAGGCGGCGCCACGGGCGCGGCCGGAAGTGTGAACGGCGGCTCGACTGTCGCGACTGGCGGGATTTCCCAGGTCGGCGGGACCACGACCGAAGTTGGCGGGACGACGAGCGCGCCGGGCGGAACGACGACCGCAGCGGGCGGGACGACGAGCGCGGTGGGCGGGACGACGACTGAAGTGGGCGGGACGACGACCGCGCCAGGGGGGACGACGACGCCGCCGGGCGGAACGAGAGCGGCGACTGGCGGGAATTCGGCGCCGGGCGGGACCACGACTGCATCCGGCGGCAAGACCAGCACCGGCGGTGTCACCATTTCAGGCGGAGCGACGACAGCAGGGGGCTCCACCACGCCAGCGGGAGGGAAGACGACAGTCCAGTCAGGAACCGGGCACTACCAGATGGAGAACCTGGATCGCGGCGTGGTGGCGGTGAAGGTCACTGGCGGCGTCTATGTCGGTTGGCGCATGCTGGGCACCGAGTACACCGGAACGGACAGCGACACTTCGTACAACCTGTACAAAGACGGAACCCTGCTCAAGAACGTGACTGATAGCACGAACTACCTGGATGCAGCTGGCACCAGCACCTCGAAGTACACGGTGAGCGTGGTGCTCAAGGGAGCCGAGGGAGCACAGTCGGCTGCGGCCACGGTCTGGTCGCAGCAGTATGCGAGCATCCCGCTGACACCACCGGGCTCACAGTACAACGCGAACGACGCCGCTCCAGGGGATCTCGATGGGGACGGCAAACTCGACATCGTGCTGAAGTGGGAGGGGAGCACGAAAGACAACTCGCAATCAGGCGTCACCGACCCCGTCTATATTGCGGGATACACGTTGGCTGGCAAGCAGCTCTGGATGCTCAACCTGGGCCCGAACATTCGCTCCGGGGCGCACTACACGCAGATGTCAGTGGGTGACTTCGACGGCGACGGCAAGGCGGAATTTGCTTGCAAGACCGCACCGGGGACCAAGGATGGCACCGGCGCGTACCTGAGCACGGGGCCCGCGGCGAACGACGACGACAGTGCTGACTATCGCAATGCAACCGGCTACATTCTGACCGGGCCGGAGTACCTGACTGTGTTCGCCGGCGACACCGGCAAAGAGCTGGCGACAGTAAACTACCCGGTACAGCGCGGGGTCGTGACCGCTTGGGGCGATGGCTACGGCAACCGGCTGGACCGCTACAACGGCGGAATGGCATTCGTCAGCGACACGGGCACTGGCAAGACCGCCACCGGAAGGCCGAGCATCATCCAGCAGCGTGGGTACTACACGCGTCTGACCATGTCGGCGTACAACTGGCGAGACGGAGTGTTGAGCAAGGTTTGGACTTTCGACAGCAATGACCCTGTGAATAGCAAGGCCGCTGGTCAGGGCGATCACTCGGCAATGGCGGCAGACGTGGACGGCGACCTGGCCCAGGAGATCCTCACCGGCCCGCTAACTATTGGTAGCGACGGAACCTGGCACTGCAGCTCGGGAATGGGCCATGGCGATGCCTTCGATGTGAGCGAGCTTGTTCCTGGCAAGGGGATGACCGCATTTTCGATTCACGAGGGTTCAGGGGGAATGGACGCTCATAACGCTGATACCTGCGCGTTCTACTTCAAGACCACGGAGGCCGGTGTCGACTCCAACCGTGGTCGTGCTGACTATGTCGGCCCAGGCAACGAAGATAGTGCATCGTGCTATTGTGGGTCGTGCAATGAGCATTTGGCCTTATGCAGCGATGGCACCACAACGGTTACCGTTTCTCCTGGGAGCAACTTTGTCATCTATTGGGATGACGATGAATGGCGTGAGAGTGAAAGTGGCACGTCGATCACCAAGCCCAGCAGCGGTGTAACCTTGCTGAACGCGAGCGGCTGCTCGTCGAACAACGGCACCAAGTCCACCCCGACACTGACCGCTGACCTGCTGGGCGATTGGCGCGAAGAATTGGTGCTCCGTGAGTCGACCAACGCGGCTCTGCGCGTGTACACAACTACAACCGTGACCAAGCGCCGTATCTACACACTCATGCACGATGCAACTTACCGGGCGCAGGTAGCGTTCGAGAACGCAAGCTACAACCAGCCACCCCACCCGGGATTCCGCATCGCTCCCAACATGGATCCTCCGCCCGTGCCCAACATCTACCTCGCCAAGTAGACTTCTCACGTCGGGAAGTCGAATAGGCCGTGGTTGCGGTGGACTCGTTCCAGCCCGAACCACGGCCTTTCGCTATCTTGCTACCGGCCTGGGCTACCGTCCGTAGACACTGACAAGGTTCGCTTGAATCAAATCGTCGGTGGCGTCGCTTGTGACGGCGGCGATTACGACGCCCTCAGAGAAGGCCCCTGAGCCCAGGTTCGAGCCGTCGCCGCCCTCGCCGAGCGACAGCCCGCCTTGTTGTTTGAGGGGGCTGTATCCGCTGGGCAGAGCCCCGTTCCAGTAGGTATTGAGCGGGCCAGTGGCGGCGTTCCCGGCCTTGAGAGCCCATGATGTTGTCCCGTTTGACTTGGTCAATACCGTGATGAGGTTATTGCCTGGGTAGGCGAGTGATGGGTAGTTGGAGTTGGTTCCACCGGGGTCCTTGACGGCCCCCGCGAACAGACCATTTTCATAGTCTGTCATTCCCCAAGGGCCGGTGCCGGCGCCTTTGGTCCAGTCAGTGCTGGAACCAAAGTACAGAGCGCTCATGGTGCCAGCGCCGTCGTCGTGAATCGTGGTCTCCATGTTGCCGTAGTCATAGCAACATTTCGAATTGAAATAGTTGCCATGGACGACGAAGTATTCGGTCTGGCTGGCGGAGCCAGTGGGGATCTTCTTGGTAGCGGTGCGATTTCTCAGCCATTGTTTGCTAACGGTGACCGCCATGGGCAACTGCGCGCCATCGGAAGTTGACCAATAGGCAACAGTAGGCTGATTTGCGGGTGTCGCCTGCGGCAGATCGTTCGCGTTCCCGCTCTGGTCGTACAAGAGAGAAACCGAGCAGGTGGTCCCTGCACAGAATGTATTCAGTGTGGCCATATCGACGGTGCCGCCCAGTCCCGTCACACCGATGTCCTGGGTCTTGCCGTCCGAGGGGCGCCTAGCCTGGAAAAGCTTGCCGTTGTAGGTCGAATACAGTGCACGGGTCATACTGTGCGCTGCAACTAGCGGGGTTCCTGCCTTGGCGGCAATGTCACCGGGCGGCGAACTGGGAGCTGTGGAGCCGGCTGTGGCGGTTGCACCGCCCGAGGTAGTCGAGCCACCGGTGGTGGTCAGGCTGCCACCGGTGGTCTTTGCGCCGCCGGAGGCGTTCCCGCCGCTTGCCACTACTCCGCCTGCACTCGTCTTGCCGCCGGTCGCCGCTGAGCTGCCGGCGAGGCTGGTGGCGCTCCCTCCGCTGGTGGCGACGCCACCGGTGCCGGCCGTGGTTCCGCCGGCCCCGACGCTGGTTCCTCCGCTGGTGGCAAGAGCACCGGCGCTGGTGCTGCCGCCACTGCCTGCGCCCGCCGCTGTGGTCGCACCAGGGCCTCCGCCCGTCGTCCCGCTGCCGCCTGTCCCGGCCTGACCTCCTACCGCGTAAGAGCCGGCTGCGCCCGTGCCTCCAGTCCCTCCCTCGTTGCTGGAACCACCCGTTCCTGCCACGACCGTGCTGCCGCCGGAGGCGGACGAGCTGCTCTGGCCCGCGCCGCCTTCCTGCCCAGTCGAGCCGCCACCGTTTCCGCCGGCGCTCGTGCTGCTTGCTGCGGCGTCGGGCGCGGCATTGGAGCTAGCGGAGCTGCAGCCGGCTGCCCCCAGCAGGGCAAGCGCAATTATTGCAACGCGGGCCAGGGGCGCTTGGCGAACGCGGTCGGTGGTTGTCGATAATCGGTTGGATGGGTGCATGTCGTCTTCTCCACTGCGCTGGGCAGGAATCGCTACAGCGCAGAGAAGGGGTGCAGCACCGCAGAATCGGGTTTGAAAACCCTACCGCCTGGCGAGAATCGTCGGCCCATGGTTTCGAATATCAGCGACGTGGCCGGTTGCGCTTGCGGGCGCGCAGTATCAACGCTGCCAGGCCGAACAACAGCCATGCCGATAGTGGCGCTGACGATGACCGGCCGTTGAGCGCACAGCTACACCCTGACGAACTCGCGGGGGTGCCTGGGCCGACTTCCGCGTCAGGCGCGGCCGCGGTGGTGCCGCCAACGGCGCTGGTGCTGCCTCCAACTCCCACCGAGGTCCCGCCTGGACCCGCAGCGCCGCCCGTGCCTGTGTCGGTGCTTGCGAGAATGCCGCCGATTGACGTTGCCGCATCCGGCGTCGCGCTGGCGTTCGCGGTGGTGCCACCGGCGCCATTCGATCCGCCGGTGCCAGCGTCCGCGTTTGCCGAGAGAGAGCTGCTGGCCACCGCGCCGCCCGCCCCAGATCCGCCGAGCCCACTGGTACTGGTCGCACTTCCACCGGCTGCGCCAGCGGTACCCGCGCCACCTGCCGAAGTCGTACTTGCGACGGTTCCGTTATGACCGCCCGCACCGCCGGTCGCGCTTCCACCGGCTCCTCCACCCGAACCCCCGCGGCCAGCGGCACCGCCAGAAGAACTCCCACTGCCCCCTGCGCTCGCACCACCGCCCGTGCCCCCGGTGCCGCTGCTGCCGCCTGTGCCGCCGCTGCCGCCAACGCCTCCATCTGGAGTGGTCCCCGTCGCGCCGGAAGAGCCAACCGCAATCTCGCCCGCGATCGCGCTGGTGCCGCCGCCACTGACCGCATCGGCCTCCAGTCGCACGTATTGCGCCGAATGTGCGGGAAACTGCACCCGCTGCGGGCACAACAGGCCGTGATAAGTGGGGTCTGCCGGCCAAATTCCGCTGGCCACCTGGGTAAACGTGACATTGTCCGTGCTCACGAGGACTTTGTACGAGGTGATGTTGCCGGCGGTCGTACCCGTGTGGCGCTGAGGCAGATACTCCAGCATGTCGATGTTGTCGTAGCTCTTGCCGAGATTGAGCGTTATCGACTGGGGCAGGGCGCCGGTCGACGTCCACAGGCTCTCTCCCTTATTGCTTTGCATCGTATTGTTTACGCCCTTGATTGAGTCGTTGTATCCGTCAATCGCCAGCGACGCGTCGCCGCTGGTGGCAGTGGCCGAAACCGGGGTCAGGGGCGTCTCGATCTTGGGTAGCTGTTGCGGCAAGGGAGCCCTAGCAGCGTTTGGCGTCCAGTACTGCGGTACCTGGCCCAGAGCTGTGACGACCGGATCGTCGAGCAATCCTTGTAGATTGGGCGGACAATCGAGGATGAAGTTGGTGTAGTTGGATTCGGTGGTCTTGATTTCGTTGGCTATGCTCGAGGCCGACAGATAACCGGCGGCGGCTTGGGTGCTTCTCCAGAACCAGTTCTTGTCCTTGGCTATCGTCTGACCTTGCGCACCGGCAACGACGTTCCCGGACGGCACCGTGACCCCGAGCGGCTCTTCGAAATACTCCATGTCGACTTCCCAGGGCACCCCGCCATTGTGGTCAACGATGATGGTGTTCGGCTGTAGCTGGCGAACCAGGGCCCGTATCTTCTGGTAGGGAATCAGCTGGTGTCCCGTGAGCCAGGCGTAGCCGTCGAACACAAACACGGGAATGTTGCCGTAATTGGTCAGAAGCTCAGTGATTTGGGTCGTGATGTAACTTCCAACCACGTTCCAGTCGACCGCGCCGGGGTCGGTGTTGTGTCCCGCCACCGAGCCAACGCCGTTGTTGGGATCCCAGATCGAGAAGTAGAGATTGGGGTCCAGTCCCTGGGCGCGGAAAGAATCGACGTAGCACTTGACTACATCCATCGTCGGGACCGCACTCTGCGCGATGGTGTAGGGGACGGCCGACGGCGACGTTGACGGCGGCATCGCCTTGGAGGGCCAGATGGCGAAACCATCGTGATGCTTGGTGGTCAGTATTCCAAACTTCATGCCCGCTGACTTGGCCGCCTTGGCCCACTGATCGGTGAAGGTGCGGCAGTCACCGGCGGGGGGCGCAAAGGTCTTGGGGTCGACCCGTTTCTCGCCCCAGCCGTAGTAGTACGTGTTCATGTTGTAGTGGATGAACATGCCGAAGCGCTGATCGATGTTGTTGCTAAGCAGCTGTTGCATGGTCAGGGTCTGGGCCCAGGACGGCGTCGTCACCAGCAGCAAGGGCACTGCCAGAAGAGTGACTGGGCTGGGTCGAGAACGGCGAAGTGCCCGTTGCGGAGTTGTCACGTGGTGCTTCCCCTCGATCTTCTGTCGTGCATGGTTCATCAAGGCGTGCCGGTGACCGCGACCTCTGCCAGCCCGGCAGGCTGCCCGGTGAAACTGACGCGCACGAAGCCGATGCCGGTGCCGAAATTGGTGGTGGCTGTCCGAGTCTGGGCCGTGCTGGTGTTCTGGCTTTGGTCCACTTTGGTGGTCCACTGAGTGCCATCCGGGGACACATCAATGGTGTAGCGATAGTTGGCCGCCGTGGGGAAAGTGAGCTGCACCGAACTGACCGTGTATGTGCTTTCCAAGGATACGCTCCACCAAGGAGTCGCGTCGGTAGTGGCCGCTTGCCAGGACGTTGTGGAGTCGCCATCGTTGCCGTTTCCCGCGGTGCCAGCGCTGCTGCTGGCATCAGTGGGACGGTTCAAGGCCAGGGTTTGGCTGGTGCCCGCGGTTCCTCCGCTGGTGTAGCGGGTGTACGGTCGCGCCGCAGTCGGTGGGGTGACGCCCTCGACCCAGGCGGGGCTGCCCTGCGATGTAATGGTAATGGTCGCGGCAGTCAGACCGGACGAGGTCGCCTTGATAACGCTGGTGCCGGAGTAGTAGCTGCGAAATTCGATGGCGGCTTTGCCGTCGAGAATGGCAATGTCCGATTGATCGCTGCTTCCGGACGGTGTGAATGTGATGCTGGTTCCAGTCGGGAATTCGCCTGGGCCCGACGTGACGGACAGGGTGACCGGAACGTTGTTGCTGATGGCATTCCCCTTGCTGTCCAGCACTGTCACGATCAGCTGCGCGTCGTCCGTGCCGTCCACGGCCGCGAGGTTGGTCTTGTCGGCGGTGAGTTGCAGGGCCGCAGCCGTGCCACTGGCGGGCCAGGTGGGCGGCGCAACTTTGGCATAGGCGTTGCGATACCAATACCAGGCCCGCTTGGGCAGCCGGAAGTAGTCGACAATTCCCATTGTCATCAGCTTGGTGCTGCCCACACTGCCGTGATCGAACGCGCACCACAGGGCCTGGCCGCCGCGCCACGCGTATTCAGTGGGGAACCCGTTGGTCAGCGTGGCACTCAAGTTGCCCCAACCGGGATCGTAGACGCCCGGGCGAGTGGCGGCGACGCTGCCGTATTCGGTTACCACGCTGGGGATGCCCGGATTCTGGAAGTCGGAGAGGGTCGCGCCATCGCCGTTGTACCCGGCCACATCGCCCAGCTTGTCAATGCGCGAGCTGCCCTGCGGACGTTGCGCCCCGCCGATGCCAGCCGGACGGGTCGGGTCGAGCTGATGCACCAGCGTGACCTCTTTTGTCAGCAGAGCGCTCATCTTCGGCTTGGTAGCGTCGGCCGTGAAGAACGGCTCGTTGCTCATGCTCCACGCGATGATGCTGGGATGATTCCGATGCACGCGGATCATCGCGGTCAGACTGTCGGTCACACTGGTGTCAAATGCGGCCTGATCGCCGGCATTGTTGGGATAGGCGCCGGCCGTGTTCCAGGAACCCTCGCCGGTCGCGCCGCCATAGCCCCAGAAACAGTTCTCGGACCAGAAGAGCACGCCCAGCTGATCGCAGGCGTCGCCAAAGCCCGGATCCTTGGGATAGTGCGAGCCGCGAATGAAGTTGAAGCCGGCGTCCTTGACCAGCTTCACGTCGCGGAAGAACCCGGCGTTGGTCACGCCATCGCCCCAGCCGGCGTGATCCTGATGGACATCTACGCCGTGCAGATAGAGGTGCGTCCCGTTGATGGAAAACCCGCTGCTAGCCGACCAACTGATCGATCGGAAACCAAACGTCGTGGAAAAGCTGTCCAGACTGGTGGCGCCATCGGAAATCGCGCTGACCGCTCGGTACAGCGTCGGGTGATCGGGATGCCACAGCGACGGACTGGCAATCGCCGGCGTGGTCTGGTCGACCGTGATCGTGCTGCTGGCCGGGACCGTCTGAGTGGAAGACACGGTGCCCACTGTTGCGCCTTTGTTGTCGACGATGTCAGTCTTCAGCGTGCAACTCTTGCTGGCGGCATTGTCGTTGCGAATTTCCGTCTTTATGTTCACTGTGGCCGAGGTGGCCGAGACGGTCGGCGTGGTGACAAAGGTGCCGTACCAGGTGACGTGCAGCGGATCGGTTACCACCAGGTACACATCGCGGTACAGGCCGCCTGAAAATGTGTGGTCGCCCGCGCGCGGAGCCAGTTGTGCGTTCCAGTTGTTGTTCACCTGTACCGCCACGACGTTGTCACCGGTCACGACGGCGGTGGTGGCGTCAAGAGAGAATCCGGTGTAGCCACCCTGGTGCTTGCCGACGGACTTTCCATTCACGAAGACTTGGGTGTCTTGAAAGGCCCCCTCGAACTCCAGAAACACCCGCTTGCTCGACCATTCCGCCGGCGCGGTGAAATGCTTGCGATACCAGCCATAGCCGACGTAGAACTTCGACGACATGAAGTAGGGCAGGCTGAACGAGTGGGGCAGCCCGACCGTGGACCACGACGAATCATCGTAGCTGTTTGCCTGCGCGCCGTTGTAGTCACCTGATTTGAATTTCCAGGCCTGATTGAAGTTGAGCACCTGCCGAATGCTCGGGGACGGCGCTCCGCCTGAGCCGCTCGATCCCGCGCTGCCGCCCGAGCCAGCCTTGCCCCCTGCGCCTGTGGTGGCTGTCCCACCCACGACACCGCCGGAGGCAGCGCCGCCGCTGGCCCCGCCCTTGCCGCCCGTGGCGCCGGCCAGCGCGCCCGCCGCGCTTGTTGCGATGCTGCCGCCGCTCTGCAGGCCCGCGGCGCCGGACCCAGCCGCGCCCGCTCGTGTCCCCGCGCCCGCCGCGGCGCCCCCGCCGGCACCCGTGGTCGCACTGCCACCGATTTCAGTCTGACCGCCGGATGCGCTGGACCCGCTTGTGCCCGCCGCGGCGTCCCCAGTTTCCGCCGCCGTGCTCAACCCGCCTGCTCCCGCCGCGCCTGTGCTGCCACCAGAGGGAGAAGAGCCGCCCTGACCAGCGCCAGCTTGGCCGGTCGAGCCACCGCTGTTTCCGCCGGAGCCGGCGTTCTCTGCCGGGGCGCCGGAACTGTTGGAGCTGCAGGCGGCTGGCCCCAGCAAGAGCAGGGCCAAGCCAATTGCTGCGACTTCTGCGAGCGGGCTAGCGGCGGAGTGTCGGCAGGAGCGGTGTGTGTGCATGTCGCCTTTCGTGGTAATCGGCAGATTGCTTCAGCACCGAATGGGGCGCGACGTCGGCGAAGTGGGTTCAAAAATCGCCTAAGGAAACCAGAAAGACTGGCCGTGACCGACGGCTTGTCCGCCTGTGGCGCGGCGAAGACTAGCACTACTGATTGAAATTCGGACCGAGCCGGCGCGTCGCGAGGAGGCCCGGC
>Ga0182021_10004482_pt1 | contig 16433 bp, 16 predicted proteins | sample 612E3MmetaG_FD_120493 | JGI IMG/M metagenome (GOLD analysis project Ga0182021, IMG submission 120493) | Permafrost microbial communities from Stordalen Mire, Sweden - 612E3M metaG (Illumina Assembly) | ecosystem: Environmental > Terrestrial > Soil > Wetlands > Permafrost | place: Sweden...
CCCTCCAGGCTTCCCGGGGCCAGCGACTGCACCGTGTAGTCCTCGCGGAACCTCGTCCGGGCCACATCCCCACCGGCGGCAGGACCCATCATGCGCTGCTGGGGCGTGACCTTCACCGGCCGCTTCGAACCCGGGAGCAGCAGCCACATCTGATCGCTGAGGAGCAGCACCGCCCGGCCCTGCTCCTTCGGGGAGAGGCCGTCCAGCCGCGCGTCCCCGTTCTCCCGGGCCGAGACTTTCCAGCGCTGGGGTGGGCCCTGGGCCTGCAAGGTCAACTCCACCGTGAAGACCGGCCAGGGATGGCGCAGACGGTCCACCCGGGCCAGGATCTCCTCGCCGCTCTGGGCCAGCAAAGGCAGAGCCGCGGCTGCGATCAGCGCCCAGCGCATCAGCGGCGTCCGTAGTCGTCCTGGAGCCGCTCGATATCCGCCTCGTCGAAGATGCCCAGGCTGACCTCTAGCACACGCACGGGCGTGGGATTCCCTGCGTCGCAGCGCAGACGGTGGGTGCTCCCCAGGGGCAGCCAGACCTCCGCGCCCACGGCAGGGCGCAGTTCCTCCCCATCGCGATCCACCACCACACCCGGATCCAGCACCACCCAAAGTTCACCGCGGTGCCTATGCCGCTGGAGGCTCAGCTTCTGTCCGGGGTTGCAGGTGAGGATTTTCACCGTGCAGGGCGTGTTCAGGGCGTACTGGTCGAAGGAGCCCCAGGGCTTGTCTACGTGGAGGGTTTCGGGTTTCTGCATGTCTCTCTCCTATTGCCTATAGCCTATAGCCCACAGCCCTATAAAAGATCCTCGCGCCCCTCTGCTTTGAGGCGCTCCACGATCTGCTTGACGGTCTGGGCCCGGTCCCGGCGGCAGATGAGCAGGGCATCGTCAGAGTCCACCACGATGAGATCATCCACGCCACTGGCCGCGATGAGGCGCTTACCACCGAAGAAGGCGCTGTTCCGCGTGTCCAGCAACAGGGTCTCGCCCTGGCTCACGTTGCCATCGGAATCCGTCTCCTGGAACTCGATGGCGGCGGGCCAGGATCCCACATCCGACCAGCGGAAGCGTGTGGGTACCACAGCCACCGAGGCGGCCTTCTCCATGAGGGCCACATCGATGGCCACCTTGGGTAGCTGGCGGTAGGCGGCCGCGAGTCTCGATGGATCGGCACCGGCCTTCACCCAGGCATCGAGGGGTGCCAGCACTTCCGGCGCGTGTTTGTGCAGCCCCTCACGGAAGTCTGCCAGGGTCCACACGAACATGCCGGCGTTCCAGTAGTGGCGCCCGGATTCTAGGTACTGCACGGCCACCTCGACGGGCGGCTTCTCGCGGAAGGCCTTCACCTTGAGGACGGGACCGTGGCCTTCGGCCTCGATATAGCCATAGCCGGTCTCGGGATAGGTGGGCTTGATGCCGAAGGTGACCAGCTCTCGCTCCCACGCGGCATGCTTCACGGCGAGGTCGAGATCCTCCAGGAAGATCTCCCGATCCCCGATCCAATGGTCCGCGGACAGCACGGCCATGACGCCGTTGGGGAACTTCTTCTCGATCTCCACCAGGGCCAAGGCCAGGCAGGGCGCCGTATTGCGGCCCTCGGGCTCGACGATCACGTTTTCAGGGGGCAGTTCGGGCAGCATGCGCCGGGTCTCGGCGGCCAGATCCTCGGTGGTGACCACGAAGATGTGGTCGGGATTCACGTGGCCGTCCAGGCGCCGCACGGTCTGGTGCAGCAGGGTCTCCGTGCCGACGATGGCCAGGAACTGTTTGGGTCGAGCGTTGCGGCTCCGGGGCCAGAACCGGGTGCCGCGCCCCCCGGCCATCACCACGGCGACAAGCGAGTCCTTGTGGTTATCCGACATTACCGACCTCCCGCCGCCGCGCGGCTTTTCAAGAGAACCCTGGCCTGACTAGCGGGCCAAGACGGAAACCAGCCGTCCAAGATCCCCTGGAGGCGCGGGCTGGGGTTCCAGAATCCGGGACAGGGGCTGGGCCACGAGGGCGCCCGCCACCTCCCCGACGTAGAAACCGCGTTCGCCACGATCCAGACGCCGCACCGCCTCACTGCCCCAGCGGCTGCCCGAGATGCGGTCGATGGCGGTGGGACTGCCTCCCCGCTGGACATGACCCAGCACCACCACCCGCAGATCCAGTGAATGATCCAGCTTCAACCGCTCACCCACCGCCACGGCCCGTCCCACGGTGTCGCCCTCGGCCACCACGACGATGGAACTCCGCTTGCCGCGATGCCAACTGGCATTCAACTGCGAGACGAGGTTCTCATAGCTGTCCTCGGGGGATTCGGGATAAAGCACCGCCTCCGCCCCGCAGGCGATGGCCGTGTGGACGGCGAGCATCCCGGAACTGCGGCCCATGACTTCGACGAGAAAGAGCCGGCCATGGCTGGAGGCCGTGTCCCGGATGCGGTCGATGGCCTCCACGGCGGTGTTCAGGGCCGTATCGAACCCGAGGGTCCGTTCCGTGCCGGGAAGGTCGTTGTCGATGGTGCCAGGGATGCCCGCGCAGGCCATGCCATGCTCACGCTGCAGCGCTTCGGCGGCACGGAAGCTGCCATCCCCCCCGATGACCACCAGGGCCTCGATCCCCGCAGCCTTCAGTTTCGCCGCGGCCAGGGCGCGGTACTCCGCCTGGTGGAATTCGGAGCAGCGGGCCGTCTGCAGCACCGTGCCGCCTCGCTGAAGGATGTTGGCGCAAGCCCGGCTGGACATCAGCGCCATATCCCCCTCCAGGAGCCCCTGATAGCCACGATGGATGCCCCAGACCTCGTGCCCCAACGCATCGGCCTGGCGAACCACGGCGCGGATGGCCGCGTTCATGCCCGGGGCATCCCCGCCGGAGGTGAGCACACCCAGCCTCATTTGGTCTTCCTGGTGGCCGCGACCTTTGCACTGGAACCCTTGGTCTTCCTAGTGCCGGACTTCCTCTTTTTGCCCTTGGCTTTCCGGGCCTTGCGACTGTCCTTCACATGGGCTTCGGGCGGCGGAAGTGGGGGAGGCTCGACGATGCCGCGGGGCACCGGCGGCAGATCGCCTTCGGAGATGCCCTGGGCTGATGCACGCTGAGCGCGGGCACGCAGGACCGGGTCCTCCTGGGCGTGGGTCGAAGCCACGAGGCCCAGGGCCAGACTGCTTATGAAAAGGGCGCGGCGAGGCATGATCCCTCCAGGGATCTGATTATCCCTCATTCGAAGGAATTAAAGCGCCTTAAGCTCTGAGCTCTTAGCTCTCAGCCCTCGGCCTTCTTCACGGCCTTGTTCTTGAGGGCCGTGGCAAGGAACTCCGCAACCACTGAATCCGCATCTTCCTTGGATAAATCCGCAATCTGGGATTCGCGCTGCAGGATGTCACGGCCCGAGGGAGCCAACTTGAGATTGTCATCCTCTCCGGGCTGCAGGCGCCCGAGCACGTAATGGGCCACGTCGATGAGGCTGCGTCCAACCCGTTCCAGCTTCTGCCGGACCACGTCCTGGTACTGGTAGAGGTCGAAGGCCCCCTGGATGTTGTAGGCCCCGTTATCCGCATGGAAGCCGATCTGCTCCAGTCGCTCGGTCAGATGGTCCAGTTCAGGGGATGGGGGAACCAGCTTCCGGAGGATCTCCTGGCACTCCTTGGAGAGGGCCTGGATTTCCTCGAAGCTGTGCAGACCCACCTCGATCTGGTCGAGGACGCGCTCGGCACCGCCCTCCTGCTCTCGGGCTATCTGCATGAGCTGATCAGGGATGGCTCGGGAATCCTGGGGCTTGTCCGACATGGGGGGCTCCGTGCACCCTCTATCGGCGTCGAATCGATAATCTTTGAATTCGTCTCATTTGCCCCCTCGCGATAAACTTCGTCATTCGGGATCAATCCTGGCCCGTTTTTTTCAAGTCCGGAGTTTCCATGACCATGCAGTCAAATCCCGCTCCGGCGCCCGTGGACGGAACTGTCCTGGCAGCCTGCCTCAAGCCCTTCCCGGCCTCCACGAAAATCCATCTGGCCGGCACAATGTCCGGTGTGAGAGTCCCCTTCCGCCAGATCCAGCTCCACCCCACCCGGGACTTCCAGGATCGGCTCACGGAGAACGAGCCGGTGGTCCTCTATGACACCTCGGGCCCCTACACCGATGCGGCCGTCACCATAGATGTGGCCAAGGGTCTGAAACCCCTGCGCCAGGAATGGATCCAGGGCCGGGGCGACGTGGAGGAACTGTCGGGCGCCACCAGCCTCTACCGCAAGCTGCGCGAGCGGGACCAGGACCTCGATGCCATCCGTTTCCACGCGGATCGCAAGCCCATGCGCGCCAAGGCCGGCCGCAATGTCTCCCAGATGCACTATGCCAAGCAGGGCATCATCACCCCGGAAATGGAATTCATCGCCATCCGCGAGAACCTGGGCCGCGAAGCGTCCGGCCTTAAGAGCCGCATCACGCCCGAGTTCGTCCGGGACGAAGTGGCCCGGGGCCGCGCCATCATCCCCGCCAACATCAACCATCCCGAGACCGAGCCAATGATCATCGGCCGCAACTTCCTGGTGAAGATCAATGCCAACATCGGCAACTCCGCCGTGGCCTCCAGCATCGAGGAGGAGGTCGAGAAAATGGCCTGGTCCATCCGCTGGGGCGCCGACACGGTGATGGACCTCAGCACCGGCCAGAACATCCACGAAACCCGCGAGTGGATCCTCCGCAACAGTCCTGTGCCCATCGGCACCGTGCCCATCTACCAGGCCCTGGAGAAGGTCAATGGCAAGGCCGAGGACCTCACCTGGGAGATCTTCCGCGACACCCTCATCGAACAGGCCGAACAGGGCGTGGACTACTTCACCATCCATGCTGGAGTCCGCCTGCGCTACATCCCCCTCACCGCCAAGCGCGTCACCGGCATCGTGAGCCGCGGCGGCTCCATCCTCGCCAAGTGGTGCCTGGCCCACCACCAGGAGAACTTCCTCTACACCCACTTCGAGGACATCTGCGAGATCATGAAGGCCTACGATGTGGCCTTCTCGCTGGGGGATGGCCTGCGTCCTGGTAGCACCGCCGATGCCAACGACGAGGCTCAGTTCGGCGAGTTGGAGACCCTCGGCGAGCTGACCAAGGTCGCCTGGAAGCACGATGTGCAGGTGATGATCGAGGGGCCCGGTCACGTGCCCATGCACCTCATCCAGGAGAACATGACCAAGCAGCTGGAAGTCTGCGACGAGGCCCCCTTCTATACGCTCGGGCCCCTCACCACGGACATCGCCCCGGGCTACGACCACATCACCTCGGCCATCGGCGCGGCCATGATCGGGTGGTACGGCTGCGCCATGCTCTGCTATGTGACCCCCAAGGAGCACCTGGGCCTGCCCAACAAGAAGGATGTGAAGGACGGTGTCATCGCCTACAAGATCGCCGCCCACGCCGCGGACCTTGCAAAGGGCCATCCGGGCTCCCGCATCTGGGACGACGCCATGAGCAAGGCCCGCTTCGAATTCCGCTGGGAGGACCAGTTCAACCTGGCCCTGGATCCTGATACCGCCCGTGAGTTCCACGATGAGACCCTGCCTGCGGAGGGTGCCAAGTCCGCGCACTTCTGCTCCATGTGCGGGCCGCACTTCTGCTCGATGAAAATCTCGGATGACGTGAGGCAGTACGCCGAGTCCCATGGGTACAACGAGGAAGAGGCGCTGAAGAAAGGGATGGAGGAGATGGCAGAGACGTTCGTTCAGAAGGGGTCTGAAGTCTACCTCCCCGGTTGAATCGCTCCTTGTAGGTCCCAATAGCACCGAAATTCGCTGGCAGAGTTGATTCGCTCCCTGTGGGTCGCGAGGCGCGTATCATCGGGGCGGTCCCACCACTCATAGGAGGCCCCTCATGGCTGCAAAGAAGATTCTCATGCTCGTCGGTGATTTCGGCGAGGACTACGAGATCATGGTCCCCTTCCAGGCCCTGCTGGCCGTAGGGCATACCGTCCATGCGGTTTGTCCCGACAAGAAAGAAGGCGATTGGATCGCCACGGCCATCCACGATTTCGAGGGGCACCAGACCTACTCCGAGAAGCCGGGGCACCGGTTCACCCTCAACGCCAGTTTTGCCAAGGTGAAGCCCGCGGATTACGACGCGCTGGTGATCCCCGGTGGCCGCGCACCCGAATACCTGCGGCTCAATCCGAAGGTGCTTGAGCTCGTGCGCCATTTCTTCACGGCGAAGAAGCCCGTGGCGGCCATCTGCCACGGGGCCCAGATCCTCGCGGCGGCCGGCGTGCTGGAGGGCCGCACCTGCTCCGCCTATCCCGCCTGCGGCCCCGAGGTGAAGGAGGCCAAAGGCAAGTACGCCGAGATCGCCATCGACGGCGCGGTCACCGACGGGAACCTGGTCACCGCGCCCGCCTGGCCCGCCCATCCTGCCTGGATCGCCCAGTTCCTGCAGGTGCTTGGAACCCGCATCACCCTTTGATCCGGCCCCAGGACGAGACCATGCCCATTGAAATACCCTTCTTCAAATTCCAGGCGCTCGGTAGCGACTACCTCGTGCTGGATCCGACCCTGGCCGCCTTCGAGATGACGCCACGGTTCGCTCAGGCCCTCTGCGACCGGCGCCACGGAATCGGCTCCGACGGGATCCTGCTGGGCCCCCTGCCCGTCCCTGAAGATCCACAGGCGTTCGGCATGCGGATCTTCAATCCCGACGGCAGTGAGGCGGAGAAGAGCGGGGACGGGCTGCGCATCTTCGCCCGCTACCTCCTGGGCGCCGGGCACGCCAAGGACACGGGTTGCCGCATTCACACTGTCGGAGGCGCTGCGGAGGTCCGGTTCCTGGCCCAGGATGGCAGCCTGGTCCAAGTGGACATGGGCAAGCCCAGCTTCCGGGCGGGGGACATCCCCTTCACGGGCATCGCCGCCCACCTCGAAGTCCTGGAGACCCCGCTGTTCCTTCCTTCGGGGCCCATCACCATCACCGCCCTCAGCCTGGGAAATCCACACTGCGTGCTTTTCCCGGGCGAGGTCTCGCCCGCCAATGCCCGCCGCCTCGGCGCTCAGATCGAAAAGCACCCGGAGTTCCCAGAGCGGGTGAACGTCCAGCTGGTGGAGGTGGTCGACCGCCGCCGCATCCGCATCGAGATCTGGGAGCGAGGGGCCGGGTACACCCCCGCCTCGGGCAGCAGCGCTGCCGCAGCAGCCGCCTGCCGCCGGCTGGGCTTGGTGGATGAGCATGTCATGGTGCAGATGCCGGGCGGTTCGCTCGACATCGAGTTCACGGCGGAAGGCCAGATCCTCATGACCGGTCCGGTCCAGCCGGTCTTCAAGGGCACCCTGCACCCAGACTGGAAATACTAGTGGTGCCCGCGCGAAATCGCTAGATCATCTGGCCCGCTTATGGGCACTACGTGGCGGGGGTCTGGGGGCACGGCAGTGCCCCCGGCGGGGCGCCAGAGGGGCTATGCCCCGATGACCATAGATCCGGGGCAACGCCTGCGTTGCCCGGGGGAAGTGCACCTCGCCAACACCTTGTTGATCCAGGTATTTCAAGGCCAGCACACTAGCCAGGCTTCGCTGAGGCCACCATCGGCCGCAGGGTAGCTACTCGATGCTTAGCAGCTCCACATCGAAGATCAGGGCGGCATTGGGCGGGATGTCCCCGCCAGCGCCCCTGGGCCCATAGCCGAGGTAGGACGGGATGTAGAGGGTGCGCTTGCCGCCCACCTTCATGGTCAGCAGACCCTCGTCCCAGCCCTTGATGACCCGGCCCACACCGATGGGAATGGCCAGCGGCTGGCCGCGGTCCACCGAGCTGTCGAACTTCTTGCCGTACTGGCCCCGGCCATCGTCCAGCCAGCCCGTGTAATGGACCAGGCAGCGCTGGCCCGGCACCGGCGAAGCGCCCGTGCCGACCACGGAGTCCATGTACTTCAGTCCGGAATCGGTGGTGATCATCACGGGTCCCTTCGGTTTGGGGGGCAGGGCTGCCTTGGGCGTCTGAAGGGGCTGCGCGGCAGAAACGGGAAACCCCGTCAGAAGGAACGCCAGACAGAGCATGGTTGGTTTCATTGGAACTCCTGGGATGGGCCCGCGACACCGCATAGGGAGCCCCGGGTCTGAGCCTAGCTCAATTGTCGGATAGCTCGGGTGTACCGCGAGCAGATCAACTCCCGGTTCAGAGGGCTTCACCCACTTCGAGGACCTGGAAGCTGTCCGGGACCAGGGCCGGTCGGGTGCCGGGCTTGGCATCCTTGGGCAGGGGGGCGAACTCCGCCGTGGGCAGATAGAGGCGGTGGGTGAGGGGGTTGGCCACGATGGTGCGGGCCCCCGGCCGGGTGCGAATGGTGGCCGAGACCTCATAGGTGGCGGGGCCGGTGGGGCGAATGACGGTGATGGTGCCTTCCCCGTTGCTCGCATAGGCGCAGCCCGTGCCCGGATCGAAGGCGATGCCGTCGGTGCCGGCGCCGATGGGCAGGGTGGCGAGGACCTTGCCGGAGCCGGCGTCCACCACGGCGACCAGCCTGTTGCTGCCCACCGAAAAGAGCCGGTTATGCTGCACGTCCATGGCCAGGCCGCTGGGATCCGCCACGGGCTTGATAGACCACTTGGCCTCGACCTGGAGGGTACGGGCATTGATGGCGAGGATTTCCGACGTGTCCTCGTTGTTCACATAGACCCGGCCCAAACCATCACAGGCGGCGAATTCGGGCTTGCCGCCCATGGGGAGGGTGCCCACTACTTCAGCGCTGAGGGCATCCAATACCGTGGCATTCTTGCCCCGGCCATTGAAGGTGAACACCCGTTTGGTGGCAGGCTCAAAGAGGATGGCGTCGGGATTCTCACCGGTGGTCTTCACCACCTTCTGCACCTCCAGGGTGGAGAGCTTGAAGACGGTCACCGTCCCCGACTGACCGTTGCTGGTCCAGCCTCGGTCCAGCTCCGCGGAAAAGGCGACGCCATGCACGCCCGCCGTGCCTGGGATCTCACCCTTCACGCGACCCTCCAGATCCAGGACCATCACCCGGGTGGAGCGGGGCACATAGAGCCGTCCGCCATCGGGATCCAGGGCCACGTAGTCCCACCGGCCCTCACCCCCGACCCTGAAAGTGCGGAGCACCTCCGGTCCAGCGGCCCGGACCATCAAGGGCAGGCAGAAGGCCATGGCCAACAGGAATGGAACTCGGCGTTTCATGGGGACCTCCGAATAACCTTAGAAATCTACCATTGAGCCTGGGATGCCCAGCCCGATATTCGGGCACGCCCCCTGGCGATGATCAGGAAAAGCCACTGGAAACTACTTCTTCTTCCTGGAAGGTTCGTAAAGCCTTTTCCCCAGATTCTGGAGGCGATCCGTGAGGGTCCCCTTCTTGACCCGGACGCCCTTGCGGTCGATGGCCCCGATGGGCCCTCCAAGTTCCACATCCAGCCCGGCGGACTTGGAGAAGCCGAGTTTCTGGCTCGCGTAGACGCTTCGATGACCGACGATCAGGAAGGCCGTTCCAGCGGCAAGCGCGGCGTAGATGCCCTCGGCATGGGGAAGCAGTTCGATGCCCATGACGGCGGCAGCAATGGGCGTGTTTGCGCTGGCCGCAAGCAACGCCACGAACCCGAAGGCGGCTAGGAGCGGTTGGGGAAGACCGAGGAGGTGGGCCAGGGCCGCCCCGCTCGTCGCACCAATGAAAAAGACCGGGGTGATGATGCCACCGCTGCCCCCTGATTCAAGGGTCACCGACGTGGCCACGATCTTGAGGACGAATGCGGCTGAAACCAGTCGGAGGGCGCCCGTCAGCGTGCCTTCGATGGTCTCGACCCCGAGCCCGGCGTAGCGCTCACCGGCCACCCCATAAAGCGCCACGAGGAACAAGCCGCCAGCTACCGCTATAAGGTACGGATGCCCTTTGAAGGGACGAAGGAGCTTCTCCAGTCCGCGCATGGACTCAATGAGCATTAGGGCGATCAGCCCGAACACCACCCCTGCGAACAGGGTGACGAGCACCATTTTTGTTTGTCCGATGCTTCCCAAAGCGTCATGAAGCACAGGGAAAGGGGCCCGGACACCGCACACCAGATGTCCGACGATGCCCGCCAGGAGGCTGGGAAAGAGGACCGTGTAATCAATGCGGCCCAGGTACAACACCTCGATCCCGAAGAGCGCACCCGAGATCGGCGTTCCAAAGACCGCAGCAAACCCGGCGCTGATGCCGCAGATCACCAAGCGCCTACGGTCCTCGTCCCTGAGCCGCAGCAGATCCGAGAAGAGGCTCATCAGCGAGGCGCCGATCTGGGCGGCTGGTCCCTCCTTGCCGACAGACCCCCCGAAGGCCAGGGTGATGACGGTCGCCAGCAGCTTGACCGGAGCCACCCGCCAATTGATCCGGCCGGAGCGCTGGTGGACCGCAGTGATGACCGCCTCGGTGCCGTGCCCACGGGCCTCGGGAGCAAACGTGTGGATCAACCACACGCATAGCGGCAGCGCCAGCGGCAGCAGCCAATAGGGAGAAAACGTTCCCTCACTGAGCACCCGAACAACCCTGCCCGATGCCTCCATGGACCAGAGGAACCCTCGTGTGCCAAGACCAACGCAGACTCCCGCACCAGCCCCCAGGAACGCCCATTTCAGCGTGCTGATCAACAGGGCGGTATGTTCCGAGTACCACCTGCTTTCATCCGCAAGCAAGGGAGAGGGAAGGTCCTGATCCTCGGCCCGGCGGATTCTCCTGGGAATACGAACTGGATCCTTCCTGCGGTCCTCAGTCATGGTTTGATTCCCTGATGTGAATCATGCCCTCGGTCGAATCCTCTATGGTTTGGATTCTCAATACGACTGGTTTCCAGGGTGCCTCGCCTGACCTATCGGGATCGACGTGGGTTCCCAAATGTATCCAGGGACTGAAAGGGGTGCATCTAGAATGGGATCGGGTGAGTACGGTAGCAGTCGGGACGTAGGAACAACAACAAGGCCGCCTGGGTCGAGGCGGCCTAAGTACTTGGTTTTTTTGGCTCCGGAGAAGGGATTTGAACCCGTTGCCGGCAACCACCCGCGTTCATCCGCTCCGGCAGCGCCCCGCGCTGCCGGAGCGGCGCGCCCTTGGGCCGGCTGCCATTCGGGGGTTCAAATCCGCTGCGCCTTACTTGTTCTGGCTCCGGAGGAGGGATTTGAACCCCCGACCTAGTGATTATCGGTCCAGCTTACTCACCCCATGAAATCTAGTGTTGGTGCGTGTTTCAGAGTAAGTGCGTTTTGGCTTATGAGGCTTTTGTATGGGGTGCCGATCAAGGGTACAGGAATTCGAAGAGGGCCTTCTCCAGGGCCTCTGGCTGCTCAATGAAGACGTGGTGGCCGCATCGCTCGATCCAGACCAGTTTGCTCCCACGGATCAATTCATGGTTCTCAAAGGCCCAGGTGGCTGGCATTGCGTCCTGTCGCCCATACAGGATCAAGGTCGGGCAATCCAAGTGTCTCAACGCTTCGATCCTGCCTTGGGCGCCTATCTCGAATTCCGGCACCAGCGCTTCGGCGCCGGGATTGTAGATGGCCTTTCCTGGCCGGAACTGAGAGATCCATGGGATGGCCTTGCTTCGGTCGTAGAAACAGGCCGGGACCATGGCCCGGAGCACTTCGACGGCTGCACGATCTGGATCTTGGTTCCTGACATCCTCGCGCTCCCAGTATTCCTCCGCTTGCCTTTCATCCGATGTCATGCGCATTTTCAACGTGTCGGTATAGGGACCCGCGAACTCAAAGGAATTCGGGCCGGAACCCAGAAGGATGAGCTTGGAAATACTGGCCGGGAACTTGGAGGCATACTCCATCGCCAAACATCCACCCCAGGACCACCCGAGAACCGTCCATTGCTTAAGCCCCAAGCTCCGACGAAGAGCCTCCAGGTCCTCCAACGTCCCCCGAAGCGTGATGGCCTTATCATCCTTCGGTATGGACAGGCCCGTCCCTCTGCAATCCGGAAGGATGACCCGAGTGCGCTTTGCAAGAAGTTGCGCCAGTGATGCAAGGGAGGCCCCCGAGAACCCAGGACCGCCATTGAGGGCCAGCACCGGATCGCCGGATCCATACTCGGTGTATTGCAGAACGAGGTCCGGGCGTACCAGGGAATGGGTTGTTCCTGCAGCGGAAGGCGATGCAGGCGGGGTGCCGGGAGGGGCAGCAATCAGTCGGGACATGCCCAACAGCAGAGAAAGGGAAGCAGCAAAGACCTTCATGCGCACCTCCATGAGTCGGGAAGGACAACCTGGAGTGGCTGTTGCATCTCTTGGCGCTTGCCTTGGCTGGGAACCAAGGGACATGCCTCACAGGTGGGGCTTAGGCGGAAACCATTCAACGCCTTAAAGAGCCAGTATTCAAGTGATCTTTGATTGGGAAATTAGGTCGAACGTTTGAAGTTTGATCTCCTTTTGAGACCACCCTGAGGGGCCCCCACCACTTGGGCGCGACCATAACCACCGATCAAGAAGAATTTGGGTCTAATTGGGTGTCTATTTGGTTAATGGGTGTAATTGGGTATAAAATTGGACACATGATCCGATCCGACTCCATCCAGATCACCCCAGAGATCCTAGGGCTGATCGCCCAGATAGATGAATTCAAGGGCGCGTGGAAAGCTTTGGGTAGGCTGGCACCGGATCGTCTCTCGGCGCTGAGACGGGTCGCAACGATCGAGAGCATCGGTTCCTCCACCCGCATCGAAGGCAGCAAGCTGTCCGATCGCGAGGTTGAGCGATTGCTGTCCAACCTGGAGATCAAGAGCTTCACCACACGGGATGAGCAGGAGGTGGCTGGATATGCCGAGGTGATGGATCTGGTGTTCTCCTCCTGGCTGGAGATCACCCTCACTGAGAACCACATCAAGCAGCTTCACCGTGATCTGCTGGTCTACAGCGAGAAGGATGAGCGTCATCGCGGGAGCTATAAGACCGCGCCCAATAGCGTGGCGGCGTTCGATGAGCACCACAGACAGGTTGCCATCGTCTTCGAGACGGCCACACCTTTCGATACACCCTGCCTGATGACCGAGTTGGTGGCATGGCTTCAGGAAGAACAGCGGAGCGCACGGCTGCACCCACTGCTGCTCATCGGCTTTTGGGTGGTCGTCTTCCTGGAGATCCACCCGTTCCAGGATGGCAATGGGCGGCTCAGCCGTGTGCTCACGACCCTGCTGCTCCTTCAGACTGGCTACGCCTATGTGCCCTACGCCTCTCTCGAATGCGTGATCGAGCAGAACAAGGAAGCCTACTATCTTGCCCTCCGGCAGACCCAGGGGACGATCCGCACCGAAGCACCGAACTGGCAGCCGTGGCTGGTGTTCTTCCTACAGTCGCTGGCCAAGCAGGTGCGGCGTCTGAACCAGAAGGTTGAGCGGGAAAAGCTGGTCCTGGCGGTGCTCCCTGAACTGTCGCTTCAAATTGTCGAGTTTGCCCGTGAGCACGGACGAGTCACCATGGCCAACGCCATCCGGCTGACGGGCATCAGCCGAAACACCCTGAAGCAGCACTTCCGGGCCCTAGTTGAACAGGGTCACCTCCAGCAGCGCGGTAGTGGCCGTGGTGCATGGTACGGGCTGCCGTGATCACACTCGGGCCAATCCTGAAGCCATACCTCAAGCGTGAGGCTACCCCCTGATTTTGACTTCGGTTCTCGAGCGTGGATTTGAACCCCTTGCCGGCAATCACTCGCGCTTGGTTCCGCGGAGGCAGCGCCCCGCGCGACGGTGGCCTTCCGCTCCTGCTCCGGGCTGGCGGGCCGACCGATCCCCCTGATTTTGACTGTGGTATCTCGAGCGTGCACTTGAACCCGTTGCCGGCGACCACTCGCGCTTGGTTCCGCTCCGGCAGCGCCCCGCGCTGCCGGAGCGGCGCGCTCGCGGGCCGGCTGCCATTCGGGGGTTCAAATCCGCTGCGCCTTAATCAGAACAAGTAAGGGGGTCCCGTCGGGACCCCCTTACTTGTTCTGGCTCCGGAGGAGGGATTTGAACCCCCGACCTAGTGATTAACAGTCACCCGCTCTGACCCCTGAGCTACTCCGGAAAGGCGAATGATCATTCTACCGGATGGGGGCTGGGTTTCAAGCGCGAGGCTTCGGGACCTGTGATCCAGGTCGCTCCTAGGCGCGCTGGAGCTCCATGAGGACCTGCCGGGCGGCGGCCTTGAGGGTCTCGATGACACCCGTTCCCTTGTTGGCCACGGCCTCGACAATGGGCTCGTTCCGGAACCGGAGGAGGCGCTCCATTTCCTGCACGGATGCGGCCGAGGGCGTGTCGCGTTTGTTCAGCTGGAGGACATAGGGAATGGTCCGGATGTCGAAGCCGTTCTCTTTGAGGTTTGTGGCCAGGTTCGCGATGGACTCGATGTTGGCTTCCATGCGGGTCTTCTGGCTGTCGGCCACGAAAATGATGCCATCGCAACCACGCAGGATGAGCTTGCGGCTTGCGTCGTAGAAGACCTGGCCGGGCACGGTGTAGAGGTGGAAGCGGACCTTGAAGCCCTTGACGGTGCCCATATCGAGGGGGAGGAAGTCGAAAAACAGGGTGCGATCGGTCTCGGTGGCGAGGCTGACGAGCTTGCCCCGCTTATCGGGGTTGGCCTGCTCGAAAATCCACTGGATGTTCGTGGTCTTGCCGCAAAGGCCTGGGCCGTAGTACACGATCTTGCAGTTGATCTCGCGGGACGCGTAGTTGATGAAGGTCATGGCGCGCCCTAAGCTCAGTCGCCAAAGAGGCGGTCGATGTCTTCGTCGGTGATCTCGGAGAAGGGGCTCTCGAAGCGGCTGCCCGTATCCGATTCCTTCTGGGCGCGCTGCTCCACCTGATCGAAGATGTCCTGAAGTTCCTTGCTGGCCTTCTTCACCCGCAGGCGGACTAAGGCAAGGCTGGAATTCTGGTCGAAGATCACCACCAGGATCCCCCGCTTGCCCACGATGGAGATGTGAAGGTTGTCCTTCTCCCCCTCATGGAAGAGCAGGCTGAACTCTTTCTCTCCGATGAGCTTGGCGAGTCCATCCGTGGCCGCCACGTTGCCGGCCGTCAAGGAGGCGAGGCTGGTGGCGTCGATGCTCTTCACATCCCCGGCCGAAGCAATCTGCTGGCCGTTCTTGTCCACCAGGAACACCACCTTGGCAGAGGCATCCTTGGAAAGGCGGCCGATGATCTCCTGGAGGAGCTTGTATTCCTCCTCGTACAACATGAGATCAAGCTTCGCCACGATGGCCTCCGATGGAATTGCTTACTGGAGAATACCGCACTTTTCAGTAGGCTCCCGAGCCGGCGCTCCCGCGAACGACGGCCAGGGAGGCGGACAGACCCAACCTCGTGGCGCCAGCCCGGACCATCCGGAGCGCGGCTTCATAGGTCCGGATGCCCCCCGAGGCCTTCACCCCCAGACTCGAGCCCACGGTGCGACGCATGAGCGCCACATCCGCCTCGGTGGCGCCACCGGTGGAGAACCCGGTGGAGGTCTTGACGAAGTCCAGCCCTGCATCGCAAGCCAGCTCGCAGGCTCGGATTTTTTCGGCATCGTCCAGCAGGCAGGTCTCCAGGATCACCTTGAGCACGGTCGGCGCCGGTGTGGCGGATCTCAGGGCCTCGAGGTCCCGACGGACAGACTCCCAATCGCCGGTCTTGACGGCGCCGATGGCCAGGACCATGTCCACTTCCTGTGCGCCATCCAGCTGCGCAATCTCCGCTTCAAATGCCTTGGCGCGACGGGCGGTGGCCCCGAGGGGGAAGCCCACCACAGTGCAGGTTCGGACAAAACTTCCTTTCAATAGGGAGGCTGCCAATGGAACCCAGAGGGGGTTTACGCAGACAGAGGCAAACCCATGCTCCAGTGCCTCGGCGCACAGGACTTCCACCTGAGCTCCGGTGGCCTCGGCTTTCAACAGCGTGTGGTCGATCAGGGGGGACAGATCCCATGGGCCTTCCGTGGGCGCGATCTGAGCAAAGGGCCGATGGTGAAGACCCCGCGCATCCCTGAACAATCCATAGCCGTCCACGCAGCCCAAGAGTTGGGTCACACCCTCCCTCGGGAACTCGGGAGCTCGCGATCGGATTTCTGCGGTGAGGTCGAGCAGGGGATCGATCATGGGATTCATGATGGCCGGGCCGGTGGTCCCAAGGAAAGACACCCAAAAAAAAGCGGGCCGAAGCCCGCTTTTCTGGAACCGTTGAAGCCGCTTACTTCTTGGCTTCTTCCTTCTTGTCGGCCTTGGCAGCCTTCTTGTCGGCCTTGGCAGCCTTCGTGTCAGCCTTGGCAGCCTTCTTGTCGGCCTTGGCAGCCTTCGTGTCGGCCTTGGCAGCCTTCTCGTCAGCCTTGGCAGCCTTCTTGGCAGCCTTGGTAGCGGCGGGGGCTTCAGCCTTCTTCTCTTCCGCAGTCAGGGCCTTCTTGGGCTCGGCAGCAGGAGCAGCAGCGGCCTTCTTGGGGGCCTTCTTCGCCTTCTTGGCCTTCTTCTCGGCCTTGGGGGCGGCGGGGGCTTCAGC
>Ga0182021_10004483_pt1 | contig 16432 bp, 13 predicted proteins | sample 612E3MmetaG_FD_120493 | JGI IMG/M metagenome (GOLD analysis project Ga0182021, IMG submission 120493) | Permafrost microbial communities from Stordalen Mire, Sweden - 612E3M metaG (Illumina Assembly) | ecosystem: Environmental > Terrestrial > Soil > Wetlands > Permafrost | place: Sweden...
TCAGAATATTTAGTCCCCTGAACAATATAAAACTGAGTACCGGAAGATCTCATTTCGGGGTTAACATCATTTCCCTCGCGGGCCGCAGCAAGGGCGCCTTTTTTATGAAAATACTTAAGATTTAACTCAGGAGGAATAGTATATGTAATTAATGAATCATTAGGCACTTTTTTATAATTTATTTTTGTTTCGGGATCTCCGGCCTGGATCATAAAATCTTTTATTACTCTGTGAAAAGAAATACCTTCATAGACATTGCTTTTAACGAGTTTTATAAAGTTATCTCTGTGCCCGGGAGTCTCGTCATATAAACGCAATGTTATGTCACCCAGGGTTGTTTTTATTAGAACAAAGGTATTTTTATTATCCTTTGAAGAAGAACAGGAAACCAGAAAGAGTACAATTAAAAGCCAGAAAGAATTTTTTTTAATTATGTTCATTAAAATAATAATCTGATTAATAATATTCTCCAAATCTGATTGCAAAGATATTTAACTTTGACTTATTGATGAAAATTATATAATTCAATATTCAGTTCTTGCGGTTCAATTGGTTATTTTTGCAGTTTTGTTAGATCAGGGTAATTAATTATGCAGAGAGATGAAATAAATCAGTTATTTACAGCGCAACTATGGCTAATACATAAGAAACCAAGCTATTAGTGACGATGATATTAGATTAAAATTAAGATTAAAATTATTAACAGATCAAAACATGAACCTCCGGAGTATGCCACAGAAAAATCTGCAGGGATGGACATACAGGAAGAAATAAAATGAAAAAAGCAATAATTATTTTATTAATTGGAATTTCAGGGACTGTTTTTTTACAATCATGTAATAAAAAGCTATCTCCGTCCAATACAGGAATGAAGATTACGGAAAATTACGATTCTACTGCATTTGATTATGTTTTTACAGAAGCAATTAAACAGAAATTCCTGGGAAATGCTGGCGATGCATTAAAATATCTTGATCAATGCATAAAAATTAACCCTAAAAGCGATGCTGCTTACTATGAAATGGCTCAGATTGCTCTTATGCTTTCCGATAAAAGCAACGGTAAACGATTTGCATTGAAAGCAGTCATACTTAATGAAAAAAATATCTGGTATCTTACATTTATTGCTGAAATATATTATCAGGAAAAAAATATTGACAGTGCCATTATATATTATGAAAAGGCGGTGAAGTATTTTCCTGAAAAGGAAGGAATAAAACTAAATCTGGCGGGTCTTTATTCTGAAAAAGGACTCTATGATAAAGCAGGCGGAATATATGATTATTTTGAAAAAAATTATGGAACAACAGAAAGCACTTCTCTTTCAATAATAAAGAACCTGATAAATGAAGGTAATTTTAAAAAAGCAGAAGAAAAAGTAACTGGACTATTGAAAAATTCGCCGGATGAAATTTTGTATAATGGACTACTGGCTGAAATTTACAGGAAGATCGGTGATAAGACAAAAGCAATTGAAGTTTATAAAAAATTACTTGAGAAGGAACCAAACAACCCGGGGACGCTGATTTCTTTAGGAGATTTTTTATTAAGCGAAAAACAGTACGATGACCTTTTCCCCATACTAAATAATGTAATATTAAATGATAGTATTTCAAGAGAGAACAAAATAGCACTATTTTCAAAAGTTATTAGCGACAGTAGTCTTATACGCATAAAAGGAAATGAAATTGAAGTTGCACTGATTGTTTTGGAAACAGCTAATGAAAAAGACAATATTATTATCCTTCTCCGACCAGAACTTTATCAGAATCAAAACAATTTTTCAAAAGCAATTATCAGACTTGAAGAGATTATTGCAGAACAACCGGAAAACTATTATGCCTGGGAACGCCTTTTATTCCTGTATTCTGAAACGAAGGAATGGGATAAATTATTGAAACGAGGGGAAGAATGTGCAACAAAATTTAACAGGTCATTTACAGCAAAAGTGCTTTATGCAAGCGCCGCGATGGAAAAAGGGCAGCTGGACGTAGCTGCTGAGGAGTTAAGAAAAGCTAAAATTCTGGCAGGCAGCGATACAAGTATGCTTGTTCAGGTGCTTGTGATGAATGCAGACGTTTTTTATAGAAAAAAAGAGTTCAGCAAAAGTTTTGAATCATTTAAGGAAGCACTTAAAATTAATCCTGAGGATGTTATTATTTTAAATAACTATGCATACTATCTGGCAGAGCAGGGTCAAGAGCTGAAAGAGGCAGAAAGAATGGCTAAAATTGTTATAGAAAAGGAAAAAGGAAATACAACATATCTTGATACATATGCCTGGGTTCTGTATAAAAGAGGCAGATTTAGAGAGGCAGAAAAAATTTTAGAGACAGTTATAAATAAAGGAGAAAAACCTGATGCTGAATGGTATGAGCATCTTGGGTATATAAAGAAGGCGCTTGGGAACTGTGAAAAAGCTATTGAATATTGGAAAGCAGCCCTGGAATATGATAAAAGGAAAAATTCACTTTTAAATGAGATAGAAAATTGCAAAAATCGCTGATAATTATATTATTGATTTTAGCAGTTGGCTGTACACAAAAATTAATTATTTATGATAACAATTATATTTCTGATGATAATTATGTCCAAAGTAAAATAAACAAAATAAAGGATAACAATATTAGCAACGGAGGTTTTTTTATTGAAAAAGCAAATATTTGGATAAAAACAAAAAGCGGATCAAAAAAATTTCTGTTTAATGGTAAGTTTCAACCACCTGATAAATATTTGTTTAGCGTCAGATCTAACACAGGAATCGAAGGGGCACGAATATATATTGATAAAGACACGTTGCTTATTAATGATAGAATTGAAAAAAAACTATTTTTCGGAAAGCCTAATGACCTCACGGAAGTTTTAGGGGTACCTTATGTGATTTTAAAAAGAATATTCGGAGATTGTATTTCTGAAGAAACAAAGGAACAAGCCAGTTTTGAAAGAACTAAAAATCAATTAATATTTGTACAAAAAGAAAAGGAAGGAACATGGACGTCAGTTCTGGATACAAAAAATGAAAAAGTAAAATCAACAGAGTATTTAGTAGGGAATGGTAGACAAAAAATCGAAGTTATTTATTCAAAATTTGGAAAGGAAGGAAAGCATATTCCGGAAAACATTGAGATTAACGATGTTAATGAAAGAAATAATATTAAGATAAAAATTTTAAAAATTGTAATTCCCTGGCAAGGCGAAGTAGATTTTATTCCAGGCAAGGGGTACATTAAAGAAGAAATTAAATGAGATCAGCCCTGATAATATTTTTAAGTATAATTTTTATTCCTTTTGTCTCAGGGCAAACGAGGAGAGAGCTTGAAGATCAAAGAAAAAAGACTCTCGAAGAAATAACAAATGTAGACAATCTTCTAAAACAGACAGAAAAAGAAAAAAATTCCGGAATTAATCAATTAAAGATAGTAGGAAATAAACTGCATTTAAGAGAAAATGTAATTTCAGGTATAAAACAGGAAATTGAATTGCTGACAGAAAGATTAGAATTAAATTCATTAGCAATTGACCTTATGGAAAAAGATCTTGTTTCGATGAAGAGAGACTATGCAAAAACCATAGTTAATTCATATAAAGCAAGAAAGGGAAATCCGGAAATAGGTTATATTCTTTCTGCTCAAGATTTTAATCAAGGATATAAAAGGTTGAAATACCTTCAACAGGTTACAAAATTCAGGCACCAGCAGGCTGAGTTAATCATTGAATTAAGGGAGGAAATAGAAAAATCAAAGGTGAAACTACAGGAAGATTTAAATAATATTTCTGATTTAAAGAAACGGGAAGAGGGACAGAAAAGCCTTATTCAGCTGGAACAAAACAGGCAAAAGCAATTGGTAAATTCATTAGGCACCAAAGAAAAACAATTACAAAAAGAGCTTGATGAAAAAAGAAGAATAGCTCAGAAAATAGAAGCAGAAATTAACAAACTAATTGAAGAGGAAAAGAAGAAAACATTGAAATCCGAATTGACCCCGGAAATGAAGCTAATAGGAGAAAGTTTTGCGGAGAACAAAGGCAGACTGCCATGGCCGGTTGAAAAGGGAACAATTACAAGTCAGTTCGGATTACAGCAGCATCCGGTTCTGTCATATGTAACTGAAGATAATATCGGAATAGAAATTACCAATACAGGAAAAACTAAGGTTAGAAGCATTTTTAAAGGCCAGGTGATGAAAGTATTTGCGATATCAGGAGCAAATTGGGGTATTATTATCAGGCATGGCAAGTATCTCACAGTTTATCAGAACCTTGTTAATGTTACTGTTAAGCAGGGCGAAATGGTTGATTTGAAGCAGGACATCGGAGATGTTTTCTGCGATATAGATAACGGATCAAAATCAGTATTAAAATTTATGATATTTCAGGAAAAATACCTTGATCCGGAGATATGGATTTCAAAAAAGAAATAATTATTTGTAACAAATTATTTAAAATTCAGTATAAAGCATTACTGATAAATAATTATGAATAAAAAGTTTAAAATTGAATCGAATATTTTAAATCTACGAATCGTTGAAAACGCAATTGACGAAATTTCAACAGAAATAGGATTCAATCAGGATAATTACGGTAAAATTCTTGTTTCAACGCTGGAGGCAGTAAACAATGCTATAATTCATGGTAATAAAAAGGACGAATCAAAAAGCGTTGAAATTGAAATATCATTTAAAAGAAGTATTTTAAGAATTAGTGTAGAAGATGAAGGAATGGGATTCAAACCAAAAGAAATTCCGGATCCGACAAAACCTGAAAATATTGAAAACCTTAGTGGACGAGGCGTGTTTTTAATGTCAAAGCTGGCAGACAAAATAGAATTTAATGAAAAAGGAAATAAAGTAACAATGTCTTTTAAAGATATAAAAACTTGAAGATCCGGATTTTTTATGATAATGTCGACTTCAGGATAAAGGGCTGGAGAAAAATTAAAAAATTAATTGAGAAGGTCATTTCGAAAGAAGATAAAATTTCGGGTGACCTTAATTTTATTCTGACAAATGACAGCATTCTGAAAAAAATTAACATTGAATTTTTGAAACATAATTACAACACTGATGTTATCAGTTTTAATTATTATGATCAAAACAACCTGACAGGAGAAATTTATATTAGTATCGAGACAGTAAAAAGAAACGCTAAAAACTATAAAGTTAGTTATAGAAATGAAATGATAAGAGTGATAATTCATGGAGTTTTACATATTTGTGGTTACGAGGACAGGGATGACAGGGAAAAGAGAGAGATGAAAAATCATGAAAATTTTTGGTTGAAGGTTTATAATGAATTATAAGAATGGATTTTAATTATGATGTAATTGTTGTTGGTGGAGGGCATGCGGGGTGTGAAGCAGCGCATATTGCAGCAGTGATGGGAGCAAAGACGTTGTTGATGACAATGGACATGACTAAACTCGCACAGATGTCCTGCAATCCTGCTATGGGCGGAATAGCAAAAGGTCAGATAATTCGTGAAATTGATGCGCTTGGAGGAATGAGCGGTATAGTGACCGATAAAAGCATGATACAGTTCAGAATGCTTAACAAATCTAAGGGTCCGGCTATGTGGAGTCCAAGAGCACAATGCGACCGACAACTCTTCACCAGGGAATGGAGAAAGGTATTGGAGAATAGAGAAAATCTTCACATATGGCAGGAACAGGCAATCTCATTAATCATAGAGAAAAATAAAGTAATTGGAGTGGAGACAGCTTTTGAAACAAAGTTTTATGGGTCTTCTGTGATACTTACAAACGGGACTTTTCTTAACGGCTTAATGCATATAGGTTTTAAGAATTTTAAAGGAGGAAGATCAGGTGACCAGGCCTCTGTAGGATTAAGCGAACAATTGGCAAAACTTGGCTTCAGTGTAGAACGAATGAAAACAGGAACCAGTGCAAGACTGGATGGGAGATCAATTGATTTTAAAAAAATGATTGAACAAAAGGGCGATGGAGAGGGAAGATCGTTTTCCTATTTAAATGAAGATGCGATTTTGATGGACGAAAGAAGTTGTTTTATAGCACACACAAACGAGGAAGTTCACGAAGAAATTAGAAAAGGATTGAAGTTTAGTCCACTTTTTACAGGAAGAATAAAGGGACGGGGGCCAAGATATTGTCCAAGTATTGAGGATAAAATTGTAACATTTAAAGAGAAAACATCACACCAACTCTTTATTGAACCGGAAGGTTTGGATACAACTGAATATTACATAAATGGATTTGCAAGCAGCTTGCCTCTTGATGTTCAATTAAAAGCATTGAGAAAAATTGAAGGTCTTGAAAAGGTTGAGATATTCAGACCTGGATATGCTATTGAGTATGATTTTTTTCAACCTACGCAGCTTAATCATACACTTGAAACAAAAGAAATAGAAAATTTGTACTTCGCAGGACAGATTAACGGAACCACGGGATATGAAGAAGCAGCCGCACAGGGACTGATGGCCGGGATTAATGCAGTTCTGAAAAACAGGAAAGAAGAAAGTTTTATTATGGGAAGAGAAGAATCATATATAGGAGTGCTTTTAGATGATCTTGTGACCAAAGGAGTTGACGAACCTTATAGAATGTTTACCTCGAGAGCTGAATACAGAATACTATTAAGACAGGATAATGCTGATGAGCGGCTGACCAGGACAGGAGAAAAATTAGGAACGGTAAGCAAAGAAAGAGTTTTGAGACTTGAGGAGAAGGAACTAATGATAGGAGAGATGATTGACTTCCTAAATTCGGCAAGCGTGGAACCTGAAGAAATAAATAATTTTCTGGTCGAGAAGAAAACAAGCAAAATTAAACAAAAAGGAAAAGCTATTAATATTGCAGCAAGACCGCAAATAGAAATAAAGGAATATTTAAAAAAGCTAAAAGGGGGAGATGATCTTAAATGTGTCAAATCCCCAAGGTTTTCTGAAATTGCGGAATCGGCAGAAATACAAATTAAATATGAAGGTTATATTGTAAGAGAAAAAATTGTGGCAGATAAAATAAAAAGACTTGAAAGCCTTAAAATTCCTGATGATATTATTTATAGTGAACTAATATCTATTTCAACAGAAGGAAGACAAAAGCTGGCGAAATTAAAACCGGCAAATATTGGTCACGCAAGCAGAATAAGCGGTGTTTCTCCTTCAGATGTAAATATTTTATTAATGTATTTGGGAAGATAATGTGTTCCACGTGGAACATATTTTTTAATTATAAAAAAAATATTTCTTATGAAGATCACAGGCATGCTGGTTGATGTTCATCAAAGAAACATTTATCCTGCAGAAATTAATTTTAATAAAGGATCAATCAACTCGATTGAAAAGACACAAAATGCCCCGGAATGTTTCATTTTACCAGGCCTTATCGATGCACATATACATATAGAAAGTTCGATGGTTACACCAGGCGCATTCGCGATGACAGTGGTACAGCATGGAACAACCGGTGTCGTTTCAGACCCGCATGAAATAGCGAATGTTCTCGGAATAAAAGGAATCGATTTCATGATAAATGATAGTGTCAAAGTTCCATTAAATTTTTGGTTTGGAGCTTCTTCGTGTGTCCCGGCTACGGAGTTCGAATCGAGCGGAGCATCAATTGATCACGTTGAAATAGAGAAGCTTTTATCCAGAAACGAAATAAAGTATTTATCGGAAATGATGAATTTCCCGGGTGTCATTTATGGCAATAGGGAAGTATTAATGAAGCTAGAAGCTGCGAAGAAAAATTTAAAACCGGTAGATGGCCACGCTCCGGGACTTACAGGAGAGGCGTTAAGGAAATATGTTTCAGCAGGAATCTCTACAGATCACGAATGCAGCTCACTTGAAGAAGCGAAAGAAAAAATATCGCTTGGAATGAAGATTTTAATCAGGGAAGGAAGTGCCGCAAGAAACCTTGAGGCACTTAAAGAACTAATAAAAACAAATCCTGGAATGGTTATGCTTTGCAGCGATGATCTTCATCCTGAAACGCTGGTAAAAAGGCATATAAATAAAATTGTCGCCCGGCTTATTTCAGAGGGATTTGATAAATACGACGTAATAAGATCATGTACTGTAAATCCGGTTATGCATTATGGACTTGATTCCGGATTACTCAAGGTTGGTCAGTCAGCAGACTTTATCCTGGTAGATGATATTAAGAAAATGAATGTTAAGGAGACGTGGATCAAGGGGAACAAAGTTTATGACAGAGGAACCGTTTTGTTTACATATAAAAAAGCTGAAAATATAAATCAATTTAATTGTTCAGTAATTAAACCGGAAGATATTGCAGTTCCAAAAGAAGGCCAGAAAATGATTGTTATAGAAGCCTTTGACGGGGAACTTCTGACAAAAAAAGTGATTTCAGATACTGGAGAAAAACATAACATTGAAAGTAATATCAAAGAAGATATTTTAAAAATTGTGGTAAAAGACCGTTACAATGATTCCCCTCCTGCTATTGCTTTTATCAAAGGTTTCGGACTAAAACAGGGTGCCTTTGCCAGCTCGGTTGCTCACGATAGTCACAATATTATCTGCGTAGGTACAACAGATGATGACATTGTTTCTGCTGTAAATGAAATTGTAAGACTTCAGGGAGGCCTGGCTGTGTCATCCGGCGGGAAAATATCCTCATTGAAACTAAGTATTGCAGGAATTATGTCAGATAATTCATGTGAAGAGGTCGCAGCTGATTATGAGGCACTTACAGAAAATGTCAGATCGATGGGCGGCAAATTCAAGGCTCCTTTTATGACATTGTCTTTCATGGCATTACTGGTTATACCAGAACTGAAATTAAGTGATAAAGGTTTATTTGACGGAGAAAAATTTGGTTTTACTTCTTTGTTCGTTGATTAATGTATACATGTTAAATGTTAACTGATCCAAAATCGGTCATCGCCCTTCTCCCCCACAAACCCGGGGTGTACCAGTTTTTAGATGCTTCAGGGAATATCCTTTATGTCGGGAAAGCTAAAAATCTTAAAAAAAGGGTAAATTCATATTTTTCAAAAAACCAGTCAGGAAAAACGACAGTACTTTTAAAAAAAACAATTCAGATAAGTCACATTGTCGTTGATAATGAATCTGATGCATTATTCCTTGAAAATAACCTTATTAAGAAGTATCAGCCGAGATACAATATTCTTCTGAAGGATGATAAAACATTCCCGTGGATCTGTGTTAAAAATGAACCATTTCCCCGTATTTTCAGCACAAGAAATATTATCAGGGACGGTTCTTTCTACTTTGGCCCGTACACTTCAGGATTGATGGTAAAGACACTAATTACTCTTATACGACAGCTTTACCAGCTTAGAACATGTCCGCATAACCTTACAATCGATAATATTAATGCTGGTAAATTCAAGGTTTGCCTCGAATATCACATGGGCAACTGCAAGGCTCCATGCATCGGCAGACAAAGCGAAACAGAATATGGTGAGAGTATTAAGCAGATAAGAGATATATTAAAAGGCAATATTGCGACTGTAATAGATCAGCTGAAAATATTAATGATGTCTTGTGCAAAAGAGCTACGCTTTGAAGAGGCACAGAAAATAAAAGTGAAGATAGAAATTCTATCAAAATATAAAAGCCGTTCAACAATTGTTAGCACGACCATTAAAAATGTCGATGTATTTGGCTATGCAGAAGATTCCGGAAACGCCTATATTAATTACCTAAAGGTCTCACATGGCGCTGTAATACAGGCATTTACAATAGAATTAAAGAGCCGGATCGACGAAGAAAAAGAGACTCTTTTGGGAATAGGAATCACAGAAATCAGGCAACGGCTTAATAGTGATTCAAGTGAGCTTATTGTTCCCTTTAAGCCTGATATTCTTATAGATAAGCTGAAATATACTGTTCCGGAAATAGGTGATAAAAAGAAACTTCTTGAACTTTCAGTAAGGAATGCAATTTATTATAAGCTTGAACAGAAGAAAAAGAATTCAGAAAAAGCCCCGGAAGCCAGAACAGGAAAAAATCTGGAAAAGGTAAGGAATGACCTGCATATGCCGGACCAACCGGTTCATATAGAATGTTTTGATAATTCAAATATTATGGGAACCAACCCGGTAGCGTCCTGTGTCGTTTTCAGAAACGGCAAACCCAGCAAAAAGGAGTACAGACATTTTAATATCAAAACAGTTTCAGGGCCTGATGATTTTTCTTCAATGGAGGAAATTGTGTACAGGCGCTACAAAAGAATGCTGGATGAAAAAGAAAAGTTACCCCAACTCATAATTATTGATGGTGGCAAAGGCCAACTTTCTTCCGCGCTTAAAAGCATAGAAAATCTACAATTACGAGAGAAGATTACTTTAATCGGTATAGCAAAAAAACTTGAAGAGATATATTTCCCGGGAGATAGTATTCCTATCTATCTCGACAAAAATTCTTATTCTCTTAAATTAATTCAACAGGTAAGAAATGAAGCTCACCGTTTTGGGATAAATTTTCACCGGGACAAAAGATCTTCAGAAATGACAAAGTCATATCTGGACTTAATAAAAGGTATCGGACCTAAAACAAAAGAAGTTTTACTGAAACATTTTGGGTCGGTAGAAAAAATAGGTGCTGCTGAGAAAAGTGAACTGGAAGAACTGATTGGCGTCAGTAAAACTGTCATTTTGACCAGTTACTTCGAAAAACAGGGCTAATTTCCACGTGGAACAATTATCCAATAAACAGGCGTGATATGGTTGATGCTCAATACTATAACATCAATTATCTCAACCATTAACCCGACGAGAATCGAAAATTTGTGAATGAACAGGGGAGCGGCAGGGAATTTCTTAGCATGCAGAAGCTATTTTTTTCAACCAGCAAGAATTTTTTCAATTTGTGCAGAAAAATCTGAAGATCCAAAAGTGCAGAAACTTTCAATTCCAAAAAATTGAGCTGCTTTTGTATTTATTTCAATATCGTCAATAAACAGACATTCATTTTTGGAAAGAGAATATTTCTCAATAATAATTTCAAATATTTTAATGTCAGGTTTAATGCATTTTACTCTTGATGAAATTAATCCTCCATCGAAGAATTTAAAAAATTCGTATCCATTAAAAACCTCATCAAAGATATCCTCAGGGAAGTTGGAAAGATAATAGAGCATAAAACCTCGTTTTTTTAATTCAGGAAGCAACGTTATGTTCCCATTGATAGGATACATTATTTCGGTGCGTAAATTGAAAAGAGAGGTAATTTCCTCCTTTTTCAGGGAAGACCTGGCCGCTATCTTTTCAATCGCTTCTGCAGTGGTCAGGTTCCCGTTATCAAGACCAAACCATTCCGGGCTCTTGAAAATGTCATTCAATATAATGTTTTTGGTTTCCGGGGCATACCCCATTTTCTCAAGATATTCGGCAGGCTTAAAACTGATAAGAACATTTCCAAGATCAAAAATAATATTCTTTATCATGGATTCTTCATACTGGTAGGTTGGCCCGTAGCTTCAAGAACATTCCACCAGAGCTCGCCTTCAATATCAATTTTTTTGCGATGTGCAGTTGCAAGCGGAATCGGCAATAAAGTAAAGAGGTTGTTCCAGTTTCCGGTAACAAAATCGGTTTTCCCTGCCATTGCTGCATGCACTGCATTTTGTGCAAGAAGATTACAGAACTTACTGTCATTGGCATTAGCAGGAGTACTCCGGATAATATAGCTTGGATCGATATACCTGATTGCAAAAGGGAATTCCTTGTTTGTAAATTCCTCAGAAATTTTTTCCTTGAGATACACGCCAATATCTTCATTCTTAATATTTCCCGACAGATCCCTGACAAGCTTCTGCTTTTCAAAAAATTCCTGACCTGCTCCTTCGGCTACGACAACCACTGCATGATGTCTCTCTTCAAGTCTTTTTCTTAGAATTCGCAAAAATCCCCGCTGCCCATACAGATCAAATGAGATTTCCGGTATTAACACAAAATTGACTTCCTGAATTGCAAGTGCCGCATTTGCTGCAATGAACCCTGAATCGCGCCCCATGAGTTTGACAAGAGCAATGCAGTTATATGCGCCGGCAGCCTCATTGTGGGCATATCTGATTATATCATTTGCACTGGAAAAAGCTGTCTCGAAGCCAAACGATTTTTCAATGAAATTAATATCGTTATCAATAGTTTTAGGGATACCTGCAATTGCTATCTTGAGTTTTCTTTTCTCAATTTCCTCATGAATGGCATGAGCGCCCCTGAGTGTCCCGTCTCCGCCAATACAAAAAAGAATATTCATATTAAGAATCTCGAGGGTGTCAACTATTTGTCCAATGTCCTGGCTCCCTCGAGAGGAGCCAAGAAAAGATCCCCCCAAAAGATGAATATTATTGACCAGCTCCGGCGAAAGGTCAACAACAGGGTGATTGTATTTCGAAATAAACCCTTCATATCCATACTTAATCCCCAGGATTCTGGTTACTCCATACCTGTAGTGAAGCTCATTTACGATACTTCGGATTACATTATTCAATCCCGGACAAAGGCCGCCACAAGTTACTATACCGACTTTTGTTTTGGCCGGCTCAAAGAAAATGTTTTCCCGCGGTCCGGCCTTTTCAAAAGACACTGGTTCCTCTCCTGTCTCTTTGCACCTGTGAAAATTTTCTATTGAAGTATCATACAGGATTCTTTCACTGTCATCAACAAATTTGAAAACAGGACTATAGTTTCTTACTGCCAGCTTAAGGGGTGATTTTATAATTGTTCTTCCCAGATTTTTTACAATAAAATCAGCATTGTTCATATATACTGGTTTTAGTTAAACAAAAACAAGGTTTAAAGAAACTCTATATGATTTCTTTAACCCGGCCAATCTGGCCATTATCAAGTTTAACTTTAATTCCGTGAGGATGTATCGGTGCAGATGTAAGAATCTCTTGAACCTTACCACCCGTAAGCCTTCCCGTTCGTTTATCTTCTGCCAGTTCTACCATAACTGCAATACCAGGCTTAATATCTTCTCTGCGTGTTCCTTCCATATCTGGGTTATTCATTTTTCAGGTTTATAATAAAAAACAGGGTAATAAAGAGTCAAATCAGGGTACAATTATAGAGATTTTTATTTCAGGTGCAACAGAAAGTTATTAAACTTTAAGATTATTATTAACAGTAGATATTCAACGGACACAATCCCTGTAAGCTTCTGATCTACCTGTCGGCCCCGGCAACCTGCATCTTCATCCTGTAAAGGCCCGTGGTTGCTGTAATAAAAAGACTTTTTCCATCGGCATCTCCGAAACAAACATTTGCCGTCCATTTTTCAGCGACGGGGATATTGCCAATCTTATTTCCATTTTTATCGAAAATTGTAACTCCTTTACCAGAAATATACACATTGCCTTGTTCATCAATTGTCATACCATCGGAACCCATTTCACAAAATAGCTTTTTGTCGCTTAACTTGCCGTCAGGGTTTATTATGTATGACCAGGTCTTATTTCCCCCAATGTCAGCAATATATAATACTTTTCCATCGGGGGTACCAATAATACCGTTTGGCCGTACCATGTCATCTACAACTTTAAGGAGAGTTTTATGATCCGGACTTAGAAAATATACACACTGACTCTCCTGGGGCTGGGCCGTATGGTCCCACCAGGTCCTCAGATAGAAAGGATCAGTAATATAAACACCTCCGGACGGGGTGATCCACAGATCATTAGGCCCGTTTAAGGCTTTTCCGGAAAACTGTCCCAATACGACAGTTACACTTTTGTCTTTTCCAATCATCCATAGCTCATTCTTCTGATCGGCACACGACCAAAGATTTCCTTGTTTGTCGAAATGCATACCATTTGATCTGCCACATGGTTGCATAAAAGTTTTAAGCTCGCCTGTTGTTGTCCAGATCATTATCCGGTCATTGGGCTGATCGGTGAAATATACGTTTCCCATTGCGTCAGGGGCAGGCCCTTCTGTGAATGAAAAGCCCCCGGATAGTTTTTCAAGCTGAGCACCAGGCTTTATAAGATCTTTCAACTCCTTTGTCTGAGAAAAAGAAAATCCTGGAATGACAGTCAGAAACATCAGTATAAAAGGATTAATTAATTTATTCATTTTCAGTAATTTAATGTTATATGAATTTAGTTTGAAATTCTTGTTTTTCGAATTCTAAGTGTATAGTCATCTATCTGTTCCGGCAATTCAAATCCGACAATTATCATATCGACGGTTCCTAGCCCCAGAACATATTTCAGTGAAGCATCGATCTTTTCCGGATCATTTTTGAACTTACCGTTTCCAATAAGTTTCATTCCAATGACGCCTTTTCCTGATTTGTGTAATTTCTCAATAACCGGGATCACCTGTGCAGGATCTTTCCTGTCCATCGTTTCTCCATATGGATTAATTCTTACATGAACAACATCAACCCAGGGACTTACGGCTGCGGCTTCCATCGCTTCAAGGCTATGAACAGAAACACCATGTGCACGGATTATTCTCTTTGCTTTAAGAGTTTCAAGAATATCCATTTGACGCTTATATTTATCAGTCCAGTCTCTGGCTGTCATACAATGGATCTGTACAAGATCAAGATAATCGGTATTAAGCTCTTTGCGGAAACGTTCCACGACAATATCCGCATCAGGCCGTTCCGATTCGGGAATACCTCCCTGTTCCTCCCAAATTTTAGTACCGATAGTATATGATTCTCTGGGGTAGGTTTTAAGGGCTTCTTTTGCATAAGGATGTGTTCCATAACTGTCGGCGCAGTCAAAATAACGGATACCTTTTTCATAAGCAAAACGAATAATGTTTTCTGCAACACCTTTCCCTGCCCTGGTAATATTTGAGGAACGGTTATAACCACTGTATCCGGTTCCCATACCCAGCATTGTTGTTTTAATCCCTGATTTGCCAAGAGTTACCAGGCGAAAAGGGTCTGCATTACTTTCAGAATTAAAGGAAGGAAATGAAGAGAAAGCTCTTCCTAACAGCATTGTTCCTGCCCCGGCAGTAATGGTTGTCATAAACTGCCGCCTGTTCATTGTACTTTTTTTCATATGCATTCTTACTTTAAAACATTAATTGTAAGATGAGACGGATCTTTTAAGTCATGATATATTCTTTGTGTGGCTTTCTGAAAATCGCTTTGCGAACAGGTATAAATATCTACAAATTTCTGCGGGTTCCTGTCAACCAAAGGGAACCATGAATTCTGAACCTGAATCATAATGCGATGTCCCTTTTTAAATGTATGTGCAATATCAGGAAGATTATATTTGACTTCGGTAACTTTACCAGGAATAAAAGCTTCCGGTTTTTCAAAACCATTACGATATTTCCCTCTGAAAATTTCACCCCTGACAAGCATCTGATAGCCACCAAGAGGGACTTTAATATCTTCGTCTATCCCCGCCGTAGCGTCAGGGGGAAACACATCAATCAGTTTCACAACATAATCAGCATCAGTCCCGGTTGTCGAGACAAAAAGATCTGCGGTAAGTGGTCCGGTAAGAGTCACATCCTCATTCAGAACAGTAGTCTGGTAAACCATAACATCAGGCCTTCTTGCTGCAAATCGTTGGTCGTCAGTCATATATTCTCTGGTTCTGTGAGTATGAACATTTGCAGTATACGGAACTGGTTTCATTGGGTCCGACACATATTCATCAAAACTGCTTTTTATGTCAGGAACATCAAAGGAAATAATCCCTGATGGCTGGAGATACAAGTTCTTTTCAGTAATATTTTTTGGGGGCCAGGAATCGAAGCTTCTCCATTCGTTTGACCCTGTAACAAATATTTCTGCCTCCGGAATATCCGGGTTGCCTTCTCCTTTCAGATAGTAATTAAAGAACCGGACTTCCTGTTCAATAAAATTTTTATTTGCATCCATCCCCCAGTAAATATTGCCTAGATTTTTCGCCACGCCGGAAGACCATTGTCCGTGCGACCATGGGCCCATTACAAGGAAATTATTAACTGTCTTAGGATTCTGCTTTTCAATAGCCTCATAAGTATGAAGAGTTCCATAAAGATCTTCGGCATCGAACCATCCGCCGACAGTCATCACTGCGGGGGTAACCTTTTTAAGGTACTGACGGGGATCCCTCGCTTTCCAGAATTCATCATAATCGGGGTGAGCGAAAGCATCCTTCCAGAATTTTATACTGTCACCTAAATATTTTGGTGCAATATTCTTTACCGGGCCAAGAGATAAATAGAAATCATAGTTGTCGGGGGTGGGCATCCTGAAAGAAGGATATCCTCTTCTCGTTGGAGCTCTGTGCGGCATACCATTGTTGTAAAAGAAACTAAAACAATCCATAAGGAAAAAAGCACCGTTATGATGAAAATCATCACCCAGGAACCAGGCTGTTACAGGAGCCTGCGGAGAAACAGCTTTCACTGCCGGATGTGCATTTATTATTCCCATGGTTGAATAAAATCCCGGATACGAAATGCCGAATATTCCCACGTTACCGTTATTGTGAGCA
>Ga0182021_10004484_pt1 | contig 16432 bp, 17 predicted proteins | sample 612E3MmetaG_FD_120493 | JGI IMG/M metagenome (GOLD analysis project Ga0182021, IMG submission 120493) | Permafrost microbial communities from Stordalen Mire, Sweden - 612E3M metaG (Illumina Assembly) | ecosystem: Environmental > Terrestrial > Soil > Wetlands > Permafrost | place: Sweden...
CATAGACGTCGGCCGAATAGATTTTGTTATTCAATATATGAGTCCTCGTCAGGTCACACGGCTTATTCAGCGGGTTGGTCGAGCAGGTCACACATATGGGGATGTTGCTGAAGGCGTGATAATCGGGATGGATTCTGATGACACTCTCGAAGCCTTGGTTATTGCTCGCCGAGCTCTCAATGAAGAACTGGAGCCTCTTAAAATCCCTGATAAGCCTTACGACGTTTTAGTTCATCAAATTGCTGGACTGATGCTCAAGAATAGGCGTTTAGAATTCAATGATGTTTTAGAGTTAGCTCGAAAAGCTGCTCCCTATGAAAACTTAACCATAGAAGATGTTACAAAAGCGTTCAAGTATATGCATGAGCGTTTTCCACGCTTAGCCTGGGTATCTTTTGAAGACCAAGTTGCTTTGAAGCCTCAACGCTCAAAAGCTCTATTTGAATATTATTTCGATAATTTATCAATGATTCCTGTGGAGAAACAGTTCCTCGTAATTGACGAGTCAACTGACACCTCAATTGGCGTTTTAGATGAAGCATTTATGGCTGAGTATGGCAAACCTGGAACAAAATTCATTATACGAGGCAGTGCCTGGCAAATAATTCATGCCTCAGAAGACAAAGTGTACGTGCGTCCAGTTGACGATCCTGCCGGTTCAATTCCTAGTTGGATTGGTGAAGAAATTCCTGTTCCATACGAGATCGCGCAGGAATTGGCGGAAATACGGGGATTTGTTGAAGAAAAAATGTTTAGTGGGCTTGCTCCTGAAGCTGTTAGTGCTTTGCTTTCGGAACGGTATCCGGCGGATGCTGAGACAATTTTGCATGCGTTAGCTGAGACGGTTGAGCAAGTTAATGCTGGTTTTGCGGTTCCTACTCCAAGACGAATTGTTGTTGAGGATTGGGGCGAATTTGTTATTATTCATTCTAACTTTGGTTCTCTAATTAACCGTGCCTTAGCTCAGTTCTTAGGAGAGGTTTTGTCTGATAAACTTGGGCGAGGCATTGTGGTTCAGCACGACCCATACCGCATTTTTGTTCAAACAATGGGTAGCATGAGTGCACAGCGGCTGGTTGAAGTTTTCAACGAACTAAAAGGAATGAGTACTCATACAGTTAAAGACACCTTAACTAGGTCAACAGTTAAGACTGGATTATTCAAGAGACGTGTAATACAGGTAGCAAGGCGTTTTGGTGCGATAAAGAAGTGGGCTGATTTTAGCAACGTTAGCATTCAGAAGCTGATATCGAGTTTTGAGGGTACGCCGATCTATGAGGAAGGTTTGAAAGAGGTTTTTGCTAAAGACCTTGACTCCGATGGACTTGTTATGGTGCTCAAACGTATTCATGATGGTGAGGTAGATTTGAAGGTGGTTGCCACTGGTGGTGAAGCGACTCCTGTTGCTCGCGTTGGCATTGAGCGGGTAAGTATGAAGACAGACCTCATTCCACCTGAAAAAATGCGTGCAGTGCTGGTTGCAGCAGCCAAAGCCCGGTTACTAAATGAAGCAGGCAATTTTGTTTGCACCAACTGTTGGGATTACATGGAAACCATTCGGATCAAAGATTTGCCTGATAAACCCAAATGCCCCAGATGTGGGTCTTTTGCCCTTGGATTGTTGAAGGTGGATGAAGAGAAAGCTTTGCCTTTAATTGAGAAGAAGGGGCATTTAGCTAAGGATGAGGAAAAAATACAGTTGCAAGCGAAACGTACTGCTGAGTTAATTGGAAAGTATGGTAAAGCGGCTGCGGTGGCATTAAGTGCTAGAAGAGTGCAAACCGTCGACATTGCAGCTGTTTTAGAAAAGGAGCCTAACCTTTCAGACCGATTTTACGAGTTGGTTATGGAGGTTGAACGTAAAGCTTTGAGTAAACGGTTCTGATTGCTTTTTTACAGTTTTTTGCTTTTTCTCGTTATAACAGCAACTTTTTAAACCTTGGGCTCTCTGTTTATAACGCCCACTAGGAGACTTAAAGAGCGTGGAAATAAGTCGGAAAAATTTACGCAATGAGGTTCTTGAACGCATTAAATACGTTAAAACTTGCGTTATGGCCCGGGAACTATGTTTGCTTGTGCGCACCAACCGCGCTGTTTTGGAGCCTAAAGATGTCCAAGAAGTTTGCCACTACATTTCAAAACTATGCAAAGAAGAAGGCTGCAGCGAGCCCAGTGAACTTTGCGTAAAAGCTGCTAATGCACTTGGGTCGACTGACGAAGAGAAATATCTTGAATTGTGTGGTCAAAGCTGTGCAAAATGTGGGGAAGCTAAAAGGCCACAACCAAAAAAGGACGCTTACGTGGCATAAAACATGATTGTCAATCAGGAGTCATGATGAAATGTTTATTGCTCCTTTTGTTCCAAGCCCAAACACTGTTGTAGAATACATGCTAAAACTATCCGGCCTAAAAGCTGGCGAAGTTTTATTCGATATGGGTTCCGGAGACGGTAGAACCGTGATTATGGCAGCAAAAACTTTTGGCGCACGAGGTGTCGGCATCGAGTTACGTGAAGATTTGGCAAAAAAAGCCATGTCTAATATTCATGAGAATGGTCTTGACGACAGAGTAACCATCGTGAATGGCGACATGTTTAATGTTAACTTAACTTCGGCTGATGTGGTTTACCTGTATTTGACGACGAGTGCTAATGAGAAAGTCAGACCTAAACTTGACAGCGACCTTAAAAAAGGCGCACGTGTGGTCTCTCATGATTACGAGATTACTGGTTGGCGCCCTGAGAAAGTTGAGAATTTCTGCGAAAATCCTAAGTTAGGTTATCCATCTCACACAATCTACCTGTATAGAAAACCATAGTTTTCCAGTTTCTTTGTTGGAAAAACATTTTTAACCACGTTTCTTTCTGACTTTCAAAAGAGTGTCCTTTGAAGATGCAGTTTATTCCATGGCAAAACATCGCGGATTGGCATTGCAAAGCATGTGGTTACTGCTGCAAACTCTATAGCGTAGTTTTAGGTTTTCCAGAGTGGCTAAGAATCAACCAAACTTTCGGGTCAGAAACCACTGTGGCAGGATTAGATCGCTTTTTCATTAAACGGGCTAGTGACGGTTCCTGCGCCTTTCTTTGCAATAAATCAAACAACTATCATTGTAGACTGCAAAATATGAAGCCTGAAGCATGCAAAATTTGGCCTTTCAAAGTGCTCTCTGAACCCAAATATGGCGAACCAAACCAAGCCGCATACGATTATGGAGGAGTGCGATTTTACGTTTACGGGGACACGATGTGCAGCGGGTTAAGATGTGGTACGCCAACGTGGGATTTCCGCTATACAACCATAAAAGAGTTCACAGAACTAGCGCTTGGCGTTAGGCAGGTCCAGTATAAAACAACTCGATCCGTTATCTTTAGGCCTCAAGAACAATGGGGCAGACAACTATTCCCATAAAAGGACTTTTTTCCTGATTGCTTAGATTAGGTTTTTAAGTGGTTTTAACTCTTAACCAACAATATCCATTGATTTGAGGTCTCTGTATGTCTAAGGCCAAAATTGGCGTTTCAATGCTTTACTGCTTAGGTGAACCATTTGACCGCATGGTTAAACGCCTAGGAACCATGAATACAAAGAACATTGAGATTGTGGATGATGGAACGCATGAACTTGATAAAGAGCGAGTTGCCAAACTCAAAGAAACCGCAAAATCCTACAGTTTAGAGTATTCACTACATGCCCCTTTCGCTGACATAAACATCGCTTCACCATCCAAAATTATGCTTAACGCCTCAATGAAACGGCTAAGGCAATCCATGACCTACGCTAACGAAATAGACGCTAAAGTGTGGGTTTTTCATCCTGGAGCAAAAACAGGCATCGGTCAATTTTATCCAGGTGCTGACTGGAAGCAAAACATCAAAAGCATTCAAGATCTCTACAAGTCGGCCGAAGAATATGGAATAAACATGGCTTTGGAGAATTTGCCTGCGAAATACTATTTTTTTATGAGTAAACCTGAAGAGTTCGCTCGTTTCTACCGAGAAACCAATAACTTGCCCGTTGGCATTGTCATGGATCTTGGACACGCAAATCTGGAAGGTCAAATTGAACCCTTCTTCAAACTGTTAACCGACAAAATTGTCCACATTCATGCTAGTGATAATGACGGCTCAGACGACCAGCACCTTGGCATAGGGCAAGGCAAAATAGATTATAATTCATTCGTAGAAACCCTTGAGAAAATAGGTTACGACAAATCAGTAATCATCGAATCAATAACTAACGTTCCAGAAAGTCTCAAAAAACTAAAACAGCTTTTCGCTTAACTATTTTCTTTGAGTTGCAACTCCAGTTCCAAAAAATCCTGAGCCACAATCGTATTTGCAAAGACTTTTTTTGCTTGTTCCAAAAGCAAAGTGGCGTCGGGATACCTTGCGCTGATATGAGTCAACACCAGTTGTTTTGCCCCCGCTGCTTTGGCTTCTTCTGCTGCTTGGCTAGGCGTTGAATGGCCATCCAGCTTCGCTTTCTCTATTAATGAATCGTCAAAGGTGCTCTCGTGAATAACCAAATCCGCGCCAGCCGCAAACTTCGCAAACCCCTCAAAAGGTCGGGTATCCCCAGTGTAAACGATTTTTCGTCCAGCACGCTGCGGTCCCATTACATCGGTTGGCTTAATCAACTCGCCATTTGGCAATGTGATTTCTTCTCCTCTTTGGAGCTTCGACCATAATTCTCCTTTGGGAACTTTGAGTCTTTGGGCTTTTTTAGGGTAAAACCTTCCCGGACGCGGCTTTTCCGTGAATGCGTAAGCGTAGCTTTCTACCGCATGGTTAGATTTAACACATGTTAAGGTATAGCCATCTTCATCTAGAATTACACCTTCACTTAGAATCTCAATAATCTCAACTGGGAAAGTTAAACCAAAATTCAAGGTTTCTTTGGTGCAAACAAGAAAATCCTTAATTCCAGGCGGGCCATAAATTGAGACTGGTTCTTTACGGTCCATCAGTGCCATGGTTTGCAAAACTCCTGGCAAACCCAACACATGATCCCCATGCAAATGGGTAAGAAAAACTTTTAGTTTTTTGTGGAAGCTGACTTTTCCCTGCATCATTTGCCTCTGCGTGTTTTCGCCGCAGTCAAACATCCACAGTTCCTTTGGACATTGGATAACGATGGATGGCAAACTGCGTTTTAGGGTTGGTACGCTGCCGCTTGTTCCCAAAAACACGACACGAATACTCATTGATGCACCTTCTCGAACACTGCGATTTCCCTTGTTAAAGTTCTATGCACATAGGCAAAGTGGGATTCAATATGTCGATATCCCAGTGCTATCCCTACTTCTCTAATGTTTAATGTTTTAGGCGAAGCAATACAAATCCGTTGTCCCAACCCCAACAAACCATATGTAGAACCCAAAACATCCTGCACCAACTGCTTAGTAGTTGACTTCAACGTACTTGATGAACGACCATACGGTGGATCAGTAACAACACAATCAACCTTAAAGAATGGTAACTGTCGTGCATCACCCCAGATTAAACCTTCAGGAGAAATACTGAAGTACCGGAGGTTCTTCCTGCAACCCAAAACCATACGTCTCTGAGCATCAACACCCACTGCTCGACAGCCAATATACGTGGCTTCAATAAGCGAAGTACCGGTACCGCAAAATGGATCCAAAACCAAGCTTTCGGCTTTGCCATGTGCTAAATTTACCATGCAACGCGCCATCTTAGACGGCATAGCAGAAGGGTGAAAGAAGGGTTTTTTTCGCGGTCTGCGCTCCGAAAAGGTCTTTGAGGTTATATCGGTAAGTTTTAAGCCTAAAACCAGTTTTTCGTCAGTTATTATACCTAAGAAGGTTTTGTCTGGGTTCTTTAAGCTCACTTTTGTGCTTTCTGTGCCATTCAGGATTTGCTTGCCTAGTTTGCCTTCAAGCACCATTGTATTCAAAGCTTTGTCAGCGTAATTTTTTATGCGGTTTATTCTCACAACAAAGCTTTCGCCAGCTTTTAGAAAGGCTTTGAAATCCGTTTCTGAAGCCGCCTTAGCAATGTCAGTTAGGTTAGCATTTGAAACAAAAAGCTCCTGTGCACAAACCCGCGTATACGCAGAGCGAACCTGAATCGTTTGTACACTGCCCAATTCTGCTTCCAACCGGAGAACCTGATCATACTCCACAGCATTTGCAAATTGGTAGCCTTCAGCTTCAAGAATCGCTTTAACTTCAGCAGCTGGAAGCGTCTCATTCTCGCCTGACAAAAGGAAAAAAAGTTTAGCCACTATTTTTGCGCCCTAAGTTCTTGACTCAAAAGTGGCGCTAACGAAACTTTGCTTACACTACCAGGCACACTATCAGTTCCCACGATTTCTTCCACCCCCGCGTCAAGGATACGTTTTTGTGCATCACCAATTAGCAAGCCATGTACGCAAGCACAGAAAACGTGTTTGGCACCTTGTTCGCGTAGAATTTTTGCTGCTCCCACAATTGTTCCGCCGGTGCTGATTATGTCATCAAGGATTATGACTGTTTGGTCTTTCACGTTTAATCCTTCAGCCGTCTGTACTGTTTGCCCAGTATAACGGTCACGCTGTTTGTTTATGTGCCCACAGTCACCGCCTAGCACCTGCTGCGCTTGCTGAGCGATGTACATTGCCCCCTTGTCAGGCGATAGCGCGAAAGAACCTTTGAAGCCTTTATCTACGAAATACTGTGCCAAAAGCGGTATGGCGCTTAATGTTTTGGATGGAAACGGAAACTGTTTGAGTGTGGGTTCTGAGTGAACGTTAACTGTAATTAATTCGTCGATTCCTGATGCTTTGAGCATTCGAGCGATGGTTTCAACGCTTATGCCTTCACCTGATAGAAACATCTTGTCTTGACGTGCGTAAGCCAAATACGGGACAACGGCCGTGACTTTGCTTGCTCCCGCTCGCTTTGCTGCATCAGCAATGAACGCTAACTGGAAAAGCCTTCCATCCTGAGCTGGCGGGCATGTAGTCTGTACAATCGCGACGTTTTCTCCTTTCACATCGCCTTCTAAACGGACATATGATTCTCCATCAGGAAAAACTTTGGAAGAAACAGGAATATTGCCAAATCCAGTTAACGCTGAAACCCGTTCAGCAAGCTCTATCGACGCTGGACCACAGATAACCTTCATTTACTTGCCTCTTCGCCTTTAAAATGCAGCCTTGCATAAAAGTTTTAAGCTTAACCCAATTTTTCATTTGCAGAAGGATTGAAATAATATGGACACTTGGCGCTTAATGCCACTAGAAACCAACAACGCATTCAAGAACATGGCAATCGATGAAGCAATCTTAAATGAGCGAATCGCTGGGCATGTTCCCAATACGCTCAGGTTTTATCGTTGGCAACCTTCCGCCGTTAGCATCGGGAAAAACCAGGATCCAGACACCGAGATTTACATTGATGCTTGCAAACAGTTGGGCGTCGATGTAGTTCGGCGTATTAGCGGCGGAGGTGCGGTCTACCATGATTACGAAGGTGAAGTCACTTACAGCGTAATCGCAAAAGCTGAATCCTTAACCCCTGCAGGAGATATCACGATCGTTTACGCTAAAATTTACGAAGCGATAAAGGATGCTCTCAGGCTTTTAGGACTAACTGCCGACTTTAGTTCTGGCGACGCCAAAAACTGTCCAAACATGACGGTTAAGGGGAAAAAAATCTCAGGAAGCAGTCAAACCATTACCCGTGGCGTCGTCCTCCAGCATGGCACTCTTTTGCGAAGTGTTGATTTGCCAAAAATGTTTCACCTTCTAAAACTGAAAAACGCGAGTTGCACTCAAGCCGCAGACATTGGTCAGCGTAAAATCACGAGCATCCAAAACGAGCTAGGACACACTGTTTCGTCTGAAACGATTGCCAACGCGTTAGCTCAGGGCTTTAAGGCGATGCTGAAAATTCAGATAGAGCCTGGAGAGTTAACATCCGTCGAGTTGGAGCTTGCAAATAAGCGCTATAAAGAAAAATACTTGACTAAAGAATGGAATTTTGAGGGCAAAACAGGCAATTAATCTTTTTCTTTGTGCCATCGGACGCCCTGTACAGTATCTTCAAGTATAATTCCCATCGCTTTAAGTTGCGCTCTTATCTCGTCGGCTTCTTTCCAATTCTTTGCTTTCCGTGCTGACTCACGTTTGTGAACCATTGCATCAATGTCAGCTGTGAGGGCTTCTTCAACTTCTACTTTGCCAATGACACCTAAAACCTCATCGAGAAACATCATTAATCTTCCAACGTCTGATGCCTCAGTCTTACTTATCATGTTAGAATCAAGCAGGTTGTTTATTTCACGAACAAAATCAAACAGCGACGCCAACGCCGTCCCGATGTCTAAGTCATCATCAAGTGAGCCGCCAAAGCAAGCTTCAAGTTTTGCAGTTAGAACAGCGACTTTCCCTTTGCTTTCTTCAATACCATCGACATCGTGCAATCGCCTTACAAAATTCCTAAGGCGATCCACCGCACCTTTTGCGGAATCTAAGCCTTCAAACGTAAAGTTGAATTGCTGCCGATAATGCGTAGACATAAGCAGATATCTAATCGCAATCGGGTCATACCCTTTCGCTAACAAGTCGCGAAGCGTGTAGAAGTTGCCGAGACGCTTAGCCATTTTTTTGCCTTCTACAAGCAAATGCTCATTATGTAGCCAATAATTAACAAACTTCTTGTCCGTTGCCGCCTCGCTTTGAGCTATCTCGTTCTCGTGGTGAGGAAACATATTATCTACTCCGCCACAGTGAATGTCGAAAGTTTCGCCGAGATACTTCATTGACATCGCGCTGCATTCAATATGCCAGCCTGGTCTTCCCTTGCCAAGCTCCGTCTCCCAAAACACATCCCCATCATCTGGTGTCCAAGCCTTCCAAAGAGCAAAGTCTTGAGCTTCTTCCTTAGCATATTCATCTTGGCTTACTCTAGCACCTACCTTCAGTTCATCAACCTTAATTTTGGACAGTTTACCGTAATTTGAGAATTTGCAGACGGCGTAGTAGATGGAACCGTCTTCACCTTTGTAAGCGAAGTTTTTTGCCATCAATGTCTTGATTAACGCTACCATTTCTGGTATGTGATCAGTGGCTTTGGGGTAAACATCTGCGGCTTCAATGTTTAGGGCTTTGATATCTTCAAAAAATGCTTTAACATAGAAATCAGTGAATTGCCTAAGGGGGACTTGCTGTTTTTGGCTGCCTTTGATGGTTTTGTCATCAATATCGGTTAGGTTCATGACATGCGTGACTTTGAAGCCTCGATGCACAAGCCAACGCTTAAGCAAATCCTCAAACAAAAAAGCTCGAAAATTCCCAATGTGAGCATAATCATAAACCGTTGGACCGCAAGTGTAAATTTTTACTTTGCTCGCTTCCAATGGCTTGAAAGCTTCTTTTTTACGTGTCAGCGTATTAAAAAAGCTAATGCTTGATTGCGTAGTGGTCATTATTTAGCCCAAGAAAATACAATGGCTGAAATTATTTAAGCATTCTATTGTCCTTTTTTTAAGTCTAGAATGAAGCTTGGCGCTGAACAAACTTGGCTGAAACAAGCAAGTGTGTAAAAAACATAAACAATAATAGTTACTAATAACAATGTTATTAATAGGCAAAGGCAAACAAAATCATTGACTAAATTAGGGATAGTCTCCAATCAAGCTAAAGGAACCCAAACTCGCTCCGTAATCTCTTCATCGATGCTCAGTAAGGATTGAGCCAATGCTTCTAAGTCGGAGTAGAGGGTTCAAATCCTTTCTCGCACGCCAAACAGCACCACCAATTGATAATCCATTATCACAAAATTTGCTTTTGCCTATATCCAAAAGTGGTGGCGTAAAAAAATGGCGAAAACTCAAATGTCCCCAATGTTGAAGAGAGTAGTGTCGCATATCTTCACCAAGCCAGCAACAACCATGTTTCCCCGTGAGGAGCCTCAGATATCGGGTAGCTTTCGCGGTCAACCAGTATTTGATTGCAAGCTTTGCGTAGGGTGCGGTTTATGTAGTAAAGAGTGCCCATCAAAAGCAATAGAAATGGTTGAAGTGGGAGGAAAAAAATACCCCCAATTCAGACTTGACAGATGTCTCTTTTGCTACAACTGCGCTGAAACCTGTCCAAGAAAAGCAATCAAGAGCTCAACTTACTTTGAGTTAGCTACGACTGATAAATCCTCTTTAATTTATCAAGCCTATAATGAATGTCTAAGATAAATCACTATATTTGAACTACAATCTCTATTAGCTTGGGGCTAAAAAACAAAATCAATCCACTTTTTTTCCTTTAAGATAAGTTGTAGAAGCCTCAATTACCTTAACTTTAAACGTTTTACCTAGCAAGTTATCGGTGCTTTTTATGGCGATTGGCTTGTAGGCAAAGTTGCGTCCCACCCATGAACCTTCCATTTTACCCTTCTCGTCAACAAGCACTTCGCCAACCCAGTCGACCCATCGCTTATTGCGCTCAAAAGAAATCCGTTTAGCCAACTCTGCGGCAACAGTACTTCTGCGCTTAATTTCATCGCGTTCAACCAAACCATCTTGTATTTTTGCCGCAGCAGTTTTGGGTCTAGGAAAAAACTTGGAAACGTTAACGATATCAGGCTTAACATCCTCCAAAAGCTTAAGCGTATTCTCAAAAGCCTCTGCTGTTTCACCTGGAAAACCAACGATGACATCGGTTGCTAACGTTAAATAGGGAAATTCTGCCCTAAAAGTATCCACAATACCCTTGAACTCTGCTGTCGTGTAAAACCTACGCATATTCTGGAGTACCGTGTCATCACCGCTCTGAACAGGAAAATGTAAAAACTTGAATATTTTCGGGCTATCAAAAACATTGATCAGACGGTTTTCCATGTCAGTGGCTAAATTCGGTGTCATCATGCCAACCCTGACACGAAAATCTCCCGCTAAACTACTAATTGATTCCAGCAAGTCCGCAAGGTTGGTGCCTATATCCCTTCCGTAAGCAGCTGTATCTTGTGAAGTTATCCAAAACTCTTTGGTCCCCATTGCAAAATCGCTTTCGACCCGGTTTGTAACCTCCTTTATGTTGTAGCTTCGCAAGTGACCTCGCGCATAAATAACGCAGCAGTAGGCACAAGAACCTAAACACCCGAAATTTACTGGAATAATGCTGATGATTGGGTTGAACTTTGTTCTTGGAAGATCTAGTTCGGGTTTACAGTTTAGGTTTGATAGTTCCACAAACTTTTCACCGGCTAACACTCGGGAGACAACATCAACTATTTTGTTGCCAACTGAGGGACCTATTGCGCCGTCAAAAGGCACTTCACGCATCAACCGCTCAAAACTAATCATGGGCAAGCAACCTGCAACGATAAGCTTCTTGCCCTTTGGCGCGTGCTTTATCGCGTTGATGATGCGGTTTTCTGTTGGACCCTTAACGGCGCATGTATTGTAGATTAACACATCAGCTTCTAATTCTGAAGTAGCTATTTGGAAGCCGGCGTGTGCCAGGCAACCTGCCAAAACTTCGCCATCTGCTGTATTCGCCGAACATCCAAAGTTTCTAACGAAAACCTGCAAATACCATGTACCACGGCTCGTAAGAAGCTTCAACAAGAAATAAAAACATAAAGGTTGCTTTGAGAAAATTGACAGAAACCTGCAACATAGCGTTTTTTATGTTTATATGCTGTGTACCAAACATGTTATAGGCATATTTGTAGCATATTATATAGGTGTATATCCAACAAGTCGTTGATTACTTATTTAATCATTAAATTGAGAGCGATAACTAATGAAGATGATTACTCTGTATTTGCCTGAAACGTATATAAAAGCTTTGGATCAGCTTGTTGACGAAAGGTTCTATCCGAACCGCGCCGAAGCTATCCGAGTTGCAGTTCGAGACTTAATCAGTGCTGAAGTCTGGAGGCGTAAGGGCGTTGACTAAACATTTGCATGAAGACACATTAAAGCCGTTAGGTATTGACGATATAAAGATTGAAGTGACTCCAAATAAAATTGACCGCTCCATGATAATTGGTGGCGGGCAAATTGCAAGTAAACCTAAGGGCAAAATGAAAGTTAGGATGGTTAAGTCTAAAATGACTGTTAAAAAAACTAGCCGATTAGATAAAGCTACAAGTCACCTTTATGACCTTGAAGATGCGCATGGGCCTGAAAAACCATTAAACATCGACTTCGGTCTCTATCAAATGGAAGACTATTAGCCTCAATTCCTTCCTCATTTTTTGTTCTTTGATTTATTTTTAGGTAAAGTTATTATTGTCAAAAAATCGCTTTATTTTACATGAACTCTATTCTTGCCCAAATTAAAGACGAGTTAAAAGCCAATATTGATGTTCAAACTCAAAAAAGTTTTCAGCGCTTCTTCAAGGAGCAGGTAAAATATTATGGCGTTAAGACTGACATTGTCGGCAAAATTGCGAAGAAATACTGGAAACAAGTGAAAACTCTGGATAAACAAACAATTTTCAGTTTATGTGAAGAGCTTTACTGTTCCGATTACACTGAGGAAGCATTCATTGTGGCTTTCTGGTTGCCAAACTATATTGAAAACCTTGTGCCAAGCGATTTGAAAACCTTCAAAGTGTGGATTGAGCAGTACATCAATAACTGGGCAAAATGCGACGGCTTATGCAATCACACCGTAGGCGACTTAATCCAGAAATTCCCAGAAACCATAAATGAAGTTAAAAGCTGGGCTAAATCTGGTAATCGTTGGCTTAAACGAGCTGCAGCTGTTTCGCTTATTGTTCCAGCGAAAAAAGGTTGTTTTTTGCAAGATGCACTCGAAATATGTAATGTGTTGTTAATTGATGGCGACGATATGGTTCAGAAAGGTTATGGCTGGCTTCTAAAAGAGGAAAGCCGGATTCATCAAAAAGAAGTTTTTAATTACGTTTTAGCAAACCGCGCTGTAATGCCGCGAACTGCATTGCGGTATGCCATTGAACTTATGCCAAAAGAGCTTAAAGCTCAGGCGATGGCGAAAGACTGATTGTTTATATTTTCGTAGGCTCAGTTATCCAGCCTGGGGCGGTCTTTTTGCGGAAAGCAATCACTTGAATAGAACCAATAATTATTATAGCCATCCAGATTGATGAATAAACAAAGTAGTAAACGAAGAATTCGTGAAGTTTCATTTCGCGGAATCCTATTTTTCTGGAGAAGCCGTAGAAAACAGCTGCTGTTATCGCGAAGCCAGATAACGAGATTGTCAAAATTTTTATTAGATTTGCGGTTCCAAGTGAAACAAGAAAAACCGGAAGCATAATGTTGAATTTTACTGATAGAAACAATGAGAAAACAAGCAGTGAATTGTACATCCAGAGGCTTGGCATTACTGCGCTTAAGAAAAAGATGGCCACGGAAGGGTAGAGGAAGAATAGTCCCGGTAGGAATACTTGGGGTTTTTTTAGGAATTTCTTGGCTAAATCGCGGTACCAACAGACTAGCCATGAGGCTTGGCCTATTGCCCATCTTCTTCTTTGAGTAAACCATTTTCCCCAATCAGAGTAAACAACGTTTTTTACTTCAACATCAGAAACGTAGGAGAAACTGCTGTCTTCCAGGAAAGCTCTTGTTGCAAGATCAATGTCTTCAGCAATGACTTTGTGGAAGCCTCCGACTTTTTCAAATGTTTCTCGTTTAATCGCAAATGCTGCACCATTCACTGCGGGACATTTGTGCAGGTACTTTGACGATAACCAGGCGCTTACATTGTATGTGAAATATTCGTAGTAAGCCATTTTGGATAAGAGTGATTTTCCCTTTAGTACTCTCTTTTTTATGTCAACAATATCTGAGGTTTGTGTTTCCATGATGATTTTTCTTAGAAAATCTGTGTCGCTGCTGATTTGGACATCAGAATCTAAGAAAAGCAGAACTTTGCCGCATGACAGCTTTACTGTGCTGTTTACAGCGTTTGCTTTGCCTATGCGTTCTTTATTGATTATAAATTTGATGTTTTCATTTTCAAGGTTTTTGATTTTTTGGGTGAATTCTTCTGTTGGTGCATCGATTGTTACAAAGATTTCTTTTGATACATTTTGAGAATTAAGTTCATTGAGCATGCTTGGTAGTTGATTTGATTCTTTGTAAACTGGGATAAAGATGCTAATATCTACCGCAACCAATCCCTCATTAGTAAGCACAAGTACATATAATTTATTTTCAAATGGGTTTTTAAAGCATTCTAAAAAAAAGGGAGCAAGCGGGCTAGGGAAAGACTGAAAACTATGTTTCTTTAGATTTATCTGGCCTTTTTTGTTGCTTTTATAGGTAAATTATTATTTATCCCACAAGAATTCTATTGCGTTATGACACGCGTTAAGGCTATAGGTTTGCTTTCTGGCGGATTAGACAGCATCCTTGCAACGGAAATGATTCTAAAGCAAGGCATTGAAGTAACTGCGTTTAACGTTAGAAGCCCTTTTTGCCTTTGTAAAAAAGATGGGTGCGCAGCCGTGGACGCAGCTAAGCAGTTAAATGTGCCATTGAAAATGGTTGCAGCCGGCAATGATTATTTGCGGATGCTTCGCAATCCAAAGCACGGGTACGGCAGAAACATGAACCCTTGCATTGATTGCAGAATTTTCCTTTTTAAAAGAGCTAAGAAGTACGCGAAGGAGATTGGAGCGGACATTATTTTTACGGGCGAGGTTCTTGATGAGCGGCCCATGTCTCAACATTATCCAGCTATGAAGCTTATTGAAAAGGAAGCTGGGTTAGAAGGTAAAGTTTTGAGGCCGCTCTCAGCTAGGCTGCTGCCTGAAACAGCTGTTGAAAAGAAGGGTTTAGTTGACCGCTCTAAACTGCTGGATATTCAGGGACGATCCCGTAAGCCTCAGTTCGCGCTTGCAAAAGAGTTTAACATTAAAGATTTTCCTTGCCCTGCAGGTGGATGCTTGCTAACATATGAAGAGTACGCCAAAAAAATCCGAGACCTCTTCAATTACAAAAAGCGAATTTCAATGGCAGATATAGCTATACTAAGAATTGGTCGCCATTTCAGAATGGGCAAAAACAAGTTTGTAGTTGGGCGAGAGGAAGCGGAAAACAAAGTTTTAGTTACCGGAAAAACAAAAAATGAGTACTATTTCGAGTTACCAGATATTGTCGGACCAATTACCATTTTACAGGGACCAAAAACAAAAAAGGCGATTGAAACCGCGGCAAAGTTGACAGCATTTTACTCAGATGCTAAGACAAGTGAAGTTAAGGTTAATTTTGGCAGAGAAGCCCTTGATAAATCCTTAACGGTTGCAGTTCCTGAAAAGTCCGTAGTGGATAAACTAAGAGTTGGCAACAACTGACGATGATTAGTTGAGCAAGTTAACTTGACGAGAACTACAACACGATGTTTTGCATTTTCGATCAATTGATAGGTTAAAGTTTTTGTTTTCACTGTAACGAGATAACTCTTGCTTATAGCAAAAAACTTATCCATTAACCGCTACATACTAATTATTTACTGAGGCTACAAAAATTGACTATTGAATCTAACAGATCTTTGGGCGGAATTGCTGCTGTTTTAACACTGCTAGGCATTTTCAGCCAGCTTTCAACCATTTTCCGATATGCTTTTCCCAATTCACTTGCGCTCGACATTTTATTTTCTGGCGCAGGCAGCCTCTTTGGGATTTTAGCTTTTGTTGGTTTTATTCTATTCCTAATCGCGATGTATGGTTTTTCCAAAGATTACAATGACCACCGAATCTTCAGTTATCTACTATATGGGATTATCATTACGATTGTTGCAGCCATCATAGTTGGCATTATTTTTGTATTGGTTATTTTGCTTAATTTTGCTAGCATATTCCCAAGCTCATCTGCCTCTTCGTCACCTCAAATATCTTCTTCAATGACAAGGATTTTTGGTTATATTTTGCCTATTTTTGGGCTTGTCGGGGTCATTTGGGTAGCTTTCAATGTAAAAGCCTTTAATCTGTTATCAGACAAATCTAAAGTGCCCTTTTTCAGAATTGGCGCTAAAGTGTTGTTAGCGGGCGCAATAGCAAATATTGTACTTGCAATCATATTTGCTGTAGCTGGATTGTACGTTTCGTTATCGCTTAACGCTCTGCTGGCTCTTCTTACTGTGGGATCTATAATTCAGGATGTTGCGTGGGTTCTTTTTGCGATGGCATATTTTAGAATTCAAGCGCCAGTAGCTCCGGTGCAAACGGTTCCACTCATCAATGTTCCGCTTGTTTCAGGGCAAGTGAAATACTGCACCCACTGTGGAGCACCAAACCAACCAGATGCCCTATACTGCACGCGATGTGGACAAAAACTCTAGCCAAAGCCTTCGTTTCTATTTTTTGGAGTTAAGCGATAGGTAAAATTATATTTGTTAGTGTTTCATTAAAGTGCCCGATAAGGGCCCGTGGCGCAGTACGGATAGCGCGTCAGCCTTCTAAGCTGAAAGTCATGGGTTCAAATCCCATCGGGCCC
>Ga0182021_10004485_pt1 | contig 16429 bp, 12 predicted proteins | sample 612E3MmetaG_FD_120493 | JGI IMG/M metagenome (GOLD analysis project Ga0182021, IMG submission 120493) | Permafrost microbial communities from Stordalen Mire, Sweden - 612E3M metaG (Illumina Assembly) | ecosystem: Environmental > Terrestrial > Soil > Wetlands > Permafrost | place: Sweden...
AGAATATAAAGTAAGGATATTGCAAAAATATCAATCGCAGTTTGAATTAAAAAGGATATTTTTCCAATTCCCATATCCTGTTAAAATTTTATACATAAACCTTAGTAATCGAGAGAATCATGAACCCGATGTTACTTCCAGAAGGTCAATGTCCTTCCAATACTGACAAAGACCTCATTTTGAGATTCCAGAATCTCTATTCAATAAAAGGGAAAAAATGTCTGTGTATCGGGTATGCGGTTGAAGAAATAAAAGAATATATTGAAAAATATGAACCTAAAGAAATTATTTGTTTAACCTTATGGACAGATCACAACGATGCAAATATCGATCGTTACAAATTAATTATTGGAGATATTACGAAAAAAACTCCTTTTGATGATAATGAATTCGATGCGATTATAACCCTTTCACTCCTCGAACATGTATCCTCATTAAAAAAAGCTTTTTCAGAAATTAAAAGAATACTAAAACCAGATGGGTTTTTTTATTCCTATTTTGGACCTTCATGGTCTTCGTGTGTCGGACATCATTTGTATGCAAAACCCGGTGATCCCCTTCTTGATTTCACTCAATGGAAGATGCCCGGTCATATTCATTTATTATGCACTGAACCCGAAATCGAAAAATTTTACAAACAAAATGGATATTCTGATACGCAATGTAATGAAGTGCTACACTGGTTTTACAAAGCACCAATAATAAATCGAATTTTTTTTGATGAATATTTACTGCTCTTTAATTATTTTTTTTATATTATCGCTACAGAATCCATGTATATGCCTATTCCTGAAAAAATACTTAACAAATTACGGAAATTATATTATCCGTACGTCGATTTTTCAACCTATGGTGGAAGTTTTTTGGTAAAAAATAGAAAATAATGGTATTCAACAAACACTTTAGATCCAGTTTACTATTAAAAAGTTATTAATTTTTTTTCATTTCTTTCCTATCACGGCATAGTCTTGAGCACCAAATAGAACAGAATTTAACATATCAATATTATTATTATATATATCAACATTTACTCGTTCCGAAACATCCGATCCTGAAGGAGCCGGAATTTTTTTCAACCTGGACTCATCGGAAACCGGTGAGAAAAATTTCTTTTCATTTTCACGAAATCCTACTGTGCTGATCAGAAACTCCAGTGTCTGTGGGTGAAGGGGTTTTTTATGAGTCAAATCAATATAGAAGTTGACAAAAGAGACAAATGATAGTGGATTCACCGTCTCTACTACAATATAATAGCCATACTTTAGTTTTTGATAACAAAGTGCAAGTAACCTGAAAAGGTTTTCAGGTTCCAGGTGCTCAGCAACCTGGTCGATAAAAATTCCATCGAGACTCTTGTCTTCAACTTTCTCAAGATATGCGATCGCATCTGACTGATCAACATTCAACTTTCGGGATCTGCAGAACGCAACCATATCTGTATCTATGTCCACACCCACACCGGAGATGTCGTTTTCCCGTAGGATTTCAAGGAATTCCCCTCTTCCACAACCAATATCGAGTACACTTGAACAGTTTACAAAGTAAGGGAGAAATGACAATTGTCGCTTTTTTATGTCCTCCCGGGAACCCCGGAATCGCTCTTCGAAAAGGAAATAATTCGTGTCTTTTGTGAGAGTTGATGAGGATTTACTCCCCTTTTGGGACCACCCTTTTTGTATTCGTTCTTCAAGAACATGTGCGAGGGATGCCTTCGTACGGATATCTGCATCAATCTGCGAAAATAGTTCGCGAGCCCGGGTTTCAGTTCTTGATTCCAGTTCGCGAGTTTTTAATTCCAGTTCACCGGTAAATTTTGATTCCAGTTCATGGACTCGTGCTTCAGATCTTGCGTCCGATTCGGTTTTTACAGAATCTATTGCGTCTTTTAACTCTTGATCGGTTTCTTGTTTCAATCGCGAAATTGCCTTATCATGTTCTTCATGCAGTTGGAAAGTCCTTACAAGAAGTCGAACCGTGCTCGCATTGAACCTGGTCTGCTGGAAGAAGACAGGGTCAACGTATCGCCGCACTTCTCCGTGAACAAGTTCTCTTCCTCTTACGAGAAATTTCCCAAAAAATTTGTGATGGGATCTGATACGATAACCGGAATTCTGGATGTCCCAGGAAGAATTGACAGAAGTGAGATCATGCTGAAGTTGTTCGTTTAATTCTCCACCGGTTCTTCCATAGAGGAAAGATAAGATTGATTCATCAGGATCCTGGGATATTTCACCCGTTTTCCTGAGAAAAACCTTCTCCCGAATCTTTTGCATTATCTCTTCAGCATTGATCTCGTCATCGCAAATTCCAATGATATTATCGTTCATGAGTCACCAAAGAGTATTAACAAGAGTCTGACTTTTTGTATTTTTAAATGTGTATGTAATTTATTTCTCATTTGGTTTAGTTTTGATCATGAGAGAAACGGGCAGATTCAGAACAAAGGTTTCAAACCAGAAACATGATTCCTGAACCAATGAGACCTGAAGGATATTGTTTCCACTTTTTTTCGGTGCAATTACTTCCATTAAAAAATGTCGGCTTTCACCGGGTAAAAGGGGGTACAGGATAACCGTCCTGATTCCATCAAAGACGATACACTCATTATGCTCATCGTACCAGTGATATGACAGATGTACTGGATTCGGTTGGAGGGATACCCACCTGTCTCCGCTCAGATTTTCCAGGGTAATTCCGATTGAAAAAAGCTCATCTGCCACAACACTTTTGGGGAACGAATCGAGAGAAATTTTTGCATCGAGTTTTTTGATATCAAGCGGGTTTTGGACCAATTGATTGAGAATGTGACCTGGATCGAGTGGTGAATCTGACGCTATAGCAAAAATGCTGCGGGCATTCATTGTCTCTTCCCGGGAAAAATGTTTTCCCAAAGAACCCGAGATTTCCGGCGGCGTGGCAACCCAGACAATCACATTGGGAAAATATCTTTCCAGGTAATTCTGTAGAGAATCGGGCGTCTGTTCATTGACATGCATAATATCCTCATAATAAGAACGTGGATTCTTTGGAAGGTAGGTCCCTATTGAACGAGCGACTTCTCTTTTTTCTTCAGAGGGAGTGCAATAATTCAGTGCATTAGGTGAAGTATGAATGATAAAGAGCCCTCCCTGTCTGAGGAGCCCGGCTACTTTTTGTAATACCAAATCAAATTGGTTTTTCTCAATATGCTCAACGAAATCAGTGGCAATTACCCGGTCATATTTTTTATCAGAATTGAATTGAATGAAATCATCGCAAATAAATTCCAGTCTGTCTTTTCCGATTGATGTACTGAACGCGTTTTCTGCAATCGAGATAGCAGAGGGAGAATAGTCAATACCGGTTACAGAAGCCCCGGTTTGAGCCATGGCATAACAAAGCTCTCCTCTACCGCATCCGAGATCCAGAATAGTCATTTTGCGGTCGGGGGTAGCGAGATAAAATGCGGCAAGAAGTCTTTCATCAGTTAATTTTTTCCCCCGGTATTTTTTAAATGAATCGTAACCCCCGCAATCCTGCAAAAAATAAATGTTATTATATTCTTTGCGTAACGAATAATCCGTATACTGATCTCCGTGGATATGGATATTCCTCACGGAATCTTTTGTTTTAATCAGTAAATCGCCTTTATATGTTGAAACAATTATTTCATACTCAATAAATTGTCTGTATTTTTCAATAAAATACGTGGAACTGAGCATATTTTCTTTCGACTGGAAAAAACCATCGATAAGAATCCATCTCGTTCTCGGGAGAACCATTTCCAGGCGATGAAATATTCTGTCCCCATCCTGGTGCCCGTTCAAGTATACTAAATCGAACTCCATTCCACGGAGCGAAGTCATTTCTTGATCTTTTGCGATAATAAATGTGGCATCAAAACTTTTTGTTATTTTTTCAGCCCACCGCATCCCCTCATTTGAATTACGCGAGTCTGCCACGTCATTGATGCTTAGATATTTAGCGTTTGGAACTGCAGAGAGAAATGTAATAGCACTATACCCACATTGAATGCCGATCTCAAGAATTGACTTTGGTTCAAGAGCTTTACAGATGGCATATTTCATCCGGTACTCATCCTTCAATTCGTCAAAGAGATACGATAATTCATCTTGTGGGTTGGCAAAATACTGAAAATTAAAATCAGTTTTATGATAGATTTCGAGTATTTTGTCAATCATTTGTTACCTCTTTTTTTATTTTGGAATTTAAAATCAGGTTATTTTTTTATTTGAACTTTGGGATTAATATTAAAAAACCCTGAATAAATTATCGACTCTCGATTTGTAAGAACCTTGATCAGTTCAATTTCATGAATCAAAAGGAGATATTCTTCAAAGGATCCAATATTAAAACCTCTATTTGCAACACCAACCGAAAAAGAATAAGTTCCAGGAAACAAGGGAAAATTCATCTCCCATTGTATTTCAACAATCTGACCCTTTGATAATTTTTCAGTTTTTATTTTCATGCAATACGTATTTGTCTCAAAAACCGATAATCCCAGATTATTCCGGATCATCAAACCGTAGTGTGGTTCAAGAAGATCCTTCAGGGCTTTGATTTCATAGACTATCTTAATGTCTTTTTCACTTTCAATATAGGAAATCTCCTCTCCTTTTTCATCAAAAATTTTAAAAGAAACCAGTTCCACTTCCCCTGTAGAGATACTTGAATTATTCACATTCTTCTCTTTCTCAATTTTATTGACCTGGACCGGTAAATCCCCCTGGTGCATCTTTTTGAGCATTAAATTCTGATAAAAATCCACAACCTTCTTCGGCTCACCATAATCAAGTATCCGCCCGTTATCCAGTAATATCACAGTGTCGCATAATGTCTTTACCGCATTCGTATCATGAGATACAAAAATGATAGATCCTCCACTCCCCCGGAATTCCTGGATCTTTCTCATACACTTTTGCTGGAAATATGCATCTCCCACAGAAAGTGCTTCATCGACAAGGAAGCACGTAGGGTCTGCATGAATAGCGATGGAGAATGCAAGCCTCATCGTCATACCTGATGAATAGGTCTTGATAGGTTCATTGATGAATTCTCCAAGCTCGGAAAAGTCGATTATTGCCTCCTTTTTCCTGTCAATCTGATCTTGAGTCATTCCGATAAGCGTCCCGTTCATGGAGATATTCTCAATACCCGTCATCTCAGCGTTAAATCCTGTACCAAGTTCAAGAAGCCCGGTGACTTTTCCATCAACCTCGATAATCCCGCTGTCAGGAATGACAATACCAGAAAGAATTTTCAGGAGGGTAGATTTGCCCGCTCCATTTTGCCCGATTATGCCAAGAATCTTACCTGCACCAATCTCAAAAGAAATATTATCGAGAGCCACAAAATCCTTGTGATATCGTCTCCTGAAAAAGATTTCTTTGAGCCTGTCTGCCGGTGAATGGTAGAGTTTGAATTTTTTTGAGATTCCCTCAATTTTAATCATGATGAATATCCAGGTTCTGGTCCTTTTTTGTGTTAAGACTTCTTTTTTTACGTCCCGGTCTCAAAATTTTTTTTGGAAAACGTCTCATATGAAATCCCTAATATCTTTTTCTAGTTTTTTGAAGATCACATAATCAAGGAAAATGAGAAAAACACTCATAAATAAAACGAGCGAGAGAAAGAGGAATGAGGGCATCTTCTGAAAAATGAAAATATCATGGTATGCTGAAATGAATGCGAGTGCCGGGTTCCAGAAAAGGATTTTCTGGGCAAGTGGGGGGAGAATCCCAAATACGTACACAATGGGCGTGAACCAGAACCAGATCTGGAAGCCGATTGCGACGACCTCTTTGAGGTCCCTTATGAAGACCACAATCATCGCGAAGAAAAAACCCAGGGCATAGGCAAAAATCTGCTGTATGAAATAGATAACCGGAATTAATAAAAGATACAGAGAGAATGAGTAGCCGGATATGAGAAGGATGGCAAGAAATATCATGAGTGTTACGACAAAGGTAATCGTCTCTGAAAATACGATAAAGATAGGAAGTTTTGGGAGGTCGATGTGAATTTTCGCAATTATATTCTTTTTGTCCAGAAATACCGTAGAAGATCGTGACACCGTATTAGCAAATGCAGTCCACGGAATCAGCCCTGAAATGAGGTAGATCCCATACCCCCAAACCGATGACATTCCAGGTAATCGGGCCCCCATCAAATTGCCGAAAATGATCATATATATCAGGATATTGATGAGTGGATAGATGAACGTCCAGATAAACCCCAGAGCTGACCCTGAAAAACGTTCGATAAAATCCCTTTTTGTAAGTTCGATGATCAGGCTGAAGTTCACAATCAAATCCCTACCGGAATTTTATTACATACGATAAGTGCATAATAATAATTGTAATTTTGGTATTTTCTTTTGGATGCCAGAACAACTATTTTATTCTCATTTTTATCATAATTGACACCTGTTTACAGCCGCTTTCATTTTTTCGGCGAATATCGCTATATCAAAAAGCTGTGCCCGGGCCTCGCAAGCCTTACGGAACGAGTCCGCCTCGCTGGACACTTCCCGAACGGCATATATGATATCTGATATAATCGGATTTACCAGGCGGCCGGTTTCTGTTGTTACCGTCTCGCAGAACCCCCCTTCATTCACTGCCACGACGGGTTTCCCGCTCGCCATCGCTTCAAGGGGAGTTAATCCAAAATCCTCATTGAGAGCGGTACAGATCAGACCCCGGCAGCTGGCATAAAGATCAATAAGTTCTTTTTCTCCGATCTCTCCCAGGATCCTTACATTATCCGGTAAATCCTTCAACATGTGCCTGGTATACTTTTCTGCATGATCACCTTTTGAAAATCCACCGGCAATCACAAGGTTCTGATCTGGCATCCGTCGGAAACTTTCAATCTGCAACTCGATGCGTTTTTCCGGATAAAGCCGGTTAACCGATAACCAGAAATTTCCGGATTCCCTATACCGAAATTTTGACGTATCGACCGGAGGGTAAATTATTGATGCCTGATAATTCAGGTAACGTTCAATCCTTGCTTTGGTAATTTGGGAAATAGCAATGATCTGATCAATATTTTGGATTGATTTTTTATCATACCAGCGTAAGCTATAAACCCACAATCGGAATGCCTGACGCGTGAGAATGTTTTTTTGCCGCTGGAGAAATATATCGTAAAGATCATAAAACGGCCTTATGGGACTATAACAATACCAAAGATTCGGATGGTTCAGATGTGCGGCATAACGGCTCCAGTAACCGGAAAAAATAAAAAAATCATATTGATCAGAAAGATTACAGAAATAAAATTTTTTTTGTGCCGAAAATTGTTTGATCGGTGGTAATTTAAAAGTGGCTCCGAGCTGGACAACATTCCATTTAAACTGTAATTTTTTTAATGCATCCGAATCAGTTGTTACAATATCCCCGGCGAAGATATCCGCTAATGTGGTTACGACTCTTTCTCCTCCACCGATCGCACCGAAATAGTCATGAAAGATAGCGATCTTCACAGGATTTCACCAATTGTTATCATCTTTCATCGTTTTTATGAACTATTTGCTATTACTTAGTCTTCTTCTGATACTCATCAGGTCAATTGATTGTTTTGGTCGAGTTCTTTTTTATCTTCGAATATGGCTTTTCCTGAACAAGACTTCGATTCGACCTGTATCCTTTGATCCCAGTAGTTATAAATGGATTTGAGACTCTGTTCAAAGGGTATCGTCGGTTCCCATCCAAAATCCAGGTGGATTTTCTTATAACTTCCAATGATCCGTGGATTATCAATAGGTCGGATCTGAGATTGTTCCTGGTGAACCTCAACCTGAATGTCAAACATTTCAGATAGAAGGTTCACAATGTCCAGTATTGCTCTCCCCTCGCCGCTGCAGATATTATAGATTTCTCCTTTTTTTCCTTTGGTAAGGAGAAGGCAGTATGCCTCAACTACATCATGGACATCGACAAAATCACGCACAATTGCACCGTTACCGATATTGATGACCCGGGGTTGCTCACCCCGGGCAATTTTCACAAATTGTTTAACAATGGCGCTTATTACAAAGCGATCAGATTGTCCCGGACCACAATGGTTGAACGAACGTGTACAGCAGATATCGAGATTATATCCTTTGGCATAAATCCGTGCCAATTGTTCCTGCGCAACTCGTGCAACAGCATAGGGATTTTCCGGGCATTGTTGCCTGTCCTCAGATATTGGAAGATCTTTTTCAGACACAATTCCGTATTGTTCTGATGACCCGATCGAAAGAACCCGGGCTGCATTATCATTGAGCCTGACGGTATCAATTATATTTAAGAAGATATTTGTATTATTCAGAAATGAGAATACCGGTGTTTTCCAGCTTTCTGCAACAGAGCTTTGTGCAGCAAGATGAAGTATATAATCCGGCTGTATTTTCTCTATCAGGAATTTTATTTCTGGAATATCATTGAGGTCAGCTTGATGAAAATAATGACCATCGAGTAACTGTTGGGGAATTTTAACAAAATCCCACGCAGGTTTGGAACGGCTGATTCCGTGGATTTCAAGATCATTCCGATGAGTGACAAGATAATCAACAAAATGTCCACCTACAAAACCACTTATGCCGGTAATCAATATTTTTTTCATGAACTCCCCTTTAATTTCCATTTTCATGATCGGATTTACACGGTTCCAGTAAAGAGACGTGTAAAATCCTTACGGGTTACGGTTGTGTATATATTCAATTTTTATTTGAAATGAATATTTTCCTAAATTTGGTTAAACCAATATTTTTGAAATTCTTTTCCAATCATTTATTGAATCAAAAACCATTTATTTTTTGTATCGGACGAAATACACAAAAGGACAGGAAATGGTTCAGCAATCCAGAGATAACAATAGAATTGATGTGTCAGTAATACTTCCAGCTCTAAATGAAGAACAGACCATTAGCGTCTGTATAACCAAAATACAGAAGGTTTTTGAGGTAAATGGAATAAAAGGCGAGATAATTGTGGCCGATTCCTCAACTGATCGGACTCCGGAAATCGCAGAATCTTTAGGTGCAAAGGTCTTCCATGCTGCAAAACCCGGTTATGGAAATGCTTATATTAATGGATTCAAACACGCACAGGGTCGTTATATTGTTATGGGAGATGCAGATAACACCTATGATTTTTTTGATATTCCCAAACTTCTCGCCCCGCTCCGGGACGGCGCAGATTTCGTAATCGGTTCACGGTTTAAAGGTATAATCCACCACGGTTCGATGGACGGACTCCACCGATACGTGGGAAATCCTCTCCTGACCTGGATGATAAATGTGTTTTTCCATACGCGCTTTTCAGATGCACACAGTGGGTTCCGTGTAATTACCCGTGAAGGGCTGGATCGTCTTTCGTTAAGAAGCGGAGGCATGGAATTTGCATCTGAAATGCTCGTTATGGCATCAAAGGCGCGGTTGAAAATTGTTGAAGTTCCTATTGAATATTATCCTCGTTTGACACCATCCAAGTTGCATAGTTTTGCCGACGGATGGCGCCACATACGGTTTGTCCTCCTTATGAAACCATTGCCGTTTATTGCCGTCCCGGGTTTTTTATTTTCAATAATCGGTCTTTTCCTGATGACCTTTTTTTATGTCCAGGGAGAAGTCGAATCTTCCCATCTCCATGCCTTTATCCTCGGCGCAATCCTTATGATGGGGGGCGTTCAGGTTGTTCTTTCAGGTTTCCTGATGAAGACTTATTCGGTTATTCACGGGTATGAAAACAAGAAGGGTGTCATCGAGTTCCTGATGAAATACCACAGTCTCGAAATACTTCTTATTCTGGGTTTTTTTTTAATATCCGCAGGCCTACTTCTGGGTCTTAATATACTCCTCCAGTGGGTCTTGACAGATTTCGGTTTCCTTTCAGAGATCTCAACTGCGATTATGTCGCTGGTCTTAATAGTTACCGGGATACAGGTGTTTCTTTTTGCTGTGTTCCAAAGTATGATGATCCTCAATGAGAATAATTATAATGAATAGGTTTGCCGGATGAAAATTGCCTTTGTCTATGACGTTATCTACCCTTATGTAAAAGGAGGCGTGGAAAAACGCGTTTGGGAGCTTGCCGTAAGGCTCTCACGCAATGGGCATCAGGTCCATGTTTTCGGAATGAAATTCTGGGAAGGTGAAGACATTATTGTTCGGGAAGGTGTGTTTCTGCATGGTGTCTGTCGCCCCCAAAAACTCTATCGGGGCAGCAGGAGATCGATCACAGAGGCACTTTATTTTAGTATCTCCCTCATCTCTCCTCTGCTGAAGGAAAGATTCGATATCATAGATTGCCAGCAGTTTCCCTATATTTCCTGTTTTGTTGTGAAATTTTTTTCGAGAATAAAAAAAATCCCGTTGATAATCACCTGGCATGAAGTCTGGGGGGATTACTGGTTTGACTATCTGGGATGGGCCGGGCTTGCTGGAAAATGTACAGAGCGGATGGTCGCCCTTCTGACACCTTATAATATTGCTGTATCGAAAAGTACGAAAAATAATCTTGAACACCTTGGGATACATGACAATGTCAGAATCATTCCGAATGGCATTGAATTAAAAAAAATAACCCGTACTGCTCCTTCAGATTTAACCTCAGATATTATCTTTGCAGGAAGGTTGATCAGAGAAAAACACGTCGACATATTATTACAGGCTTTTCGATTTCTCCTGACAAATGAACCTAACCGTGTCCTGCTGATAATAGGCGATGGACCTGAACTTGATGCAATAAAAAAGCTCATACTTGATTCCAGTCTGCGACCGCAGGTGCAGTTGCTCGGATTCCTGGAGCGCCACGATGAAATTATTGCACGGATGAAATCTTCAAAAATATGCGTACTGCCCTCCACAAGGGAAGGATTTGGCATCACAGCACTTGAAGCGCTGGCATGTGGTCTGCCCGTTGTTACTATCGACCATCCGGCAAATGCAATCCGGGATCTGATTTCAGAGAAAAATGGCTATTTGTGTTCTCTGTCAGCTGAAGATCTTGCTTTGAAAATGAGGCTGGCACTCCGTCGATACCATGAAATGCAAAACGCATGTGTTGGAGCTGCAGCATCGTTCGATTGGGACTCCATTACCATGGATATTGAATCTTATTATCTATCACTGGTTACCGTATGAAATCACGTTTCGGTAACACTGTTTCAAATTGTTTTCTGATTTATTTTCTCTAACCTATTATCCGGAGACCTGGTTTGCCTCTGTTACATCTTTTTCCGTGATCGTGATGTATCGTGATGTCCCGATAATATGGTATTTTCCTGTTCCATGGACCCCATTGGGATTATCCTGGGTTGAATAAGGAACAATAAATTCGCCATTTTCGCTTTCCTGGCGGTATGTGAACGTTCGGCCGGTATTTGTTACGAGTGGCAGCTCGATTACGCCTTCACCTCGTATATGTGCACCCTCAACATATTCGAATATCTTTACGTATTTTATATCCGGGAGTATGATGGGTTCGGATTCCGGAAAAATTTTAGCGGACGCATTATTTGGCGATTCATAGATGAGCCGGTAATGTTTCAGAGCAGGAATCTGCAGGATCGTCTGGTTCGGGAGATCAGAGAAAATGTTTGAATACCGGCCGGGTGAGAGACTTATACCCTCGCTTACGAACGGAGAATTATTATAATATTTCAAACCATCCTGTCGTTGCTCGTCGGTGATGACCCGTGCGTATCCGTTGACATCCCCGGCAGACTCCCCAACTGCCGGCACCTGACGAATAGTATACTGGATATAGTCCACAGTATTCGGGGTTTGCATTGACCCGTCAAAATTATGAAGGCGTACTACCATCGTTTGGAAGTATGCGTCATCGTAGAGGTGAACTTTTAATAAATTTGAGGGATCGTTTTTGTCCGGGGCGAGAAACCATTTGATGTATGGTGAAATATCTACCGAATTACTCTGCCATGGTACAAGATTCGTGAATGTATCGATGGCCATATCTGAATTCGTGATTACATATCTCCCGCCCAGCGACTGCAGGATTCCATCTGCCTGTGATTCATTTTGGCTGAGGAAATATGCTGCGGAACCCGAACTACCGACAAGATTGTCCTGAAAAGGATTGGCAATGGGAATTCGTTCAGCAAAAAAAGTGATCCAGTGACCGGCGTCCCAGACTGCCATAATCCCGTATGATCCGGGAGGATAGGAAAAGCCGTGCACATCGTATGATTTAAAATAATCAATTCCAGTATCTGGTGTGTTTGTTTTTAACCAGGTGAGTGACTCAATCCAGTCGGGAGAAAGTTGATGTTGTGGGGTATTTTCCCCATAAGAAATAGCCTGGGAAACTGAAATCACAAAGAATCCAGTGCCCAGTAAAAGCACTGAAATCACAATAATGTTTTTCAGTGATGGAAATGTGGTTGTCGTTGATTTGGCCAATTTTTTCCCGGATTTTTTCATATCCTGTTTTGTAGATGGGGCAATTTTTTGGGGTTTTTCAGTTTCTCCACCGGTGGTTGACGGGGAGAATTTGAATCCTTTTGAAAAGACTCCCCAGAAATAATTGATAATTTTGTCTTTTCTCCACTCGAAAGGTTCAGCGATACATATTGCGGCCAGTATAACGAGACTTACCGCGAAATAATACTGAAAACGTTGGTACTGGATCGTAAGAAGGAGCATTACGACAGACCATATAAGAATGAAAATATGATTGTCACGTCGGGTTTTGACCACATAGTATCCAAGAACAAGCAGTCCTCCTGCCATGAGGATGAGAGAGAAGTTAAAATTCTCCCATGCAGCTGAAAGTGTCCAGGGAAGTGTCTCTACTACGCCGACAGAATACACTGAAGTACCACTGAATAATAACAGTACCTTCTGGACTAAATTATGGAAGGGAGGGAAGATCAGCATTGAGATGAACCCCCCGGAACATATCGTAGTAAGGGCAGACAGGTAGAGTAATTTTTTTCCGCGGAATAGTAATGAGAGGGAATAAAGTAATACCGTTTCGGCGAGAAGTGCGCAATGTACGTAAACAATTCCAATTGAGTACCCGGAGAATGACAAGCCTTCACGTTTGAAACCAAAAATGAACAGAAAAATTACCAGGACTGATAATATTACAGAATTTACGAAAAAAATATTGTCCGGATTTCTATTAGTGAAATAATCAATGATAAACTGAAAAAATGTATAAATTGCAATTACAATCAGTGTCAGAACTACTGTTGTAGATGACAGAAGTGCGAGGAAAAATATTACAGCGGTAGTAAATGAGAGGAAAAGCGGAAAAACAAGAGATTTTGCCGATCTCAATTCGACAGGGTATCCTTTCACGTATTCCAGTGTAAATAAATAGGAAAGAAAAAAGAGGGTGCTGAAAAGAACTTCTGCAATATGATGATCAGTCCATCCATACGACGAAAATGAAAAATATTGGATCGAAATAACTGAAATTAATCCTGCGGCGATAATTCCCACTTTACGGTTCCATACTGTTTTTCCAAGCTGGAACATCAGCGGAACCATCACTACGGCCATGAGAGGGGATACCCAGCCAGCCATAAAAATAATTCCGTTGCGCGTTGTAGCACCCATAACCAGGCATAATATTGCAGAAATACCCGGGTAGAGCGGACCCCAGTCAACTATTTTCCCCGTCGGATAAGCGGTCATTGGATCAAACCAGTTGTAAACCGGAAAATCCTTAACCATCACTTCAATCTGTCTCATTGTGTACCAGGAATCCGTGTCGAAGATATACAAAAAGCCCGGATCTTTGATGAAAAATGCGGGGATTATCCTAAGAATAAATGCAAGTCCCATAAAAAAAAGAAGAAACCCAATAATTATGAATGATCTGTTCTGTTTAGGGAAATGCAAATCCATTAATAATTAATTGTAATGTAAAAATATAATAAACCTTCAAAATGACCAAATATTGCTCACCGTAGTAGCAAGGATTGTCCCGATGCTTGATATTTATAATATTCCAACATGATTGAAGAGAAGTAGATTACCTGAAGAATAGCATAGATTTAAAACCTGCTTTCTTTTCCTGAAGAACAGAATGTTTTTAAAAAATTTCTGGAGGGAAATTCATGTATGCTTGTGACGATAATTCTTCCCTCGCCAATATTCTTTTCAATAATTACGTCGGTGGATCCGGCAATTCCTATTGACTCTGCTTCATGTGCATAAAATGAACCGTCGCATTCAACAGATGAGGGATCATAATCGTCTATAATCGTATCAGCACCGGAACGTGAAATACAGTCCACCTTGCGTGAATGACAGTCGTGTTTATATGTTACGGGAAACGGGAGCCAGTCATAGGCATCAGGCCTATCGACCGCCGCACCAAATGTGAGGAGATTTCCGCCCATTTCCACAAATTGTTTGATCCGGGGAGAAGCAGCACGGAGAGCAGGCAGAAGGTTTGAAAATGCAGGGTTTGCAAATCCTGTGGGTATTATAATACAATTAAACCGGCCCCGGTAAAATGGTGCTGCGAGCATATGGGGAGTGACAAGTTCGCACGCAATTCCGCACTCTTCGATATAACGGTTGAAATGCTGTTTTGACTGCCAGACAAATCCCACACGGCAATTACTCATCCTTTGATTACCCCAAGTGGTGATAAGCGTGCAACAAGCATGGAAATTCCTAATTCATGCACAACATTAACTACTTCTTCGCTGGGTTTATAGACCTCAGGTGCTTCGTCAGAAATGGAATTTTCGCTATGGGCTCGGACAATAATCCCTTTATTTCGGAGGTCTTCAGTTATATTTCTGCCACTTAACCGCTTTTTTGCCTCTGTTCGACTCATTATTCTCCCGGCACCATGGCAGGTGCTACCAAATGTTTTATCCATTGCGTGGTGTGTTCCCTGTAAAACATATGAGGAGGTTCCCATGCTGCCCGGGATGATTACCGGCTGGCCCTGAGACGTGAGATCAGAGGGAAGATCGCGTGATCCAGGTCCGAAGGCCCGGGTGGCACCTTTTCGATGAACGCAGACAGTCATGCGTTTCCCGTCCAGAACATGTTCCTCCATCTTCGCTACATTATGGGCCACGTCGTAGATAAGAGGCATATCTTCGTAATCGATCCTGAACATATTAGCAAGGACCTGACGCGTAGCATGGGTTATCATCTGGCGGTTCGCCCATGCATAGTTTGCTGATGCAGCCATTGCACTGAAATATGCCATCCCCTCCGGGGAAGTTATCGGTGCGCAGGCAAGTTGTCGATCGGGAATCGTGATATGATATCTTTTCGTCGCCCCTTCAAGCATTTTTAAGTGATCTGTACAAACCTGATGCCCAAGCCCCCTTGAACCGCAGTGAATCATGATACAGATCTGACCAAGTTTAAGTCCAAATGCTGTAGCCGTATTCTGGTCAAAAATTTCACGTACAACCTGAACTTCAAGAAAATGATTTCCTGATCCAAGTGTCCCCCCCTGAGGTATTCCACGTTGTTTTGCCTTTCCTGAAACAACGTGAGAATCTGCATCTTTCATGAACCCGCCTTCCTCACATCTGACAAGGTCATTATCAAGACCAAAACCAGCGTCTACTGCCCACCGTGCACCTTTCATCATCATACCCTCGAGAGATATTGGAGAAACATGCAGCGCGCTTTTACCCCCCACGCCAGTAGGAACCGTACGGAAGAGTTCATCAATAAGATCCTTGCGACCGGCAACATCCCCTTGACGGAGTGGAGTTGAAATTAACCGTACTCCGCAATTAATATCAAAACCAACACCCCCGGGAGAAATGACCCCCTCATCAAGAGAAAATGCTGCAACTCCACCTATAGGGAATCCATACCCCCAATGGATATCCGGCATTGCAAGCGCATATTTTTGAATTCCCGGTAATGTTGCAACATTAGCAAGCTGTTGCACTGCACCAGGTTCAAGAGACTTGCCCAATGACTCTGAAAGAAAGAACCTTCCCGGGACACGCATACCGGCTGTATATCCCACGGGGACTTCCCATTCATTTATACCGATTCGGTTAATTCCTTCAAGCATCTGCCATCTCCTTTATTCATGTCTTAGACATCAAATATGATATCAAGCATATATCCATTCTCATTATGAGTTATTGCAAGTCCTGAATACGATATTCCTTTCACTTCAGAACCTCCTGCATGACATATAGGATCAAACGGCTCTGCTTTAAGATTAGCAATAAGGGAAAAACCGTCAATTCTGATGTTCGCCTCAGAAAAAACCAGATTTTCTACTTCTGATACGAAAATTACTTCCGAAAGAAAGTCAGTCAGGAGAGATTCAATATCTCCTGATTCCACCCGGATCTCTTTTAGTATTTTTCCAAAGCCTGTTCTCCCATACATAACCTGCATGAGGGCTTTTAATGTTTCAGCAAACAATTTTTCAAGAGTGGGAGCGCAAGCACGAATTTTTACATC
>Ga0182021_10004486_pt1 | contig 16428 bp, 15 predicted proteins | sample 612E3MmetaG_FD_120493 | JGI IMG/M metagenome (GOLD analysis project Ga0182021, IMG submission 120493) | Permafrost microbial communities from Stordalen Mire, Sweden - 612E3M metaG (Illumina Assembly) | ecosystem: Environmental > Terrestrial > Soil > Wetlands > Permafrost | place: Sweden...
AAGCCAGAACAGCGGCGTGTTCACCGGCTGGACTGTGGGTGGAGGCGTGGAATACAAGATTACGCGCACGCTGTCGGTCAAGGGAGAATACCTCTACTTCGATCTGGACAATTCGAATTTTAGTTGCTGCTTATCGCTGCCGGTAAACAACATAGATAATAATATCACCGCAAACACATTCAGGCTTGGCCTGAACTACAATTTGAACGACCTGCGCTCGCCACTCGAATAGCCCATCGAGAAGCGCAGTCTCGAATCCGGGAGCGCCCCCGGCCCCCCCTTCCCCTGGGGCCTCCCGGATTCCTCCATCCGCTAACTTCTGCGTGAGGCGATTGCGGTTGAGGCCGCCGTGCGTTATCAACGGCGCCCAAGCAACAAGCGGACTTGGGCGCTGAGCGCGGAGAAGACATGCTGAATTTAGCGGCACTGGAACAGGCATCTGTCCATTTAAATCCGTTCCCTTTTATTGCCGTTCCGAATTTCATCGCCGGGAATGCGCTGGAGGCGATCGAGAAAGACTATCCGGCGGTTTCCAAACCAGGCAGTTTTCCTTTGGAGACACTCCGCTTCGGCCCCGGTTTTGCAAGCTTCATGGCGGAGCTTCGCCAACCGGCGTTCCGGGATATCATGGGGAAAAAGCTCGGCATCGATCTTGCGGGCCGCCCAGCCACCGTCACAGTGCGCGGGCGTGCGCGCGAGCGGGACGGGCAAATCCACCTCGATAGCCGGACCAAGCTCGTGACCGTCCTGATCTACATGAACGGGAAGTGGGAGGCGGATGGCGGCCGCCTGCGCCTGCTCAATTCGCCCAGCAACCTCGACGACATGGTCATGGAAGTACCGCCCGCGCGCGGCACGCTGCTCGCTTTTCTCAATACGCGGAACGCCTGGCACGGGCACAAGCCGTTCGACGGCGAGCGCCGCGTGATCCAGCTCAACTGGGTGCGCGATAACTGGGTGGTCTGGCGCGAGAAGACGCGCCACAGCCTTTCGGCCTTCGTCAAGAAACTCAATGGCTAGTACAGCCCGCCGGAAGTTCGCACCCCATTGGCGGCGCGCTGGCAAGCGAACTTCCGGCGGATAAGCTGTACTAGATTCAATAAGTTGCTAGTACGCCTGATCCGCAGGAAGTCCTTTCGGTGTGTGTAGCATGCGGGTGAGGACTTCCTGCGGGGCGTACTAGCGTGTTGCGGGCGGCCAAGGCCCCCTCACCCCAGCCCTCTCCTCAAGGGGGAAGGCTGCGGCCAGTTCAGGCGTCCCTCTCCCAGCCGCATCCGCTTGCGGATGCGGCCACGCTGAGACGCAAGCTCGCCAAGTCGAGCTTGCGGGGGGCAGGATGAGGGGGTCTTCGAACCCTTGCGCGGCGCCTCCTTGCGACGGACAAAAGAAGGGCTTTCACAATACATGCCGCTCAAGATCGAGACATTCAGCAACATATCGGGCGGCAACGCCTTTTTCAAAGCGCTCACGCACCCGATTGCCGCGGAGAAGGCGCAGGAACTGCTCAGCGTCCTAGCGGCCAAAGGCCCAGTTGCGATTTACGATCCGCTGGACGCGGCGGAAGCTGTTGCGCAGGCACTGCCCATCGCACTCCTGCCTCTTGCAGGCTACTTTGTGCAGGACGTGGAAAGCCAGGGCCGCACATTTGCGGCACATGCGGCGGAACTCGCCATGGCGCTGCCAGGGGCCAAGGCCTCCTCGCTGCTCATAATAGCGTTCGAGGCCACGCGCCTCGCCAGCCAGATCGAGCATCTGCTGCCGGCGGGCATGGAAGTGCACAGCCTCGATGCGCTGCGGCTGCCGGACGCGATGCTGAGCGACCCCGCGCGCTATCTCTCGCCGCTCAATTTCGCGACCAACTTCGCCTTCTTCCGCGACGGCGGCGGGCACCACACGCGGCTCGTTACCGCGAATTACTGGGGCGCATATGGCGGGAAGGCTGTGCGGCTTTGGTGCCGGCTCTACGATGGCGCGGGCAAGCGGCTTGCCCAATGGGAGGAGCAGGCGGGGCCGCCCAACGCCGCCATCGTGCTCGACAGCGGGGAAATCCGCGCGCGCTTCGACTTGCCGGAGTTCGCCGGGCAGCTTTTCGTCCACGTCACGGGCATCGCCGGACACGATGTGGTGAAGTACGCGCTCGACACCTATGGCGATGGCGGGGACGTGCTCTCCTGTACCCACGACGCCAATTCGTGGCCCGCAGATTTCTATGCCGGCCTGCCCGCGCCTGACGAAGGCGAGGAGGTGGTGTTGTGGCTGCAAAACAGCCAGCCCTTCGAGATCCCGGCGGGCGAGATCGAGATGAACGTCATGGGCCGGCCCGAGGCAGTGCCGCTTGCCGGGCCGCTTGGCCCCTTCGCGACGCGGCGCTTGAGCGTTTCCGAGCTTCTGCCGGAAGCGCGCTGGCCGCGGCAGGTGGAGATTGCGGCGGGGAAATATGTGGTACGCCCGCGCTACGAGGTGTTTGCAAGCAACGGCCGGCGGCGCATCGCGCATGTCAATGTAGAGCGCACGGACCTCAAACCCGATCCGAAGCTGGCGGAGCTTGGCGCGGCGATGGGCAAGGGGCATATCCTGCCCGCGCCGGTCCTGCCGTTGGCGCGGTTCGACACTTTCATCCTGCCAACGCCGATGGCGCGCGGCATCGAGCGCTTCCCGCTGAAGGCCACGATCTACGATGCGAGCGGCGAGCCGGTGGCGGAGCATCGTTTCGGCAACTTGCGCCGCGATCATGCGAGCCTGCTCGATGTAAGCGCCCTGCTGGCCGGGAACGGCGGGGGACTGCCGTGCGGTCATGGTCACGCCGAGCTTACCTACGATTTCGAGGCGGGCTGCGAGGCAGATGGCTGGATGCACGGGCTGTTCCGCTACCGCGACCGGGTAAGCGGCCACACCGCCGAAAGCTCTTTCGGCAGCCACATGTTCAACTCCGTGCTGGTCTACGGGAACGAGCCGCAAAGCTATTCCGGCCGGGCACCGGGGCTTACCACGCGGCTGTTCCTGCGTATCGGCCAGAAGCCTTACGGCACGCTGTGCCACCTGATCTATCCGGCGTCCACGCCCTGGCACGCGAAGTCGGAAACGGCGCTGATCCTCACCTCGAACAGGGGCGAGGAAATCGCGAGGGCGCACGTAGCGATCCCCTGCGGCGGCTCCTGTCACTGGCGGGTGAGCGAGACCTTCGAGGCCAAGGCGCTCGAAGCGGCAGGGGAGGGCGCTTATGTCATTATCCGTGACACCACCTGCCGGCTGTTTGGCTATCACGGGCTCGTTTGCGGCGAAGCCTCGTTTAGCCTCGACCACATGTTCGGGTTCTAGCGCCGGTGTCTGGATGCCCAATCCGGCTGGCCGCGAGCGACGGGATGGCGCCGCAAGAGCGCCGGGTCTGCATCGCAGGCGTGTTCCGTGCCCGCCAAAGGGCGCGGCGAAGCTGGCGAGCCAGCCCCGGCTGTTCGAGGCGATGGCTTTCCGGCAAAAAAGAAACCCTCCAAAAAGGAGGGCTCCAGCTTGTTCGCGATCTTCCTGGACTCAGTGCTTGCCGGCAGGGAGCAGCGGGCTGGCATTGATGGGTTTCTGGCTAAGATCCTGGGGCTTCAGCGGCCCTGTGGGCGGCCTTTTAGCTAAGTCGTTGAATCCGGTTTGCGTGAACCCCGGCATTTTGATCGTATCTTTCGGCAGTTCCAGGCGCGGCAGGATCATCGTATTCGATGTACCCTTCGATGCGTCGCCAATCGCCGGGGTGTGTGTATTCGATGTACCCTTCCATGCGTCGCCAATCGCTGGGACCGGCATATTCGACCCACCCTTGGGCGCATCGCCGAGTGGGGTCAGCACCACGGTGGATATGTTGTGGGATGTCTCGCCAGCCCCTGGCGTCAGGCCAATCGATGCACCTTTCGATGCTTCGCCGGCCACCAGGGTCTGCCCATTCGCCGGATTGTTTGTACCCGCTCCGGCAGTCAGGGCCGCCGGATTGTCGATCAAGCCCGCCGGTTTCGCTGTCACCACGGGCGAATTGACAAGGAAGGGTTCGCCATACTTGAATACATGCTTCAAGCGTACCCAGGCTGGTTCCCCCAGGGTATAGGGGCTTCCCAAGGTGACGAGCTTGAGAGGATCGCCAGGCACCTTTAGTCCGATCGGCAAGCCCCAGTAGACTTGGCCCGGCGTACGATGCAGGAAATTCTGCCACCAAGGCAGTCCCGCTGCCTTCGAGTCCGTCTGAAGCTGCTTTACGTCCGCCTGAATCTGCGGCTGAGCGGCCTTTATGTCGGCCGCGATCTGATCCCGCTCGGCCTTCCGATCCTTCTGAAGCTGGGCTTGGTCGTCCTTCATCTTCTGCTCGTCCGCCGCCACATTGGACGAATTATGCAGCCTGTCCTGCAACAAGGCCGCCTGGTCCGCCTGAAGCTGCTTCTCGTCCGCCTCGATCTTCGGCTGCGCGGCCTTTCTGTCCGCCGCGATCTGATCGCGCTCGGCCTTTACGTCCTGCTGAAGCTTGCTCCAGTCGTCGGTCACCTTCTGCTGAGCGGGCGTTTCCGTAGCCTTTATGTCCGTCAGAAGCTGCGCTTTGTCCTGTTCGATCTTCGGCTGCGCGGCCTTTACGTCGGCCGCGATCTGATCCCGCTCGGCCTTCAGATCCTGCTGAAGCTTCGTTTGATCGTCCTTTATCTTCTGCTCAAGGTCCGCGGCGGTCGTCCCTGGCTTATGATGCAGGAAATCCGCCCATTTAGCCTGCATGTCCGCTTGAAGCTGCTTCTTGTCGGCGTCGATTTGCGGCTGTGCGGCTTTTACGTCGGCTGCGATTTGATCCCGCTCGGCTTTTTGGTCCTTCTGAAGCTGGGCCTGATCGTCCTTTATCTTCTGCTGTTCCGCCGGTGTCCCGCCGACGGTCAGCGTGGCGGGGTCAAAAACGCTTCCACCGGCTGCCGCGTCCGTGGACGGGGCGTTGCCACCGGCTTGCGTGCCGGTGTTGGAACCGTCGCTGGATTGTGCGCCCGCAGGCGAAGCGCTTAGAAGCGCCAATGCCACTAAAGCGCCTGTGAAGCGCAGACTTGTTCCGCCCATTCCAACCCCCTGCTCTTGTACCGGGAAAAACCTATATTAATTTTTACGATTTAGTTCGAAGGATGTCAATTGAAGCGCCGGGGTGCCGGCCGCGCGGGTCTGGAAGGCGCCTGAGCAATACATGCCCGGCGCGGGAATCGCTGCTCGAAGGTTCAGGATGCGCGGCCGTCTTCCGGAATTGCGAGCGGCAAGCGCACCTCGAAGCAGGCGCCGCCGCCTTCGCGCGGCAGGTACCGGACAGCGCCGCGATGCTTCTCCGCGATCTGACGGACCAGCGCCAGGCCCAGGCCCGTGCCGCCGGCATGTTCGCCGTGCCCCGGCAGCCGGTAAAAGGGCTCGAAAATCCGGGCACGGTCCGGCTCTGGAATGCCGGGTCCCCGGTCGCAAACCAGGACGATGGCCTCTGGGGCGCGGCATTCCGCGAAGACCTCGATAAGGCCGCCACCGCCGTGGCGCCGCGCGTTTTCGAGGAGGTTGCGGAAGAGCCGGTGTAGAAGCCTGGGATCGCCCTCGACGAATAACGGATTGCCCGGAACAACGGAGAGATCCGCGCCGGACGGAGCGCATTCCTCGGCGAGCAGGCCTGTAAGGTCGATGCGCTCGCGGTCCATCGTTCTGGCCGCGCCGGCGTCGAGGCGGCTGGCAAGCAGAATTTCGTCCACCAGCGCGTCAAGCTCGGCGATATCGCGCGCGATTTCCTCCTGGTGCTCTTCGTGCATGGAGCCGTGGGCAGCCTCGGCCGCCATGCGGAGGCGGGCTAGCGGAGAGCGCAGCTCGTGCGAAGCGTTGGCAAGGAGCCGCTTTTGCGCGGTCACCAGCGCCTCGATCCGATCCGCCGACGCGTTGAAGGTGTGAGCCAGCTTGCCAACCTCGTCGCGGCCGCGCACCGCCACGCGGGTCTTCAGGTCGCCCTGGCCGAAGGCTGCCACGCCCCGCTGCAATTCTTCAAGGTTTCGCGTCAGCCTCCGGATAACCGGGTATGCGGCGACGGCAACCGCAAGGCCAATCGCGAACACGAGGCCCAGCCAGCGCAAGGGGAACAAGAGGCGGGAGCTGGGCGGCGGGGTGGCGGCGAGCAGCCTGCCGTCATCGAGCCGGATTAGCAGTTCGCCGTGCGGGCGCCAGCGAACGCCCTTCGATGCGGTTGAGCGGGCAAAGCGGGCGAGCGCGCTTTCCGGGATGGAGCCAGCCTGTACGATGATCTCGCCGCGCGCGGAAAGTAGCGCCAGATCGAATTTCGTGCGGTTGCGCCAGAACTCAAGCTCCTGGCCGAGTGCCGCCGGGTTTGCGCCGAGGGGCAAAAGATGTTCGGCAACGTCCGACAGGAAGGGAGAGTGCGGGCCGGCCGCGTCGGGCTCTCTCAGCTCGTGGAACACCCAGCCGCTTAATCCCACGAGCACCGCGAACAGCGCGAGGCTGCCCAGCACCGCGAGGTAGATGCGAAAATAAAGCCGCCGCATTAGCCGGGTCCCTTTGCGAAAACGTAGCCAGCGCCCCTGACCGTAATGATGTGCCGCGGATGCTTCGGGTCTTCCTCTATACTCGCGCGGATGCGGGCGATATGAACGTCGACCGAGCGGTCGAGGGCGGGATCGTAGGGCTGGTCCTGACGGCCGGCGAGATCGGCGAGCTGCTCGCGCGACAGCACGCGCCCCGCCCGCTCCGCCATCGCCGCCAGGAGATCGAACTGGTAGCTCGTAAGGCTTTTCTCCTCACCGTCTACCCGGATTTGGCGGGCGCCACGGTCGATCTCCAGGAGCCCGAACCGCAAGACATCGGCGCCCAGGGGAGAATGCGCCCGGCGCAGCACGACGCGGATGCGCGCCAAAAGCTCGCGAGGCTCGAAAGGCTTCGGAATATAATCTTCCGCGCCCATTTCGAGCCCCACCACGCGGTCCACCGGATCGCCGCGCGCGGTCAGCATGATGACCGGCACCGGCGCGGATGGGTGCAAGGCGCGGATCTCGCGGAAGAGGTCGAGGCCGTTCGCATCTGGCAGCATCAGGTCGAGGATGACAAGATCGGGCCGATGGCGCCTGAGCGCAGCCAGGCCGGACGCACCGTCCGCCGCATGCTGAACCTCGAACTGGTTCTGGCGCAGGTAATCCGCGACCATCCTGGCGAGGCGGACATCGTCCTCGATCATGAGAATAAGGGGCATGGGAAGGCGTGAATCCATTGGTTTGCTGTGCTGCAAAGCCCCCCTCACCCCTGTCCCCTCTCCCGCGAGGGAAGAGGGGAACGCCCTCTCAGCGGGCACAGCCGGACTCCCCTCTCCCCTCGCGGGAGAGGGGCAGGGGGTGAGGGGGGACTTTTTAACCAGCCATTTGCTCGCTACCCAAACCTCTATGGCAGCATATGCCACCGCTCCCAGTCCGCCGCAAGCTGGCGCCGCTGCTCGGGCTTCAGCACCTCGGCCGCATCGGCGACCGCCTGCACGATGCGCTTCGAGGCCGTTTCGCCCAGAGCGAGCTTTTCCGCTCTCATGGATTCCAGCGCGGGCCGGTCTATGCTATCGGCCTTGAAAATCGCGAGCGCTTTCTCCCGCTGGGCGGCATGGTCTTTGCGCAGGGCCACGACGTCATTGACGGCAGCCTTGACGATGGCGCCGATCTTGTCGCGCTGCTCCTGCGTGGCATCCACCCGCGACAGGGCATGGCCGATGCGGTGCTGCACGAACCAGGCGATCTCCTCCGCATCGAACGGCTGGTGATGCGCCCAATGGAACCAGGGCGAGCTGTGGACCTTGCCGGCCGCGAAGCCGAAGAGGCCCGCCATGCCGATCATGAGTGCCAGAAGCCAGCGGTGCCGGCGCGGCGGGTGGCAGCAGGGGGCGGGTTGCGTGCCTTGGTTGGGGGGTGTTTCTGACATCGTCTTATGCTCCTCGTTCAGCTTTGCCGATGCGGCGATGAGCATAATCTGGCAGGGCTGTGTTTCCGCCCGCCGCGCCGTTTGTAAAGTTTTGTAAAGCCGCGCTAATCCGAGAAGGCGCTGTCGAGATCCTTGAACAGATCGGAAACCGAAACCGCGATGCCTGGAGGATCGAACGTAAGCCTGTCGCTCATTCCCGCAATCCGGGTTTTCAGCGTATCGCCCTCGGAGCGGCTGTGCTGGATGACGGTCCGGTTTTCCATGACCACGACCAGGTAGTGCTGCACGCCCGGGTGGCGGAAATAATTGGTGAACTTCACCGCCAAATCCCGCCGCGTGCTGGTGGGCGAGATGACCTCCACCACGATGACCGGGTTGGGCGCGATCAGGCTGCCTCGCGGGATGCGCGCGCCGCAATTGACGAGCGCATCGGGCTCGAAGATAGTCGCATCGTCGACCTTAACCGCGAGGCTATCGACGAATGCCCGGCACGGAAGCCTGGCCTCGGAGACGGCCGCTTCCAGAGCTTTGGCAACCTGAAACTTCACGTGGCCATGTTCTGCGCGCTCGGGCGCCATCGCCACGATCTGGCCGCCGATGAGCTGATACCGCCCTTCGTCTTGGGCCTCCGCCCATTCCAGGAAGGCTTCGGCGGACATGGTTTCGCGTTTCGGGGCTGCCGTCATAGAAACATTGTACCATAACACTGGCGCGGGCGGCAAAAGATCGCGGCCTGCCGCCATGGCGTCCAAAGCACCCAAGCTGTGGTGGAACCTCGCAATGTACTGAAACTGTTACGGAGTTCTCAACCCAAGCAAAGCTATAACGGGCAGCGGCCGATTGCGGCCGGGAGTTGCCGCGGCGGGGTTGTGTAATGGCTGGGACGCTTTATTCCTATTGGTCGCCCGCGCTGCTGTTCACCAACATGCTGCTGCTGTTCCATTTGATCGGCGCGACGGCGGTTGGGCTGCTGCTCGGCTACGAGCGCTCCTATCACGGCCGGGCGGCGGGCATGCGGACCTATGCGCTCGTTTGCGTCACCTCGACCATGCTGACCGTCATCAACGGCTACCCCGCCCATTGGTACGGCGGCATGCTGGGAGCGCAGCCCGCAGGTGCTGGCGATCCGACCCGCGTCATCCAGGGGATTATGACCGGCATCGGCTTTCTGGGCGCCGGCGTTATCATGAAGGAAGGGTTCACCATCCGCGGACTCTCCTCGGCGGCGTCGATCTGGGCGACGGCCGGGATCGGCGTCATCATTGGCGTGGGTTTCTATGGTGCCGCGATCAGCGCCACCGGGATTGCGCTGATCGCCATGACGGCGCTGGGGCGGCTTGAGAAGATCCTGCCGCATCTAACCGTGCTGCATCTGACGCTAGTCTATCCCTGCGAGCGGATGGCCTCGACGGACGAGGTGCGCGAGCGCCTGCGCGCTCACGGCTTCGAGGTGATCGACTGGTCGTTTCAATACCACGAGGAGAAGCAGCAGTTCCAGTACGGCCTCGTGCTGCAATCCTTCGGTCCTTCCCGCTCGCACGACCTGGTTGGCGATCTGGCGGGGGCGACGGAGGTGAAGGAGTTCCGCCTGTCGCCATCGCGGGCATAAACGTTCGCCGCAACTGCCACTCAAGGCGTATTCTCCTGACGCCGGCTCCGCGAGCGAGAACGCTACTGCCGGCGGGCGAACTTCCGGACCTGCGGGCAGCTCAGCGCCTTGAGCTTGCCGCCTTCGAATTCGGCGACGATTTTTTCTTCTTCCATTTTCGTGGCCCACCACCAGTACCGGCCGTCCTCTTCGCCATCCGGCTCTCCGAACTGGAAGTAGGCCTCGCTTATGGGATCGCCGGCTTTCAACTCCCGGCAGCGGGAGACAGGGTCCGCCCAACGGCCGCAATTGTGCCGGGCGTAGCAGGAGCGGGTGACGCAGCGGTCCGCGGCGTTTGCAAATCTGCCGCCGATATAGGGGCAGACGGCCTTGCGGACGCCGGTGCTCACGGCGGCCGGGAATCTCGACTGCGCCACTCCAACAACCGCCAGGCCGCACAGCACGCACATGCCGAACGCCAGCGCAAATTTCGCGTATTTCATGCCGCATCCGTGGACTCAAACTGTTGCGGGATTGTGGCTCCCCAGCGCGCCGGGCTTTTGGTGCGGCCGGAAGCGGATTACATTGCCCGCATGCAAGCCTTCGCCGCCCTGCTCGACCGGCTCTACTTCACGCACTCCAGCAACGCCAGGGCGGCGATCCTGGCCGATTACCTGCGCCGCACGCCGGACCCGGACCGGGGCTTTGCCGTGGGCGCGATCACTGGCACGCTCGGCCGCGAACTGGTCAAGCGGGCGCTGGTGCGCGATCTCGCGGCGGAACGCGTGGACCCGGTGCTCTTAGCGCTCTCCTACGATTATGTGGGCGATATGCCGGAGACGGTGGCGCATGTCTGGCCGCGAAATCCGCGCGCTGCCATCCTCAACCGTATTCCGCCGTTGCACGAGGTCATCCACGAGTTCCAGACGCGCGATAAGCCGGGCATCCGCGAATACCTCGCGCTGCTGCTCGATAACATGACGCCGCTGGAACGCTGGGCGCTGCTCAAGCTCGGCATGCGCAGCTTACGCATCGGCATGTCCGCGCGCGCGGTGAAGCATGTACTGGCGGGGTTCGGCGGGGTGAGCGTGGCCGGAATCGAGGAGGTTTGGCACGCAGTAGAGCCGCCTTATACCGGCCTCTTCGCCTGGCTCGAAGGCCGCGGGGCCAAGCCCGATTGCAAGGGTGCGCCGGCGTTCCATCCCGTCATGCTGGCGCACGCCATCGAGGAGGCGGAGGTGGAGACGGTCACGCCCGCCGAATTCATGGCGGAATGGAAGTACGATGGCATCCGCGTGCAGGTGGTCTCGGCGCCGGCCGGCAAGGCGCTGTTCTCGCGCGACGGAGACGACATCTCCGGCACCTTCCCCGAGGTGCTCGCGCGCGTGGATTTCGAGGCCGTGCTCGACGGCGAGCTTATCGTGAAGGCCGGCGGCGAAATCGCGAGCTTCGGCCACTTGCAGCAGCGGCTCAACCGCAAATCGCCGGACCCGAAGCTGATCGCGGCCTATCCGGGCCACCTCATCCTCTACGACGCGCTGGCGATTGGCGGCCGCGACCTGCGCCCGCTGCCGCTGACGGAGCGCAAGGCGGAACTCGCGCGCTGGTTCGATGGCGCGAAGCCCGCCGGAGCGGAACTCGCCGAGCCGCTCGCTTTTCGCGGTCCTGGCGATCTGCAAGCGCTGCGCGGGCGATGCTCCGCGCGCGGCTCGCCGCATATCGAGGGGCTGATGCTGAAGCGCCTCGGCAGCCCCTACGTCGCCGGCCGGCCCAAGGGCCTGTGGTACAAATGGAAGCGCGATCCCAAGCTCGCCGATGCCGTGCTGATGTACGCCCAGCGCGGCACGGGCAAGGACGCGGCTCTCTATTCCAGCTTCACCTTCGGGCTCTGGCACGAGGGCGCGCTGTCGCCCATCGGCAAGGCCGATTCCGGCTTCACGGACGAGGAGGCGAAGGAACTCGCTGAATGGGTGCGCGGCCACGCGATGCAGCGCTTCGGGCTGGTGCTGGAGGTGGAGAAGGCGCTGGTGTTCGAGGTGGCGTTCGACGCGGTGCATCGGTCGGCGCGGCATAAGTCGGGCGTGACGCTGCGGGGCGCGCGCATCGAACGCATACGGTGGGATAAGCCCGCGCGCGAGGCGGATGAGCTGAGTGCGCTGGCGAAGTGGCTGGATTAGAAGGCAAACATCTTAGATGGAAGCAATGTCATCGCGGAAAGCGCTTGCAACATCCGCAGTGTCATACCGGAAAAGCCGCAGGCATTATCCGGTATCCTCCCTTGTGCAAGTTGCCGGATAGTACTCTGGTCTTCCGGCATGACAGCACATAGTTCTGCCGGCCTGGACGCGGGGATGCGGATGTCAGTGAGCCGCGACGCGCGACCGCCAATAATTGGGACGCTGGCGATTGTGCATCACGGCGATTATAACAATCTCTTCCGCATCGGCGCGGTAGATTAGCGAATATGGAAACCGCTTGAGGCGGCAACGCCGAATGTTCTTCCGGACCTTTGGCCACAATTCAGGGAAATCGCAAAGCCTCCGGGCCGCCGCTGCCACCTCATCGAAGAGATCGTCGCCCAAACGGGGTATTTTCGCGTTGTGGTACTCGGCCGCTTCGTCGAGTTCGTGTTGCGCAGGCGCGATAAACCGCGCTTTCACCGAGCCTTCCGCGCCGCAATCAATTCGTCCAGCGTGACCGAAGCGATCTCGCCCCGGTCGTAAGCCGCAAGCCGGTCCTCGGCCTCATCGAGCCAAGCTTCGTCTATGGCGGCATCCGGTTTCCCAAGGCTGTCCGCCAGCGCGCGATACACCTCTTCCTGCTCGTGGCGCGGTAACGCCAGCGCTTGCTCAGTGATGACTTTTACGCGTTCGTTCATAGCTTAAATGTGCATCGCGGAAGCGTTGAATGCAAGGGCCGCCCGCCGGGCATGCACTTGGACCGCGCAATGCGCCCGGCGAAGTGCAGCGCGCTAACGCGCCTGCGTCTACTCCGGCACATCCCACAGCTTCAGCGTTTTGTCTTCACTGCCGGAGAGGACGAAGCGGCCATCGGGCGAGAAGGCGACTAAGGTCACAACGTCACTGTGCCCGAACTCGTGCAGTTCGTCGCCTGTTGCCACATCCCAAAGCTTGAGCGTCCTATCATGGCTCGCGCTCTGCCTTGCGCAGCCGCTCGATGCGAAACTCCGCCACCGCGCTGTGCCGCCCCTCCGGCAGCGCCCCCAGGTAACTGCGGTAGGACGCCACGGTATTTTCCGCCGAAAGAATGTCCCAGATCAGAATGTCCGCCGAAACTGCGCGCCCACCATCAGGAAACTTGCGGAGATAATACAGAAGGGCGTCTAGTGAATTTTCTGCGCTCACCTCCTGCCACAACTGCTCGTCTGCCGCCATCGCGACGAACGGGCGCCGGCGCTGCGGCCACCTGCGTGGCTAGCCCCATCGCCTGCAACGCGCCCAGGATGCGCGGACGCTCGCTCAAGAGACAGGTTTGCGCCTGACGATGGCCCAAGGGAATGCCGCGCGGATCGAGTTCCGGCACCCGCACGGGGATGAGCTTGTCCTGCTGCTTGGCGTGATCGGCCTCGTCGAGCACGAACTCGGATTGCACCGAGGCGAGCGTCCAAATCACGATGACGGCGCGGGCCGCGTTCAGCTTTTCGATGATTTGCGTGCGGAAGGCCGCGCCGCCCACGAGGTCCACGTCCCACCAGACCGAGTAGCCCGCCGCCCGGAGGTCGTTGGCGAGCGCCTCGGGCAAGGCCCGCTCCTCCGATTTATATGAGATGAAGATGTCCGCAATGCCGCGCCTCGGTTGCAGAGCATGAAAGACAAAAAGCTAGACGCGGTCAAGCCGCCGGCCGGGCTTATCCCGGCGCGCTGCAAAATGGGCGAGCCTGAAAGCTACTTGAACACCTCGGCCAGCGCGATGCCGATGCCGGGCGGATCGAGCCGCAACTCGCCCTCGTGCAGGATGACCGGCGGTGCTATCCCCGCACCTTCGCGCCGGTAGTGGATCAGCTCGCGGGCCTGCCAATCGGCGATGACGTAATGCTCGATGGAGGGGACTTGGAAATAGCCGGCCAATTTAACGGTGAGGTCCCTGCGCTCGGTGGACGGCGAAAGGACCTCCACAACCATCAGCGGCCCGGGCGTTATGATACTGGCTCTGTCCATCTGTCCGGTGAACACCACCACATCGGGCTGAAAGGTGCTTGCGGGGCCTACCTTTACCAGCACTCCATCGATGCCAACGGAGTAATCGAGTTCCGGCCCAGCCACCGCGCGTAGAAGTGCAGCGTAAATGCGCCCTTTGGCATCGGTGTGCCCCCAACTCTCCGCCTGCTGCATCTGCGGCACCCCGTCGAACAGCTCCCAATGCTTTTCCAGGCGCTTTGCTGCCCAGATCGCAAATTCTTCGGCCGTCATCAATTCTTGCGCGAGCGCTGTCATAGGAGAATTCTAGCATTGGGCCGGCCGGGGAACAAGAAGGCCCGTGTGACAGTGCCGGCAGTACACGATATGTCCGGTTTGACAAGCCGGAGCGCAACAGGGCAGCTTGTGTGCACCCCGCCCCTTAACAAAAGGTTCTCTTTCCTTAGGGCCGCATCATGGTAAATGCGGCCGTGGTTAACGCCCGCGCGGCATGCGTTCCACACGCGCATTTTTGCGAAATTTTCCGCGCTTTAAGCCGATTTCTACAGTTGGAAAATACCTTTAAATATAATCGCGATTTCCGGGTTAACCATAGATGAGATGTCAACGGATCTAATTGCAGCTGAGAAATCAGTGCATTATTGCATAAACTATTTCGCAAAACATTTGTGCTATATTCTATCAACATGAAAAGAGCGGTGCCGAGGCACAGAAAGCGCTGCAATATTGGTAAACGAGTCCTTGAACCGGCCGGGCCGCGGCCAAAGACCGGCGCCGCACCTCACCCCGCGTTACAGAAAGTATAGGCGGGGGCATCCCGTCTCTTGCAAGCCAAGCTAGCGGCTGCGAAGATGGAGAGGCCTGAAGGGGCTTGGCCGTCAGGGGGGGATATAATGAAACCAACGGAAGCGTTCGCTTACACGGGGCCGGCGCCCCGTCCGCCGTTCTACAAACATCTCTATGTCAAGGTGCTGGCCGCGATCTTCATCGGCGTGGTGCTGGGCATCCTATCGCCGTCGGACCCTGGGAAGGTGCCCGCCTGGCAGCAGCCCTTCCTGCTCCTGCCTCCCGGCTGGGGTGAGGCGATGAAGCCCTTCGGCGACGCCTTCATCAAGCTCATCAAAATGCTGATCGCGCCCATCATCTTCTGCACGGTGGTGCACGGCATCGCCAGCATGAAAAACATGCGGAAAGTTGGCAGCGTCGGCCTCAAGTCTCTGATCTATTTCGAGGTTGTCACCACGGCCGCGCTCGCCATCGGTGTTGTCATTTCCAACTTTTTCCGGCCCGGCTCCGGCATGAACGTCGATGTCGCCTCGCTCAACACGAGCGCGGTCGCATCCTATGTGGCCAAGGCCAAGGAGCATGGCGCCATCGACTACTTCATGAACATCATCCCCAACACCGTGGTCGGCGCCTTCTCCGAAGGCGAGATCCTGCAGGTACTGTTCCTGTCGATCCTGTTCGGCTTCGCGCTGTTCGCGCTGGGCGAGCGCGGCAAGCCGCTCGTTGCCATCATCGACCAGACCGCGCACGCCTTTTTCGGCATCGTCGGCATCGTCATGAAGGTGGCGCCGCTGGGCGCTTTCGGCGCGATGGCCTTCACCATCGGCAAATACGGCCTCGGCACCTTGCTCTCGCTCGGCAAGCTGATGCTTTGCTTCTACGCGACTTGCCTCGTGTTCATTTTCCTGGTGCTCGGCACCATCGCCGCGCTGTCAGGCTTCAACATCTTGAAGTTCATCGCCTACATCAAGGAAGAGCTGTTGATCGTGCTCGGTACCTCGTCCTCGGAGTCGGTTCTGCCGCGCATGATCGCCAAGATGAAGGTGCTGGGCTGCGAGGAATCCGTGGTCGGCCTCGTGATCCCGGCCGGCTACTCGTTCAACCTCGACGGCACCTGCATCTACCTCACCATGGCGGCGCTGTTCCTGGCGCAGGCGACGAATACGGACCTGACGCTCATGCAGCAACTCGGCATCCTCGCCATTCTGCTGCTCACCTCGAAGGGCGCGGCCGGCGTGACCGGCTCGGGCTTCGTGGTGCTGGCGGCGACGCTGTCCTCGGTGGGCACGATCCCAGTGGCCTCCATCGCGCTGATCCTGGGCGTGGACCGCTTCATGTCCGAGGCGCGCGCGCTCACCAACCTGATAGGCAACGGTGTCGCGACAATCGTGGTTTCGAAACTCGAAGGCGCGCTCGACGCAGACGAGATGCGCAGGCAGCTTTCGGGCGCGGCCGGAGCGCAGGCGGAGGAGCCGGAAGCCGCAGTTTAGCCCAAAATCCGCCAGACGGGTCCAGCCCCATCGCGGTGCTCCAGGGCCATTGCTGGTGGCCCTGGAGGAGTAACGTCAGGTGGAGGAGGGACAGCATGAGCAGGCCTGAGAAAATCCGGATTTGCCCGGACGAGGTTCATTTTCAGCATGTGGGCCGCCTTCGGCATCCGGACGGTCTCTTCATGGCCAGTGTCACGGGTACGTTTTCGATCAAAGCCCCTGACCGCCCTAAACGCTGCCTTGCGGTGCTCCATCTGTTCCACCCGGACGGAACGCACCTGCAAACGGTGGTGTATCCCCAAGGCTACGAACCTGGAAGCGAGGCGGAGGTGGAAGCGGCGCATGAGGCTTTCGATGAAATATTGAGCCTGCTTTTGGAGCGCGATCCCGTTATCGAAGACATCTGGGTGAAGCCGTTCGAGGCCCTGATAGACGGCATGGCGCATGGCCTGATCTACGAATGCCAGGA
>Ga0182021_10004488_pt1 | contig 16424 bp, 13 predicted proteins | sample 612E3MmetaG_FD_120493 | JGI IMG/M metagenome (GOLD analysis project Ga0182021, IMG submission 120493) | Permafrost microbial communities from Stordalen Mire, Sweden - 612E3M metaG (Illumina Assembly) | ecosystem: Environmental > Terrestrial > Soil > Wetlands > Permafrost | place: Sweden...
ATATTCCGGCCTCATTAACGGTTTATCATACGGAGGAACCAAGAAAGTCACGGCATCAAATACCCCGGTAACTCCACGTATAAGGGCATTAACTGTTCCCTGAGCAACTCCCAAGGTACATCCTAACACTGGATCGCTATTCTTGGAAACCTTCGCCATTTCCGCAGGAACCTCTGCCCAGAAAGTGGCAGTATTTACTAGTCCGCGACCTAACTTATTCACCGCTGTTGTCTCATAATTAATCTGATCGGTTTCAATCGCATAGCCATCATCATCATAAGCTGCCTTACACTGTCTTGCATAACTTACCGCTGTAACCGTTAACACGAACCCAACCGCTAACAACGCACACAGTATTTTCTTCATTTTACCGCCTCCTTTTTATTAATTACTGTTTAACTTTTTCTGTAACTCCTGCAACAACCTGGCCTTTAGGGCCTTAGCCGAATCTATCTTTTCTCCCGAGATATTTATCTCCATAGCAAAATCAATCAGGCCCCGCAAGATATCGTTATAGGAGAGTTTATGGCCGGTGGAGAACAAAGCGTCCTTGCCAAGCTTATCAAGGAAATCTATCTCCTGGCGGCCGAGCATCGTAATTACGCGATGTGCATCTATTTTTTTATTGTCATCCACTTGTCTTTGCATTTAAATCACCCCCATAAACAAAAAACCCTAAAGGCTGTCTTTAGGGTATCACTCGCCCTTGGCAACGCAGCCTCCCGAAATCTAACGGGACTGTCGCTTTGCGCCCCCAGGTTACCCTGGGTTTGCCCTTTAACTAGGTACTATCATCTTTTACTACTTTACCACTTTGTCACTTTACACAAAAAGTATAACACATATTTTGCACTTGTCAAGGGTAGCTGAAAATATTTATAAATGACTGCAATACAAAGATTTACATGAAAATATCACACCAAGTTATTGCTAATCGTTATCCGCAAACCCCTGATTTTCAAATTCCCGGCACCCGGAAAATTCAAAGCTTTTCAATTGCCTTTTCTGTATCCTTGCCATTGATTTTACGGCTGCTTTTCAATACCCCCAGTATGAATGAATAACAAAACGGGATGGCTAAGCCATAATATATCGCGCGCAAATTAAGCTCGCGAACCCAAGCCGTGGTTAAGAGCTTTTTCCATCGTTTTAATCTGGGGACCTTAGTCTTCCACATGAAATAATTTTCGCAATAAGCAAAACTCGACTCGTATGAATATTTATCAGCCGCCCGAGTGCCCCCGAAAATTTTACCGTAATGGAAAAGCCTGGCTCCGGGATTGTAGAAGATCCTTCCCCCCTGTTCTTTGATCCTAAAACAAAGCTCGATATCTTCTCCCCTGGCGCAGCCGGTGAAATTATCATCGAATCCTCTCACGCGCTCAAGCCAATCTTTGCGAAAGGACATATTTGCGCCAATGGCATATCCGCACTGATAAGGAAAATCAACCACAAAAGATGCTGATTGCATCGAAATCAAATCATTATATGATTTTTCGCCGATTTCCTCGCGACTCAAGATTTTATTGATGTTTTGTAAAACCATCCCGGCGACCGCGGCTATTCCCGGATCCTCATAAGACGCAACATGCGCGGCTAAAAAACCGCTTTCAATCCGCACATCATCGTCTACAAAAACCACGATTGATCCGCGGGAAGCCTCGATCCCGACGTTTCTTGCCGCCGGCAAATTGCAATATTCCAAATTCAGATAGTTGATCCGCTGCGCTACTGAAGCGAGATATTCCATTGTTTCCGGAGTGTGGATTTTGCTTTGATCAACTATAATCAGCTCAAAAGGAGCATAGGTTTCTTGATTTAAAAAATAACGGACAGTATCGCAAAGTTCCCGATCCCGATTAACCGTAGGAATCACCACTGAAACCAGAGGATTATCAACCCCTGAGCCGGGCAAATTTAAAGCGTAATGATCCGCTTTCTTCCCTTTAAGCGGCTTAAGAATTGAAAAGTCAACAAAGTCAGGGGTTTGCTCTATCTTTAAGACTTCCTTGCTATTTATCTTACGGCTGCTTTGTAACACTCCCCGGATACTGGCATTAACTAAAGGAAACAAAGAACCGTAGTATGCCGTACGCAAATTAACTTGCCGCTCCAAAATTACCGCTAAAATCCTACCCCATCGCTTCAACCTGGGAACTTTAGTTTTCCACAAAAAATAATTTTCACAATAAATATAACTAAACTCATATTTATATTTATCAACCGATCTGGTGCCCCCGGTAACTCTGCCGTAATGAAAAAGCCTGGCTCGGGGATTATACAAAATCCTTCCCCCATCATTTTTTATCCTATAACAAAGTTCCCGGTCTTCTTCTAAAGCGCAGCCTATAAAATTTTCGTCAAATCCTCCCAATCGATCTAGCCACTCTTTGCGAAACGAGCTGTTCCCTCCAAGGGCATACCGGCTTGCATAAGAAAAATCGACTAAAAATGAGGATGTCCGCATAGAGATCAAATCATTATAGAATTTTTCATCAATTTCATCCCGGCTCAATGTTTTATCATCCTTTTGGACAATCATCCCTCCGACCGCAACTATTCCCGGATCAGCATAAGGCGCAACGTGAGCGGATAAAAAACCGTTTTCGATCCGCACATCATCGTCCACAAAAACCACGATTGATCCCCGGGCATGTCTAATCCCGGTGTTTCTTGCCGCCGGCAAATTGCAATAATCCAATTTCAGGTAATTGATCCGATTTGCTACTGAAGCAAGATATGCCGATGTTTCCGGGGTATGGGTTTTGCTTTGATCGACTACGATCAATTCAAAAGGAGAATAGGTTTCTTTTTCCAGGAAATAGCTTATGGTATCGCATAACTCCCGATCACGATTAAGCGTGGGGATCACCACTGAAACCAATGGCTGGTCACCTGTAGAGCCAGGAAATTTTTTCGTGTTCTGATTCATTATGATCCCTTAAAGTTACTTTACAACTCGACAGATAGCATTGACTGAGTAAATAATAACTATGTTACCCTGCTTGAATCAAACAGTCAATATTATAATTACTAAATCATATGCACAATTTTTCATTCATTCAGTTTTTGGAACTCTTGTTTAATCTGCAGATAGAGCGCAGGATCTACAGTGCGATATATATCCTGAGCCAGACGCAAATACTCTCTGGCCTTATTCTTCTGGTTCTTCTGCCGATATAATCCCGATAAATTATAATATGCTCCGGCAAGCTCTACGGGTGAATTGATCTCTTTAGCAATTGATTCTGACTTGAGAAAATAAGCCTCAGCTTCCTTAGCCTCCCCCATATCCCGGTATAACTCCCCAAACATGCCGTAATCACCCGGCAGATTAGGCAAATTTCCCTGATCCAGGTCAATTTTTAGCCCGCTTCGGTAAGATTCCAGCGCTAAAAGATATTCCTTGTTAAAAACATGGATTTCACCCATATTAAAATAGTAGTCACTTAAATCTTCTTTAACCTTCAACTTACTAAAAATTTTGTAACTCTTGTTATAAAACTCTTTAGCCGCAACCAGATCATCCTTATTTATAAAAACCAAGCCGATATCGAAGTAATCGCAGGCCAGATTATATTGGTGCTTGATAGAATTCTGATTTTCCCGGTTAATCTCCGAGCTTTTAGTCAAAAGCTCCAAAGCCATACCGTCCTCTTTCTTATCGATATGCCAGACTGCTAACTTTCTTAAAGCCACCGCTTGATTAAGCAGATCATGATGCCTTTGGCTAAGATCAATTGCTTTATTATAAAAGTCCAGCGCCTTCTGATAATCCCCCTGTTTGTGATAAAACCATCCGACCTCATTATATGCGGCTGCCAAATTCTGATAGTCTTTCTTTTTCTCGCTATTAATAACATATGCCAGATAAAATTTCAGCGCCTGGTCGGATTTCCCCAAACGCAGATTTGCCTCGGCTATCACGGGATAAATCTGCAAGAACAAAGGATCATGAGAAATTATATCATTACCGGCATCCGCTGCCTGAAGATTCATGCCTTTTGCCAGGAATTCCCGGGATTTAGCGTATTGAATATAACTGCCTGGCCTAAATAAAGGCATCCGGAGTAACATTGCGATCAGAAAGATGCTTGTTAACGCACTCAACAACCCCTTTAAAAATAACTTTTTCCTGCTCACCACCAGCTTACTCAGCTTGAGAATATGCGGCTTAACCTTTCCGGGATGTCTAAACATCACTAAATCGGGATCTCCGTAAAGCAGATAACTGGCCCAGGTAAGGCCTCCGGCCCCGTAATCCCGGATCAATTTCATCCTGGCCAAACGCACGCATTCGCCAATAGCCCTGCCATTGATCAAATGAGTATAGAAACTTTGCGCAAAATCCAGCCCCACAGGATCGCTTATTCTCCAGATCGTTCCCAGGTAATGCCTAACCCCGGAAAATAAAAAAGCCGGTGCTAAATTATGGGAATCCGCAGAAAGACAAGCGTTAGAAAATACCAGAGACGGCAAGGTGCGCCCTTCTCCCAAGGCGGTAATATCATGCGAGTTAAAAATTCCGTCGCTTAAAACCCAACCGCTTTTCTTAAGATTGTTTTTATCGAATTCGCAATGGCCGGCAAAATGCACGATATCATAATCATTGAGATTCTTCTTAACATACAGCTTATCGATGTAGGTTGATTTGAAATCTATACTGATATCTTTTCTCTTGCGGTCAAACTTATTTTTTATCAGGAGCCCTTCGCTATAGGCAGACTTAAGGTCATCGGTCGGATTTGCAAGCACCAACATTTTTTTGGAACCGGAAAACGCGCGATAATTCGTTTGCCCATACTGCTGCCGGCTCTTGATCAATCTGCCCATCCGGAACTTTAAACATAAAAAATCTTCCCCGGTATACAAGAGCTCCCAAGGGATATGAATCAGCTCCTCATCTAAAGATAAAACCAGGCCTTTCCCGGAAAAAGCCCTTAAACTTTCTTTAACCTGCCTGGTCAGTAAATGATCCCAGAGCAGCTGGCCGGTATTTTTAAAAAAATCCCCGCCCCCCAAAGAAGCGTTTGAAGGCTTTTGAGACCTGTTCAAAGCCCGGCTCACCTCGACGCAAAGTTTATCGATCTCCGCAGCAGATACCATACGCTGACTGTAGTGCCTAACCGTCGGGCTTGAGCCTTCCTGAGCAAACAAACTCATTGAAAGTTCCTGATCTCTCCTTGATATTTCCAGCACCAGCCTGTCTTGAATTTGCATTATTTTTTTATTTTCAAGATCACGGAAGCCAACCTTTTGACAATATCGCAAATCTCTACCACATATCTTCCCAGCATAAGATGTTCAAAAGTAGCCAGGCCTGAAGTCGAACGATAAGATTCCAGCTCTTGATTATCCTTTATAAGCTTGATCCTTAGATCCTTAAGCGTTTTGCCGCTGTTTTTCTTCTTAACCGAAACCATTAGACTGAAAAACTTCTGCTCTTTATTTTCCACCTTAACCTCAACCCGAAACTGCTTAAAATCTTTCGAAATCACCACTTCATCCTTAAAATCACCGATCTTTCGGCTGCGTAAAGCTGCAAGCGCCAAATCTTCATTACCTACCATTACCCTTCCCGTAGTGTTAAGAACCTCCCAAGCCGCCCCGATTGCCCTCAGCGCAATCTCAAAATACTCATTACTTTCTTGCTTAGCAATTAACCCCTTTGCAAAATCCATCAAGTCTTTAGGCAATACCGGATCTTCGAGCACCTTAAGCTTGACGCAGGATGCAAAAACTTCCGCACAATCACTGCATCTTAGCAAATGCTCTTTCGCCCGCAGACTCTGCGACCGGCTAAGCCTGCCATCCAGAAAACAACACAAAGTTTCTTCGTCCAGGTGCTGTCTAAGCGCCGGCTTTAAAGAAACTTTCCATTCTTTATATACATTATCCGCCAATTTTTCTAGGTCTTCCCTCATTCTGATCTCCTGATAAATAGACGCGCAGCGCTTATAAATCTAACAGATATCCTTTTTTCCTAAAGCATTCTTTTAACTTTTGCAATATACGCGACTTGCGCATATCTACCGCGCCGCGGGAAACCTTTAGCAGATCCTTAATTTCCTCCAGACTAAAGCTTAATGAATAGTTCATTTCCAGGAAGAAACGATCGTCGGTATCCAGCAGATCTACGCATTTTTCCAAATCGAATCTCTTTTGTTTGGCAGATAAAACATCAATGATTGAAGCCGCTCGATCGGGAAGGATTTCTTTCAAGGAAAATCCCGAATCATTCTCGGCTTCAAGAGAAAGCGCAGGCTTGATTTTCCTCAAGAAACTGATGGACTGATTGATCGTCAGCACCCTCAGCCAGCTTGCCAGGCGACAGCCATTCTTAGCTTTAAAACTCTTGAGTTTCTTAAAATTATTGTCAACTAAAGAAAAGAGGATTTCCTGAAATATTTCGCTGATATTGGTTTGGGTGCAATCTTGAGGGGAATGCTGTTTTAAAACGCTATTAATATACTTATAGATAAGACGGGAATATTTTTCTACAAATTCATTCCAGGCGAGGGGGTCGTTCCTGGCGCATCTCTGGACAAACTCCAGATCGCTCATGAACTACTCTGCGGTTTTAGTGTCGGTGATGTCCTTAACCACTCCGTCATAAGAAACCAGTTCTCCCAAATAATTATATTTATAAACCGGAATGTTCCGGATCCAACGCAAAGACCCGTCTTTACGGATAATTCTATGCTCAAGGGCCTTTACTTTCTGACCTCTTAAAATACGCTCCGCCCATGCCTGAACTTTAGGCCGGTCTTCTTCCAGAACCATATTAATCCATAAATATGGATCCGCCTCAAACTCTTCCGATGTATATCCGGTAACCGCTACGCAGCCTTGGTCATGAGTGACATTCACCACCTCACCCCGATAAATAGTTACCGTATAAATATAATCCGTGATAACCGAAATGATCGACTGATAACGCTCTTCGGATTTCTTAAGCTCGGTTATATCCACGGTAATCTCGGCTACCAGCCAGTCCCCTTTTTCATCCTGATAAGGGATCGAGGTTACCTGCACCGGACGATTGCCCTCTTTTTCCAGCCTCTCTTCGGTAACCACGGTTTTCTTGATTTCCAAGGCTTTCCTTACCCCGCACTCCTGGCATTTAAAATTGCGTCCCATAAAATACTCGTAACATTTCTTTCCGGCAGGGTCTCCGTAAACCTTTTTCCACTCCGGATCTATATAACGAATATTATAATCCGCATCAATGATATCCAGGCCGGTCTTTGTAGCGCCTAAAATAAATTCGATCTGTTTCTCAAGCGAAGATATTTCCGATTCCGCCTTCCTGCGTTCTAAAATCTCATCCTGCAAAGCAACATTGGCCATTGCCAGTTCCGAGGTACGTTTCTGCACCCGAACCTCCAAAGACTCCCTGGCTTTATGCAATGAATCTTCTATCTGCTTGCGGGTGGAGACATCCCGGAAGATCCCCTGAACCAGGCGTTTGCCTCCGATATCAATCATATTGGCGCTGATATCCACCAAAGACTGCTGACCTGAGCTGTTAACCACATAGACGTCGCGGAAAAAAGCTTTGCCTCTTTCCACGCATTCGTCAAAAAGCTGTTTATAACGCCTCCGATTACCTGAAGGGAACAGATCGATTTGATGCATATTTTTGATTTCTTCCAGGGTTTTCCCGAGCAACTCCTGGGCTTTTTTATTAGCGTCGATAATCTCTCCGCTATCCGCCTTAGCCACAATTATCGCATCATTGGCTAAGTCCATCAGCATGCGATACCTGGATTCGGATTCTCTAAGATCCCTCTCAGCGATAATCCTTTCCACCTTTTCCCTTCTCTTCTCCAACGCCGTATGAATCGCAGGAATCAGGCGAATCAAATGCTCTTTAATCACATAATCATCAGCGCCGGATTTCATACAATCCACCGCAGTCTCTTCATTCATCGATCCAGTGACAAAAATAAATGGGGTGCCTGGGGAATACGTCTGGGCCAGCAATAACGCGGCAATACCGTTAAACTGAGGAAGGATATAATCAGCCAGAATAATATCCGGGGAAAAATCCTGAAGCTCGCGCAAAAAATCGTCGCGATTTTCCACACGCCTGGAAATAAAATCAAGACCGCTCTTAGAAAGCTCCCTTTCCGTAAGCTCTGCGTCGGTTTTAGAATCCTCAAGTATCAATATTCGCAATTGCTCAGTCATTTTCAGCCTTTTAAAAGACAAAAAAAGCAGCCATCAATTCCACCTTAAAGCTGCCGAACCTTCTACCTGGTCAAGCCATAAATTATTTCCCCTTAGACTTGTTAAGTTATTATATCGCAACAGCTTCAGCAAGTCAAAATAAATAATAATCTTTTAAAACAAACGGGGCGCCCTGACAGGACGCCCCGTTAACCCAAAACAAATAATTACTGATATTTATTTAAATAAAGTGTTAGAAACCATAAAAGATGCAAAGACAATTGAAACCATTGACATTAATTTAATCAGAATATTCAAACTGGGTCCGGAAGTATCCTTGAAGGGATCGCCAACGGTATCTCCGACTACACCGGCTTTATGCGCCTGCGAACCCTTACCTCCAAAGTTACCTTCTTCAATATACTTCTTGGCATTATCCCAGGCGCCTCCGGAATTTGCCATCATGATCGCCAAGACAAAACCGGAAGCAGTTGCTCCGCACAAAAGCCCGGCTTCCGCTTCCAACCCGACAAAAATACCCACTAAAATCGGGGCAGCGATAGCTAAAAGCGAAGGAGCGATCATTTCTTTTTGCGCCGCAGCAGTGGCAATGCTCACACAACGGGCATAATCCGGCTTACCCGTACCCTGCATTAATCCAGCGATTTCCTTAAACTGCCGGCGAACTTCCACCACGATCTTTCCCGCAGCTCTTCCCACCGCACGCATGGTCATTGAACAGAAGAAAAACGGAAGCATTGCCCCTAAAAACAATCCTACTAAAACATTCGGATTCATCAGACTCAGGTTCATTTCCTTGCCTAATATTTGCACCTGATCGCGATAAGCGGCGATCAATGCCAAGGCAGTTAAAGCCGCTGAACCGATAGCAAACCCCTTACCGGTTGCAGCAGTGGTATTGCCTAAAGCATCCAAAGCATCGGTCCTCTTCCTGACTTCCGGAGGCAAATGGGACATTTCCGCATTACCGCCGGCATTATCCGCAACCGGTCCATAAGCGTCTGTCGCCAAAGTAATCCCTAAAGTAGAAAGCATACCTACTGCAGCTATAGAAATACCGTAAAGTCCGGCATTCGGATCCGCCATCCCTCCGGATAAGATATAGCTGGCGAGAATAGCCGCGCCCACAATCACTACCGGAATTGCCGTAGACATCATTCCCACTGCCAACCCTCCGATAATCACGGTAGCCGGGCCGGTTAATGACTGCTCGGCAATAAAACGCGTAGGCTTAAAACCGCTAGAGGTATAATATTCGGTAACTAACCCGATCAATACACCCGCTAACAAACCGACTAAAACTGACCAATAAACCCCCATGTGCTCAGGTAAAGTAGCCTTGATCAGAAAATAGGATATTACGGCCACAATAAAAGAGCTGGCAAAAACACCTTTTCGTAATGCAGCCAGCAAAACCTTTTGGCTGGCCTCTTCCTTACTCTTGACAAAAAATGTCCCGAGGATAGAGGCAATAACACCAACTGCCGCCATAACCATCGGCACAGTGACTCCGGAAACACCCAAACCTGCAGCCACCCCTAAAGCGGAAGTCGCAACTATCGAACCGACATATGACTCATAAAGATCAGCTCCCATACCGGCGACATCACCGACATTATCACCGACATTATCGGCAATAACCGCGGGATTCCTTGGATCATCTTCAGGAATACCTGCCTCAACCTTACCTACCAGGTCAGCTCCTACATCAGCAGCCTTGGTAAAGATGCCACCGCCGACCCTGGCAAAAAGCGCCTGCGAGCTGGCACCCATTCCAAAACAAAGCATAGTCGAAGTGATCGCCGCAATCTTATCCGTTCCCATTGGTATAGAATGGCAAGAATAATACCAATTAAGAAAATAATACCAAATGCTTAGATCCAAAAGACCTAAACCCACGACCGTCAATCCCATAACTGCTCCGCTGGAAAAAGCCACGCGCAAACCTGAATTCAGGCTCTTCATCGCTGCAGCTGCAGTGCGGTTTGATGACTGAGTGGCGACGGTCATTCCGATAAAACCCGAAAGGCCGGAAAACAAACCCCCGGTCAAGAAAGCGAAGGGAACAAAAATTACCAGGTAATTTTTCATCGCCATCGCAAGCAATATGAAAAAAACCACAATGAAAAACAAAGCCACTCCCATATACTGCCTTTTTAAATACGCCTTGGCTCCGATACGCACAGCCAAAGCAATCTCTTTCATTTTATCGGTCCCTTCATCTTGCTTCATGATCCAAACTGCAAGATAGAAAGCAAATGACAGAGCCATAATCGAACCTACCGGCGCAAGCAAAAGCAAATCAAATCCAAACATTGTTCCTCCTCTACTGGTTGTTAAAATTACTTCTTATCATCATCGATAACTTGGGCATCTACATCAATCGCTCCGCTGCGCTTAGGCAAAGTCCCGGCAGCGTAAAAAAACTTCTTGGTAATTATAATAGAATTTATGATAAATGTAAAGATTAATCCTGCTTCCAAAAGCAACCAATGAGATTTGCGCAAGAACATCCAACCGAAGAATAAATTAAAGGTGATCAAAAAAGGCAGCAAGCAGCCGGCCTGGCTTAAAACCAAAAAAGACTTTCCTTCCGGTTTCTTCATTACCCGGCTCCATGAATTATCTTTAACACTTTTTCCGCCTCTTCCAGCTTCTGCTTTAATTTATTGTACTCTTCTTCCGAAACAACCTTTTTTTCGCTGGACTTAGCCAAAGACTCATCCTTGACCCGCAACTGATCTTCTTTTTCCTGTAACTGCCACTTCAAGCTGTCGACTTCATTCTTGAAATCTTCGACCTTATCGATCAAAGCCTGCTCTTGAAGCTTATACTTTTCCATTTTATCCTGACTGGCTCTTAACTGCGCCTCCAGGTTGGTTTTCGCCAAATCCAGCTTTTCAATCTCCCGCTTAGCCAAATCCGTATCTTCTTTTAATTCCGCTAACCCGGGTTTATTCTGATTGTTTTCCCTTAAAGTATTCAAATCGACCCTTAATTCCGATTCGATCTTTTTTTGCAGCTGCATAACCTTTTCCATTGCCTGATATTTTTGCCGCAAAGTATCCAGCTCGGACCGAACTGAATTTAACTGAGCTTCCATTTGCAGCACCTGGGATTGCTTATCTGCCTCTTCTGCCAAAAAGCCTTTTTCCTTATTGCCTTTGGACTCCGAAGCAGCGCTGTAAAACCCGTATCCGATAACCGCAAAAGCTCCCAAACCAAAAATTACCGCTAAAATTATCAGAAACATTTAACTAATCACCTCCAATTTAATTTTACCCCAAAACTTGAAGATCATTTACTGCCATCAACTTATTTTTTAAGCTAGCGATTTATTCAATGCCTCCTTAGCTTCATCTAATTGCTTTTTTAGCCCAGCTAACTCCTGCCCGCCATAGAGATACCGCAGAGCAAAACCAAAAAAAGACTCGAGATACTCATAGTTATCACTCCAGCTTAACTTTTACTTCCTCCGGAATGGCTTTTGGTTTTATGCTTTTATCTACACAAACCATAATTGTCTTGGCTAGACAGATAATTTTTCCTTCTTGAGACTTTACCTCATGTTCCACTTCGATTTTTACTACAGCTACCCTGGAAAACTTGGTTGATATTTCCAAAATATCCCCATATACCGCGGGAGACTTATAGTCTATTTCCTGACGTGCCACCACAAAAAGCGTGCCGGAATCAGAAAGCTCTTTGATGGAAATACCTCGCTGCTCAAAATACTCGGTGCGCGCCTGCTCCATATACTTCAGGTAATTGGCGTAATATACCACCCCTCCGCAATCGGTATCATGATAATATATCCTGACCTTCATCGTTTAGTCTTGCCTCCAGCTATTTCTGCAAATGATAAATATCAAAGGCGGATTTAAAATCGTAAACCCCCTTAAAATCATCCCGCGAATCATTCTCATTCTTCCCCATCAATTGGGTATCTACCATATTAAAAACCATTTCCCCGAAATCCGCGGTTTCCTTAACCCCCCAATGCTCAAATACCGCGCAAGCCATCGGGCCATAAAGCTCCAACCCGTATTCACGGACCCCTTCCAAAAGTTCCTTTGCCGTCACATGGCCTTCTCTTTTTAATTTCCTCTGAGTAAACCACAATGCCTGCATAAGAAACTCGTATGCATCTTTCTTATATCGGTTATCTTTTACAATAACCTCATCCAATTTATTGTAGAAATCTTCGTTCATTTTTATATTATACTCCTTATTTAAATATTATTCAATAAAACGCATCGCAATTTCTAATTCCGAAAATGACTTAAAAATATAGTCCGCTTCTCGGAGATACTTTGCCGGAAGCGAAGTTTCCAATGCAACGCAAGCTAATCCGGCCTTTTTAGCTGAAGCAATTCCCAAGGGAGCATTTTCAATAACTATAGCCTGCCTTGCCGGAACTTTCAAGAGTTTTAAGGCTTTTAAAAACGGTTCGGGGTGAGGCTTACTTCTTCTAACCTCATCCCCGGTTACGCTGGCGTCAAAAATCCCCATCAGCCCTTTATGCAGAATCTTCTCCGCCTCATGTCTGGAAGTACCAGTTACCAAAGCGAGCCGGGTCCCTTGTTTCTTTAACTTCCTTAAAAATGACCGTGAGCCTCTCACAAAACTCACCTTTACGCACTGTTTAAAAAACCCTTCTTTCTTCTTTAAAAGCAATCTTGCCTCTTTTACGCTAAAATTTCGCTGATACTTCCCGTAGATCTCTTTAACCGAAGAAAAACCGTCCTTACCTTCACGAGAATAAACGTCGTAACGGTTAACCTTAATGCCCTTAAGCCTAAAAACCTCTGCCCAGGCCTTAAAATGATAAGGCATAGTATTAGTGATCACCCCATCCATATCAAAGATCACCGCCGCGTATTTTAACTTAGCTTTTACTTTCATAAGCGGCTATTATAACATAAAAAAAACTTAAAAATTACAAGTTTTTCGATAACCGGAACAGATTATGTTTGTGCTTCCGCTCAAAGTCGATTTTGCCCCAGAGCGTAAGCACAAACATAATCTGCCCTGTCAAATCATCTTAACTCTTAATAATTTTTAGCTTGAAATAACTTCCCGGTTATGCTAAATTAAGTGACTTATGGAAACTTTCTCCTGGAACTTTACTGATGACAAAGGAACTTTTAGCTCAGAAAACGCGCAAAAGATCAAGTCTCTATATTTCCCCCTTTGCAACGTCGGAGGATTAATCTCCTCTATCACCCCTGATCTTCACGGAGACATAAAAACCGGAAATAACTCCTTTTTACTGGAACCGGTTACCCGCATAAGCTTAAACAACAGCAAAAATTCCAGAAACTTCTGGCTCTATCTGAATCCTAAAAAAATATGGTCAGCCACCGGAGTTTCCAAAGATCTCGCTACGCTTAAACAAGATAAATTCAATCTGGAAGCCGGCTTACTCTGGCAAAAAATCACCCGCAGCAACAGCAAAATCGGTTTAAAAGCCGAAATCACCTCTTTTGTTCCGGCAGGATTAGAAACTCTGGAAATTATGCAAATAAACATCACTAACATTTCTTCGCAAACAATCAAATTTATACCAATAGCGGCAATCCCGCTTTACGCAAGATCGGCAAATAATTTGCGGGATCACCGGCATGTGACCTCGTTATTAAACCGCACTGAAGTGAATAAATCCGGGGTTATCGTCACACCGACCCTCTTATTTGATGAATCCGGCCACCGCAAAAACACTACTTCATATTTTGCTCTAGGAATTGACGAAAAATCAAACAATCCGGAATACATCTATCCCACCCAGGAAGAATTCTGCGGTGACAGTTCAGACCTGGAAGCGCCGACTGCGGTATATGAGAACCTGCTTCCCCGAAAAAATAATTTTGTTCAGGGAAAAGAGCCGATGGGCGCTTTGCGTTTCAAGAAGCAAACCCTTAAGAGTAAGAATACTTTTACTTATATAGTCCTGATGGGGGTTGTTAACGATAAGTCAAAAGTTGAAGACATTCTCAGCAAGTTTAACAGCAAAGAAAAAATCAGTGCCGCATTTAACACCACCAAACTTTTCTGGGAAAACAAAAGCTGCACCATCAATGTAAATACCTTTGACCGGAATTTTGACAATTGGTTATCCTGGGTTAATATTCAGCCGGTGTTAAGAAAAATTTGCGGTTGCTCCTTCCTCCCGGACTTTGACTATGGCCGCGGAGGCAGAGGCTGGCGTGACCTTTGGCAGGATTGCCTGTCTCTGATCCTCACCGAACCTCAGGAAGTCCGCTCATTGCTGATCAATAACTTTTCCGGGGTACGCATTGACGGCTCAAATGCCACTATCATCGGACAAAAACCCGGAGAGTTCATCGCTGACCGCAACAATATCAGCCGGGTCTGGATGGATCACGGGATATGGCCTTTGATCACCACCATGTTATATATCCATCAGACACAGGATATAAATATCCTGCTGGAGAATACAGGTTATTTTAAAGACCGCCAGCTTTCCAGAAGCAAAGATATTGACATCAATTGGACTTTGCAATACGGTAACCAACTGAAGACAAAAACCAATAGCGTTTACAAGGGTTCGGTCCTGGAGCATATCCTGATTCAAAACTTAGTGCAATTCTTTAATGTCGGAGAACATAATCATATCCGTCTGGAAGGCGCTGACTGGAATGACGGTTTAGATATGGCAGAGGATAAAGGAGAAAGTGTGGCATTTACCGCGATGTACGCACAAAACCTGGAATCTCTTTGTGAAATAATGACAAATCTGAGTCAAAAAGAAATCCCGGTTTGCAAAGAGCTCTCCCTTCTTTTGGATAGCCTATCCCCTCAGCCGATTGATTATTCAAGCGTGGCAACGAAGCGGGAATTATTAAATAAATACTTTCTTCAAACCAAACCTGAATTATCCGGAGAGAAAATCTCTATTTCTGCTCTTCATCTGATCGCTGATTTAAAAAAGAAATCGGAATGGATCAGGAAACATATCCAGGAAACCGAATGGCTCAAAGAAGGTATTTTTAACGGATACTACAACAATGATACTCAGCGAGTTGAAGGAAAAATAAACGGCTCTCTGCGCATTACCTTGACCGGACAGACTTTCCCGGTAATGAGCGGCATCGCCACTGAAGAGCAGGTTTTAGAAGTCTTTAAAAACGTATCCACTCATTTAAAAGACGGAAAATCCGGGGGATTGCGCCTAAACACCGATTTTAAAAATGAACAGCATAATTTAGGCAGAGCCTTCTCCTTTGTTTACGGAGAAAAGGAAAACGGAGCTTTTTTTAGCCATATGTCAGTGATGTTCGCTTATGGCTTATACAAAAGAGGTTTTGCCAAAGAAGGTTTCGAGGTATTAAATTCCATCTACAAAATGTGCCTGGATACAAAAACCAGCAAAATCTACCCCTGCCTGCCGGAATACTTTAATAGCGAAGGCCGAGGAATGTACAGTTATCTTACCGGATCTGCCAGCTGGCTGATGCTCACCGTACTTACCCAGGTCTTCGGCGTACGTGGCGAATTCGGAGACTTGGTTATCGAGCCGAAATTAACAAAAGAGCAATTTAAATCCAGCCGCACCATTTCAATCTCCACATCTTTTGCCGAAAGAAAAATCGAAGTAAAATTTACCAACCCTAAAAAGAAAGACTTTTCCCAGTATTCCATCAAAGCTCTGACAATCAACGAAAAAAATTTAGCAGAAAACCTCAATCAGCCCAAACTCCGGATAAAACGCCAAGACTTCCTCAAACTAACCAACAACGCCCTAAACACCTTAGAAGTAACCCTCGATTAGACAGGCTTGAAGTAATCCTCTTACAATAACCAAACATATCCGGAGTATATACTTACGCTCAAATCGATTTTGACCCTTCGGTCCCCGCAGGGGTAAAATTAACTTTTAGCCAAAGTATGCACTTGGCTGGCTGAACGGTGTACTGCAACTACTAGACAATTTCGATTAGCTTGGTTCTACTGGTGTGGCCTTTTAGGATGGTGATGCGGGATTTAGGGATATCCAGGTAATCGCTTAATGCCTTGATCGCTTCGAGGTTGGCTTTCCCCTCTTGAGCCTGAGCCCTGATCCAGATCAAGTAGTCGCTTTCGCTTAACTTTTCGATTTTTTCTACTTTCTCTCCCGGATTAACTTTAACGTTTATGCGCATTTTCTTTTTATGCAACACCCTGCTTTTGATCTTTTTCTCGGTATATCCTGAGATCTTCTCTATTATCCA
>Ga0182021_10004489_pt1 | contig 16422 bp, 12 predicted proteins | sample 612E3MmetaG_FD_120493 | JGI IMG/M metagenome (GOLD analysis project Ga0182021, IMG submission 120493) | Permafrost microbial communities from Stordalen Mire, Sweden - 612E3M metaG (Illumina Assembly) | ecosystem: Environmental > Terrestrial > Soil > Wetlands > Permafrost | place: Sweden...
CGCGCAGGCCCTGCGTAAGTTTCTCCAGTTGGTCTACCACCAGAGCGACGATTTCAGCGTGGTGGCTTTGCTCGACACCGAGGGACAGCCGGTGGTTCAGGCTGCTTTCCAGTCGGTCGCACCTAGAAACGATTCCTTCGGAACCCATGAGATTGTTTCGACCGAGGACGTGGCCCAACTCCCCGGGCATGTTTCCGTCGAGGCGGTTCTGCGCGATGGCAGCGCGGTGGGTACGATCTTCTTGGCCGGCAGCGCGCATGTGCCGCATGTGGTGCTGGCAGTCCGCTACCAGGGGGTGGCCGACGAGGATCCCCGCATCATCGTAGCCGCTGTGTCCCTGCGCCGTATCGCCGATCATCTGGCTTCGCTTTCGTCGATTGACACCGACATGTTGCTTCTCGATCGCGAGAGCCGCACGGTGGCTTCCGGCAGGGCTCTGGGTGCGGCCCGGCCCGAACCCAAGCGCTTGCCGCAGGGCAAACCAGGCTCGCTGCCGCCCGAGTGGTTCGTAGCCGAGTACCCCAGCCACGGCCACTCGGTCATCGGGGCCTACGTGCCGGCGCTCACCTTTGGCCTGGGTGTGGTCGTCGAACGCTGGGTCGAGTCGGCGTTACGACCCGCGCGGCGGCTCGGCTGGACCACCATTTACTGGGTGGGGGTGGCGGCCTTCGTGGCCGCAGTGGTCGGGGCCGCGCTGGCGCGCTCGCTGGCCAGTCGGGTCGGCACGCTGGTGCAGGGAGCGCGCAACATCGCCCAGGGCCAGTTGGACGCCGAGATCGACGTGGCGTCCAACGACGAGCTGGGCGAGCTGGCCAAAGCGTTCAACTCCATGGCCAGCTCGCTCTCGGCGGCGCGTAGCGAGATCCTGCTGCGCAACGAAGAGATCCGGGGTTGGAACGTCACCCTGGAAAAGCGGGTCGACGACAAGACCAACGAACTACGCGACGCCCAGGATCTCTTGCTGCGCTCGCGCTCGCTGGCGGCCATCGGTTCGCTAGGCGCCGGGGTCGCGCACGAGATCAACAATCCGCTGACCGGCGTGCTGGGCCTGGCGCAGATCCTGTTAGCCGATCTGCCCGAGGGCCATCCGGTCCGGCCCTTGATCAAGGACATCGAGGAGCAGGCCACGCGCATTCAGGGCATCGTGGCCAATTTGTTGCGCTTCTCGCAGAAGCAATCGGGCGAGCACTTCCGCCCCTTCGATCTTTCCGAGGTTGTTCACGACGCGCTCGAGCTGTGCGGGACCAAGGCCCTGGCCGATGCGGGCATTGCCGTGGTGAAGCACATCCCCAGCCCCAGCCCGCTCATCCGGGGCAGTGCCTTGCAGGTGCAGGCCGCGCTCATTCAGCTCATCCAAAACGCCAGGGCGGCCATGGACTCGGGCGGCACCCTGACCCTGGAGACCACGCAGCCCGACGACAAGCTGCTTCGACTGCGCGTGAGCGATACCGGACACGGCATCAAGCCCGAGCAACTGTCACGCATCTTCGATCCCTTCTTCACCACCAAGGCGCAACGAACCGACACCGGCATCGGCCTCTCCATGGTGCACAAGATCATCGAGGATCATGAGGCCACTATCCGGGTCGAGAGCCAGGTGGGCCAAGGCACGACCTTCTGGCTGACTTTTCCCATCGCTGAGGGAGCCAGTCTCCTCGCATGAATCTCCGAGGCCGGCGGCCCACGTCTTCCTTCCAGATGGCGGTTATCGCTCTGGTGGTGGTCATTCTGGTGGGGGCCACCCTACTGTCGCGCTTCTTCTTCGAGCGGCGACGCACTGAAATGCCGGCCGGCTTGCCCTCGCCGGCGCCCCGCCTGCCGCTGGCCGAGCCCGCCCAGTTTCGGGTCAGTGCGCTGGCGGGCACCGTGGAGGCATTCCAGAACGGCCAGTGGTACGTGGCGCGCGCCGGCCACCTGCTCTCGTCAAAAGATGTCGTCCGCACCCATGGCGGCTCCCGCGCGCTTCTGCGGCGTGGCAGCGTCGAGATCGACGTGCGCGACAACATGGACCTGCGCCTCGACAAACTGGAAGAGACCACCACCAAGCTGGGCCTGCTGCGCGAAGGACGAGTTTCCGCCAACGTGGGCAAGGACGACGAGAAACTGGAGATTGAGGCCCTTGACACTCGCACCACCAATGTGGGCGCCGCGCGCTTCGCGGTATCGTTGGCGCCCAGCGGAAAAGTCAGTGTGACAACCGCCGAGGGGGCGGCCCGCTTCGAAGCCCACGGCAAGCACGTTGTGGTCCGCAAAGGAAACGAGAGCACGGCCTTCCCTGGGGTGGCCCCCAGCGATCCCGAGCCCATCCCCGAGCAGCTCTTGCTCTCGGTGATTTGGCCCGAGGACGACAAGGCCGAGGCCGTCTCCAAGATCCGCGGTCGCGCCAGCCCCTCGTCACGTGTGCGGGTGAACGGCGCGGAGACGCCGGTGGCGCCTGACGGGACTTTTCTGGCGCGCGTGCAGATCACCGAGCCCAAGACCCGCGTCCATGTGGAAGCCGAGGATGTCACCGGGCGACAGAAGACTGTGGACAAGATCCTGCACCCGGCTCCGCGCGCTCCCTCGCTGCAAACCTCGGGTGACGAGCTTTGGAAGGAATGACGAAAATCGAGCCGTTGCTTCGCGCCCGTGGGTGGCTGACTCAGTCGGCTGCCGGGCTGACCTTGGTTCTACTCTTGGCTGCGCAGGTCGAGGCGGGCGAGAGTTCCCCAGACGCCGCCACGCCACCTGATGCCGCGGCAGCCGCCGATGGGCCCCCGGCCACTGCCGCCGATGCTGGGGCGACAGACGGCGTAGGGGCATTGCCTGAGAACGTTACGCCCGCGAAGGCAACCGACGCCGGTGCCAGCAAAATGACGATCTCAGAGAGCCGAGCCCCGGCCGGCCCGGCCCAGGTTCCGACCGCCGTCGCAGCAAGCCCGCCCGCAAGGCCGGCCGCGCCAGCGACGCGCGCCGAGCCGCTCCCGTCGGCAGCACGGGTGTCCCTCTCGCTTGCGGTACCGTCGCCGGTGCTTGGCATCGAAGACGAAACCGAGCTTCGCATCGTGGTCACGGGTGCTTTCGCATCACCCTTGCGTTTCCCTCGCATCCTGTGCAGCGCAGGCCGGGTGGAGGACATGGTGCGCGAGGGACCGACCAGTTTCTCGGCCCGCTTTCTCCTGCCCGCGGGCCGCTTTCCCCAGCCAGCCATTGTGGTCGCTGATTTCTCGCACGATTCACTGATTCTGCGCGGGGCCCTGGCGGTGCGGCTGCGTGCCGCGGCCAGTCCGTCCTTTCACACCGACCCGGGCGCCAAGGTCACGGTGAAAGTCGGGGACAAAGAGTTCGGGCCCATGGTCGCGCCCGCCGACGGCAACATCCACGTGCCGGTGGTGGTTCCTCCGGGCATCAATTTCGCAATTGCCCGCTCGGTCAACCGCGCGGGCAAGGCCAACCAGCAGATTCTGGATCTCAAGATTCCGCCCGCACAGCGTGCGTTGATAGTGGCCCCCGAGAAGCTGCCCGCCGGAAGCGTCGCCGAGATCGCGGTGCTGGCGGTGGAACCATCGGGGCGACTGGTCGATGCATCCACCATCACCCTGGCGTCCACCGGGCCGCGGCCCAATCCGCTGGGCAGCCTCACCCAAGGAGAGGCCAGATTCCTGATGCGCGCGCCGGCCTCCCTGCAAGACCCGACACTGCACCTCATGGCGTCGCTGCGTGGACAGCCCGACGTGAGCGCAGAAGCGGACGTAGTGCTGGGTTCGGCCGCGACGGCCCAGGTCCTGCTGCAGCCGGAAACAACCCGTCCCGACAGCGTTCCTCTGCGCAGCCTGCGCGTGTTCCTCAGTTCACAGGATGCCTTCGGCAATCCCACCGACGTGGGCGAAGCGGCGGTGCTGGTCGACGGCCAGCCGGCTTCCCCCCAGGCCACCGAGGATGGCCGCGTGATGCTCACGCTTAGGCCGCCCGCGCTGCTGGCAGCTCGCGAATCCATGAACGTGGAAGCCGTGCTGGACAATGGGCACGCCACCGAACGCATCCCCCTCGATCTCTTCAAGCGCCGGTTGCCGCCTGATCCGGTGCAGGCTCCGCGCTACACGCTCACGCCGCGCCTGGGCTTCTTGTGGAATTTGCAACAAGCACCGGGCCTCGCGCTGTTCGTCGAGGCGATGGCCTCGCTCCACCCCAGCCTGACTGGTTTCGCCTTGGGCGCAACTGTCGGCTACCTGCACTCCAGCATTTTCTCCTCGAACAAGGCGGGCCAGGGTGACGTCGTGCTTGACCAGCTTCCCCTGCTGGCCCAAGCCCGCTATCGCCGCCGCTACAATCGACTCGGCTTGTCGGTTGGCGCGGGTGCCGGAATGGTACTGGGGCGGGCTAACCTTCACGCTTTCGATCGCGAAATTGCGGGGTACAGCGTGGCCTTTGCCGCCGAAGGCTCGACTGAAGCCGCCTTGCTCTTGCACCGGTCGCAGGTGGTCTTCGGCCTGCGCTACCTGGCCATGTCTTTGGGCAAGCTGTCGAGTGGCGACGTGATTGTGGGCAACACCGGCGGCTTCATTGTGGATGCCGGGTACCGGATTGGGTGGAGGTAGGGTTAGTCGCCTTTTCGCAGCCATTTCACAGTCAGATCTTGGTGAGCTTTGAGGCACAGTTTCGGGTGAACGGACTCCATGCTACGTTGTCCTTGAACTGCCATTCGGTGACCCTATGAAACTTGTGGCGTCTGTTTTTGCGCTTTCGACTTTCGCCCTCCTGGCACCAGGCTGCGGCGGCAGCAGCGGCTCAAGTTTGGCGCTAAGCAGTGGCTCGGATGGCGGGCGTTGCCCTGCTTTCGCCGCCTGCGGTGGCACCATCACGCCTGGCACGTACACGATCACCTCTTTCTGCGAGCACAGCGACCCACTGCCAGCCGATAGCATTTGTCAGGGCGCAACGGTCTCGATCAGCGGCGTCGACCTCAGCGGAACTCTCACGTTTTCCGATGCCACGAACCATTTCACCTACGGAAACGAGACCATTCATTCAGTGCTGTATATGCCCGCCTCGTGCATGGGCAATCCCGCGGGACCGACGACCTGTAGCGATTTGCAACAAAGGCTTGAGCCCGACCCAGCCAGCACTTCGACCACGGCCATCGCCGTCACCTGCTCTGGGACGAGTAGCTGCACGTGCATGGAGGCGGGAAACAAGACCATATCTGCCGCGGGTACCTACAGCGCACCAGCTACCGATCTGACCTTTTCGCCCAACGACAACAGTGGCTCCGACATATCTGGCACCCCTATCGGTTACTGCGTATCAGGCACACAGATCGCCCTGAGCGCGACCAAACAAGACGGGGCTGCTGGCGTGAGCCTCTCTATGGTTCTCAAGCGGCTGTAGACTCCCCTCGGAGAAAAGGGCTGGCGAAGCCGTCCATCTGGACGGTCAATTGCAGAACCTGTCGTTCACCCACTTCGCATCCAGCAGGGCCGCCCGCCCATTCTCTATTGTCACGGAGCTCCCATTTGGCCGCGTGAAGGTCAATTCGAAATTCGCATCGAAGTTATTGAGGGAGATCGTCACGCTGACCGTGCCTGATACCAGGGTCAGGTCTTCCTTCCCGAGACCAGCATCATAGGGCAGATACGAATCGTTCAAGGATGCCACCACAGTGATGTCGGGCGAAGGTAGTGCAATCACCTGACCGTTCTTGAACGTCACATAGCTGAGGTTCAAGAGGAATGCCTCAAATCCCACGTATCCGTAGTTCCTATCACAGCCAAATGAAGGGCTTGTGCATGCGTCGGGCGCTTGCATGCACTTCTCGGCTGAGTCACCAGGTTTTGCGCAGCCGATGGTGCCGCTTAGGGGCGGCTCCCCGAGAGTAATGGTTCCCGTGCTGATCCAGGTGCCTTGGTATACCCGCTGCGTCTGACACTTATCTCCATAGCAACCAGCGACAACAAGCCCGACAACCAGCGACGCCGACAAGCCATGGCGCAAAACCTTGTTCTCCATGCTGATATCCAATCTTGCAGTTTCTCGCAAATCTGTTCAAGCAGCCGCCGCCCTACTGCGAGCTGACAACAAAATCGTCAAACGCCGCCTGTATGCCAAATGTTCCGATGCCAGCGCATGTGCCAGACCAGTTCGGACTGGAATCCACGAGTTGGTCAATCTGCAAGACCGCATTGAGTGACACCACTGCCCACAGCCTACCCGCAGGTGGATGCAGCGTGTCTGTGGTTGGGAAAACCCTCATTGTCAAGGTCGACCACCCCTGGGAAAACAACGAAGGCGAGCCGAGTGTCAGGCTCGCAATTGTTCTGTCCACACCCCCTACGCGCCGGGCCAGAGCAATCGTTCCATCGCTACGCATGGACGCGTAGTATGCATTGTCCGGATCCTGGTACAGACCGTACACGACGGCACCTTGGTTCACGCTCGAGCCGGAGTTTCCCGGGTTCAGCTTCACGAGCGCGCTGACCGTCCGGTCCTGGGGCAAATCTGAAGGAGCCCCGCAAATCGTCTGATCGTGCCACGAGTTGTCGCTGGATGTCTCCACAAGAAACGTCGTGTTCAAACTGCTGCTGCTGGTCCGAATCGCCCAAACGCTCTCCCCACCCTGTGTCGCCAACCACGAAGTCGCATCCCCTGCCTCGAAATCCGAGCAAACCAGCACACTACCTGCCACGGAGTCCGAGCAGGACTGCGCAACACCCGCACAGAACCCTCCCCCTTGCGCGGCACTCAGGACTGCCTGCACCTTCTGAGTGTCGCTCCCGAACCCGCTATCGCAGGACGAGCCGAGTCCCTCCCCAGTGTAGTGTTTCAGGTACACCCCGCCCCAGTACTGAAACTGGTCGTTGTTCACCATTGCGTGAAGCTGGCTTAGACCGAACCCCTTAGGAGGCTGGAAATTGTGGTCCGACGCGTAGCACGCAGTATCGAAGAAATCCAAGCCCTCCGGCTCATTCGTGTTCTCGTCGTCTCCAATTCGGAAGTTGAAAGGCCCAACGTTGTTGCCAGAGGTCGCCAGCACGTTGCAATAGGGTCCGACGCCGGAGGTCGGCGCAACGTCGCAGGAATCTGCGTCGATCGCGGTTATAACCCCATAGTCGTTGGACTCGATGCAATCAAAGGCCCAGCAGATCGCGTCACCTACAACACCAGTGAAACTCTCATCGCCCGTATATCCCGCAGAAAGGTAGAGTACCTTGCCCGAAGGCGAGAACACCCCTCCTTGTGCTGTCTTCATCGACACCGGGTAGCGGCGCAGACCGACGATAAACGGCGCGCGGAGGAACTTGAGCGTCTGGCTTCCCGTCGGGTGTCCCCATATCTCGGGGTCGAAGACCAGCAGGGCATTCGCAACATGATTCCCAGACCAGTCCGGGGCATCCGTCGAATAGAACGGATTGTAGGAACCATAGGCCGCGTTCAGAAGATAGTGTTCGTAGCCGGTCCAGATTTCGTTGCTTCCTGGCCGCACGGCAACCCACCCCCCCGAGTGTCCTCCGGGATCAATTCCTGCGTTATCCGCTGGTCCCTCCGGAATGAACCAACGGCCGACGTAGTTCAAGTTCACGTCGAGCACCAACATATACGCGTCATGGTTTCCGTCATGGTTACAGGGCTGGACAGGCACAAGCACGTAGTCGGTTCCGTTGACGGTCGCACGATCAGGGTCGCCAAAGTGGCTGTAGTCTCCAAAGACCCCACCTACGACATCGTTCGGATCTGCCGCACGCCACTCTTGGCTGTATTCATATAGGCTCTTGCTAATGCAGCTTGAGCAGCTTCCCGAACCTTGCGGGATTGGCGCAAAAGTGTTGGGATCCAGCGTGGCAGAAATCCCGAACCACTCGGCCGGCGTATTGAGGTCGCAGTCCAGTGGGCATCGCCAAATGCGTCCCAGTCTATTGTTGTTGACGTGCGCAACGCAATAGGAAACCCCAGTGGCCCAGTCCTGCGTTTGACTTTGATTCTGCGTGATGAACCAATAGTCATGGTTGTGGCAGAGTCCCTCGTTGCCGTCTGTCCAGAAGGTGTGACCACCTGAACTGCCAGGATAGTCGCCTTGGAATTTGTATGAGTGGCTCCGCGTTGCCAACTACATCAAGGTTGTCGATGATCAGGGAGGAAGCTCTGTCCGCAATATTGGGGCCCATTTGGGCGTGGGTCCTGGGCCTTGCATTGGAGTCATAGGTTGCCTGGTCGGCATACCTGGTACCGTCGTAGCAGGGACCATCGTCGTCCTGGATCGAGGCTATGTCGATCGGATTGTCGCCTATGTCGTAGGTCGAGGTTTCATAGATTGGGGGCCCCCCGGGAAAAATTTCCTCGTGGATCCACGAATATGCGAGATACCCGTTCCTCCGGATATCGTCCGGATCTCTGTTATAGACCGTCACATAGCCACCGAAGTTGTCATTTATGAAAGCGTGCAACCGTGCCCTGGAGCCCACTTTGAGAGAAGAGATGCAGTCGTTCAGGCCATAGGTCGAAAGGTCGGGAATATAGGTGTACGCGAATTGGTTCTCATCGACTGTGAATGTCTTGCACGCGCCACCGAAGTTCATGTCTTTGAATACCATCACCTCGTGCGGCTCGGGTTCTGCAACGGCACCGCATTGGGACACACAGTGCCCGGCCCCGTCGCAGATGTGGGTTCCATCGTCTGAACAGACAGTTGACTCGGGCGCAAAGTGGCGTGGTGGGCAGTAGAGACTGGTGCCCGTGCAGTACCCGGACAGATCGCACGGGCCGGCCGATGGCCAACAGATCGTTGTGCTGTCCGCAAGGACGTCGGGAGGACAGGCCGGGCTCGCGCCCGTACAGTACTCGGCCGCGTCACAATCCTGCTTCTTGGCCCGACAGAGCGTGGTGCTGTTCGATAGAACGTCAGCAGGACAATTCGGATCAGACCCCGTGCAGTTCTCCGCTGGGTCGCACACGCCCGCCGACGGCCGGCAGACGTTGGAGCTCGCCATAAAGCTGTCGATAGGGCACGCCGGGCTCGCACCTGTGCAGTACTCAGCCACGTCACACGCCCCGGCCTTGGCCCGGCAGAGCGTGGCGCTGTTCGATAAAACGTCGGCAGGGCAATTCGGATCAGACCCCGTGCAGTTTTCCGCCGGATCGCACACGCCCGCCGACGGCCGGCAAACGTTGGAACTGGCCATAAGGCTGTCGATAGGACACGCCGGGTTCGCACCTGTGCAGTACTCAGCCACATCACACGCCCCGGCCTTGGCTCGGCAGAGCGTGGTGCTGTTCGATAGGACGTCGGCAGGGCAGTTCGGATCAGACCCCGTGCAGTTCTCCGCCGGATCGCATGGACCTGTTGACGGCCGGCATACACTTGAACTGGACGCGAACTTGTCAACGGGGCAGGCTGCGCTCGTTCCGCTGCACACTTCCCCCACATCGCATACGCCAGCGGGAGCACGGCACACAACCCCTTGAAGCAGGAATCCGTCCGCCGGGCAGCCAGCGTCCGTTCCATCGCAAACTTCGGCCACATCGCAGGGACCGGCGACCGCGCGACAGACCGTTCCCGTGGGCTTTGCTGGGTTAGAGCAAAGCCCTGTGCCGGAATCGCAGATCCCGGCGTTGTGGCAAGTGTCCTTGGCCGTGCAAACAACATTGTGACACCTGTCTGTGATCGTGACTGCAGTGCAGATGCCAGGCACCTGGCACCGATTGTCCACGCTGCTGTAGGTCGTGACGCCCGCGTCCGTCACCCCAAAGCGGTAGCTTCCCGGTGGTACCCAGACCTTGGCCAGGCCGGTGCTGTCTGTGACGCCAGTGTTGCTGGTTGAGGTCGAGCCATTGTAGGCCACGACCGTCAGACCGGAGATTGGCTTCCCGCTGCTGTCCACCACGGTCACCAAGGCCAGCGTGCTGTCGGAGAAGCGAAGATTGTCTAGGAGGTACGGCTTGGTGGCGTTGTAGGGCGCGTTCACCACGATCGTCACTCGCAGATCCGTGTAGGTTCCGCGAAACTTGGCCAGCACGCTGGACGTGGGCGTGAAGGTGACCGTGTTCCACTGCCCGAGGGGCAGCGGCGTCAGTTCCACCTGACCGAGGTACGTATTGTTCAGTCCCAAAGAAGAGCTATTCAGGTACAACTGGGTGGTGCCGTAGTTATTGGGGCTGATTTGCTTGAGCTCGGTGGGCAACATGATGTCGTAGTGGATCACGCCGCCTACACGTGAACCAAGGGACGTCAGGGCCGCGCTCTGGACCGGCACATACCCGTGCGACGTGACGGCCAAGGAGCGATAGCCTTGCGACGCCGTGGTCGAAACGCTGAGCGTGCCGGGGCCGCTCTGAATGATCGACCAGTCGGTAACCGTCGCTGCCTCGAATCCTAATACCCGGTCGACGTCGACCGAGGTCAGAGCCTACGTCGTGACTTCTACTGCAACACCCTCGCCGGTGTTTTCAGTTACCCCCCCCCCGTGACACGCGCCAGCAAACAACGCCACCATCGCCATCGCGCCCTTGCTCACCATGCTCCGTCTGGTCTTGGTCATCGCTGCGTCTCCTCTCTATTTCGACCTGGAATCCGGCGGCCAAGAGACTTCCGGGATGACGCCGCCAGTACCAGGCACCATTGAAACGACAACGCGCGGCCATGTCAATGGTTTCCGATCTCCGGCTTCATTGTGGATGCCGGGTACCGGATTGGGTGGAGGTGAGATTAGTGCAATCCCAGCACTGGCCCGACAAAGCCCACCAGCGCACCCGCGATCACCACACCCAGCAGCAAGACAGTCGCTGACTGCGCCACGGTCTTGGCTCGACTGATGTGCTTCAATAGATCCGCGTCGCCGGTCTCGGCGTGCTTCATCAGCATCTCACCCAGGGTTCCGCGCCGCTCGGCCGCTTGCATGGCGTTGATCTCGGCTCGCGAAACCAGTCCCACTTCGGCGAGCGCCGTGGGCAAGTCGCGACCCTTGCTCACTTTGTCCATGGCCAGCAGCACGGCCCCGCGCACGGCCACATTACCCGCGGTCATTGCCGCGCTTTCAATCGCATTCAGCACCGGAATTCCGGCTGCCACCAACACGCCGGTGGTGCGGGTGAAGTGAGCCACTGCCTTGGCCCGCCACAATGACCCAATGATGGGTGCCTGCAAGAGGATCCCATCCTGCCAAAGCTGACCCTTCTCTCCACGCAGAAGAATGCGAAGGCCCGCATAGGCGAGAGCCACCACAACCAGCACGACCGGCAAGATCGATCGCGCACCATGCGACACGAAAATCGCCCAATGCGTGGCCAGCGGCCATTCTTGCTGGGGCAGGCCGCGCAGAAATGGTTCGACAGCAGAAGCCGCGACCGCCAGGCCGACAAGCACCGCGAGCAAGCCGATCCCCAGGATGATCAGCGGACGCGCGGTCGCTCTGCCAAGCTCGCGCGCGATCTTCGCCGTGGTACTGAGGTACGCCGTAAGACGCTGCAACTCGATGGGCAAGCGATTGCTCTTCGCGCCCGCGGCCAGCAATGCCACGCTGATTTCGTCAAACACATCCGGGTAGTCGCGCAGGGCTTCGCCCAAAGAGCGCCCCTCGTCCATGCTGGCCTTCACGCCCTTGCACGCTGCTGCCACACGCGGATGCCTGAACTCGACCGACAGGGCATAGAGCGCCTGTCCCACCGACAAGCCCGCCTTCAGCTTGGCCGCGAGAAGGCCCGCCAGACGACTCAACTCCTCTGGCTTGACTCGCTGGTAGTTCGACCTCTGCACGGACTGACCTGGAAGTGAAAGCGCTTGCTGCACGAGCTTGACCCCCGAATCTCGCTATCCCGGACGTCGATTGTGCACCAGGACCGCGACGGCGTCATGAAAACGCAGGCGCACCGGGCGCAACCCGGTGAAATTGTTTGGCAAAAGACCTTCAAACAAACGCCAGACGGACGATCGCAGGTCGCCCCTGCGAAACGGGTCCCGCCAGACCTTGATGAGGCATGCGAATAGCTCCTGCACGGCGCTATCCCGTGTTGCGCATCTTGATGACGGGCCCGCCGGTTTCTCGCTCGGGGCTCGATCGCCGTAGGAATTCGTTTTCCAGCGCCAGCCCGAGCTGAAAAGCGGCCAGCTCGAAGATCTCCAGGTCGCCCACCGGCCGGTCACGCGCGCCGTTGTCGAGATAGATGACGGCGACCACGCGCTCGCTGCCGGGCACGGGCAACACGACAATCTCTCCCGACACCGGACGGTCGACCGCCTCGCGAAAAGCCTGTGGCAATCCAGCGTCGTCGTAACTCACGCGGCGGGTGTGACTGTCCCGCAAACACTCGAACAAGACACCGCTCGCGCCCACTGGGAAGGCGAGCGTCTGCGTCCTTATCAGCAATTCCTCACCCAGCGCGGTCTGGCCAAACGCACCCAGGGCCACCAACTGGTCGCGGTCGGGCACCAGCAATACGCCGCGATCGAGCGACTCGGCCACCACGTTGAGCAAGTTGAGCGAGACCGAGGTGGCCAGCAGCCCCGAACGCAGATCGGCGATGATCCGTCGCAAACGCGCGAAGCTGGCGCGCACGCCTTCGGCAATGGCGCGTTCATTGGAAAGGTACCTGCGCTGGCGCGCCACACTGCCCACACAGGCGACCACCGTCTCGGGCGCCGCCGAGGTGATGGACAGCACGCCCGCCTGGTACAGCTCGCGCAAAGGGGCGCGCCCCACGAAGAGCGCGATGACCGAGGCCCGCGGTCTCGCGCGACAGAGCGCGGTGAGTGTGTCCACCGCGTGGGTCTGGTAGCGCAGGTCCACCACCACGATGGGTGGCGGCTCGCCCAGCAGCGATGCCCCGGCGTCACGCAAGCCCACTGCCGACATACGGTCGCCGGTTTCCGCCAGCAGGTGATTGATCTGCGCCAGAAGCTCTGCGTCGGGAGACACCATCTGAAAGCGTGGGAGCTCACAGACCTCGTTCTTGATGGTAATCGCGGTGTCGGCTTCGGTGGGCTCGGGCACTGCGTTGGTATTGGCGCTGGCGTTCGCGTCGGCCTCGGGCTGCTTGCGGCCGCCCTTGGTCAGCACCTGCACGAATTCCTGGACGGGCTCCGATCCTTCCGGCGCGACTTCAATCGGAGTCTGCGGGTGGCAGGCGGCGCGGTTAGAATCCTCCTCCATGGCCTGCAGCACCTCCAAGATGACCTGCTGCGTGTCCATGTCGACCTTGGGTGCGCCGGAGAAGCGCGACACCTCGACCAGCGGCGTCAGGTCGTCGAGCGCAAAATCGAAGGTGCCTGCGGGCCAGGCCAGCACCTCCTTGACCACACGTTCGATCTCTTGCCCCACCACCTGTCGGATCACATCCGGCGTGGTGGCGCCTTGCCGGACCAGAACCTGCCCGATGGTGCGCCGAGGCCGCTCGCTCTCTTGCGCCTCCAGCGCCCGCTGCAAGGCGGGGTCGTCGAGGATGCCCGCCGCCAGCAGCATCTCGCCCAGCCGCAACGAGCGTGAACTCCAAGCGCTGACCAAACGACCGTGTTCGAACCCGATGAGCGCCTCCTCTTCGCCGGCGTGAATCGACAAGGTACCTGAATGCCCGCCCAACCGAATGAGCTGCATCACATCGGTGACGGCGACGTCCTCAATTCGCCCCTGGAAGCTCATGGGCGGGACCGCCGGCTATGATTGATGGTTCCGATCACGACGTCCCTTATTGACCAAACGGATCAGGCTCTCGAGGGTGCGCAACTTGCGTGCGGTTTTTGAGTACACCCGCGAGGCGAACACTGCGGAAGCCGCATGGGCTCCCAGAAGGTCGAGCAGGTCGTGGTCTTCCTTCACGAAGGCCGGCTTGAGGAAATTCCTCCCCCTGGAGCTTGGCTCCCCTGTTGCGTTGTGGTGCTTTTCGCGTGCCATAGGGACGCTATGTCGACCCAGCGTGCGAGCCCGCAGACCTCGACTTACAAAGGAGAAATTCGTCTGTTCTGTCGCCCAGCTTGAGCGCGCGTCCCCGCGCCTAAGGCGGGTCAAGCGGTGCTGGCGCAGGGGTTACTTCTACCCATCGCAAGACCGGAGCATAATGGCAGGACGTGCCTGCCTCCCCCATCAGCCCTGCCCTGTCCGCGTTCGTCGACGAGCTGGACGTGCTCATCCGTGCGCGCTACCCGCTCATCTACCTCGTAACTTGGGAAGAACAGCGCATTGATGCACTCCTCGCCAGCTTGGCCGAATCACACGGCAAGGCGCTGTACACATGGTCGGTCACGCAGGGACTTCGCCTCCTGGACAATGGCAGGACCGCAGCCGCCGGCCCCACGGATCCCAGCGCTGCGCTCGCGGCCGTGGAAAAACTTACCGAGCCGGCGCTGGTGGTGTTCAAAGATTTTCATCCCTTCCTCAACGACCCGGCCGTGATCCGACGCACGCGCGAGCTGGCTCGCACCCTGAAGAGCACGTTCACCACCATGGTGCTGGTCTCGCCGGTGCTCAACATTCCCGTCGAGCTGGAGAAGGAAATCTCGGTGCTCGACGTGCCGCTGCCCACCATCGAGGACCTGCTCAAGTTGCTGCGCGAGATCGTGGCGGTGGTGCGCGAAGGCAAGCGGGCCGTCATCGATCTGCGCAACGAAGAAGTCGAGCCCTTGCTCAAGGCCGCGCTGGGCCTGACGCTGTCCGAGGCGGAAAATGCCTTTGCCAAGGCCATCGCCAAGGATCAGCGCCTGGACGCCGCGGACATTCCGCTTGTGCTTGCGGAAAAGCGCCAACTCATCCGCAAGAGTGGCCTTCTGGAGTACTACGCCAGCTCCGAGAGCTTCGCCAGCATCGGCGGTCTTCAGAATCTCAAGGCTTGGCTGGGTCAGCGTACCGCGGCCTTCACCGAGCGCGCGCGCCAGTTCGGTCTGCCCGCGCCCAAGGGCCTGCTGCTGCTCGGCGTACAAGGCTGTGGCAAGAGCCTGACCGCCAAAGCTGTGGCGTCGCAGTGGAATCTGCCGCTGCTTCGCCTGGACATGGGGCGCATCTTCAGCGGCCTGGTGGGCTCGTCCGAGGAGAACATGCGCAAGGCCATGCGCATCGCCGAGAGTATCGCCCCGGCCGTGCTCTGGGTCGACGAACTGGAGAAGAGCCTGGCCGGCATCGGTTCCTCCGGGACGAGCGACAGCGGCGTCACCGCGCGCGTGTTCGGCACCTTCCTCACCTGGTTGCAGGAAAAGACCGCGCCGGTGTTCGTGGTGGCCACTGCCAATCGCATCGACAGCCTGCCCCCCGAGCTGTTGCGCAAGGGGCGCTTCGACGAGATCTTCTTCATCGATCTGCCCACCACCATCGAGCGCGCTCAGATCTTCACCATTCATCTGCAGCGTTTCGGTCGCAATCCTGACAACTTCAATGTGGAAGAACTGGCCCGCCGGGCCGAGCACTATAGCGGCGCCGAGATCGAGCAAGTGGTGGTGAGCGGGCTGTACACAGCATTTGCCGAGGGCGTGGAACTGCTGCAGCAGCACCTGGTCGCCTCGTTGAGCGAGACCATGCCCTTGGCCGTGACCATGCGCGAAGACATCGCGCGCCTGCGCGAATGGGCGCGCACGCGCACGCGCCCGGCCTCCAAGCCTGAACCCGAACGGCCGGGCCAAATTGGGATCGTCTAGCGCACAGATCGGCAAGTCATGGACGACGAAACCCGCGACCGCTTCCGCCAGCTCGAAGGGCCGCGCAGTGACGCCCCCGACGAGCCGGGCCACACGGCCACCAGCGACCGCTTTGATGCTGTGCTGGCACCTGGGGAAAAGACGCCGGCCAGTCGTCCTTCCAGCGCGTTCAGGCCGCCGACGGAGAAACACGCGGCCATCGTCGTTGATGCCGAGGGTTTCAAGGCCGTGCCTCGCAACGATTGCCCCCGCTGTGAACGGCCCAACAATCTCTTTGACCGGAAATGTGTCAACTGCGGGGCGCGGCTCGACACGCCGGCTGCGCGCGCCCACAACGAAAAGCTGTGGCGAGCCGGTCTGCCCGAAGTCGAGTGGTCACCACCCGTACCTGGAGTTCCCGCCCCGGAGCAGGAATCGCTTTCGCCGCAGCAAGAGGCGGCCAGACGCGCCGCCTTGGAGGAACTGGCTGCGCGCGAGATGAGCCGCCGTCCGCGCAGAGCAGGCGAGCAGATCTCCCTGTGGCGTTCAATGACGGGCCGTGGCCGGAACCTGTTCGATGAAGAGAGCGCAGGTTCCCGGTCGAGCGGCAACCTGCCGATCATTGCAGCCGTGTCCCTTGCGCTCTTTCTTCTCAGCAGCCTGCTCGTGTACGGCCCGCGCTGGTGGCACCTGCCCGTGGTGCTGGGCGTGGGACTGCTGCTGGTGCGGAGGCGGATCTAGCGTGAGTTTACCGGAAGAGGAGTGCGTGGACGTCTAACTACAGAGAATTGCAGACAATTCTCTGTAGTTAGACGTATATACTAATCTAGAGCGCTACGCCGAGTCGGTTTACGAGGTTC
>Ga0182021_10004490_pt1 | contig 16421 bp, 21 predicted proteins | sample 612E3MmetaG_FD_120493 | JGI IMG/M metagenome (GOLD analysis project Ga0182021, IMG submission 120493) | Permafrost microbial communities from Stordalen Mire, Sweden - 612E3M metaG (Illumina Assembly) | ecosystem: Environmental > Terrestrial > Soil > Wetlands > Permafrost | place: Sweden...
CGAGCGTTACCTGCAGGGAAAGGGCCGCCGCGACCTGGAGGTCTGGAAGCACGCCCGCCAAATCCGCCGGGTTCCGGTGGGCAGCACTCTGCGCGTGATGTGCCGTGCCCCCTTCGGCCTCCGCTGGACCGCCGACGACTGGCAGACCACCACCGACAGCGACGCCACGCCCGTGCTGACGGACGTGGCGTATGTAGACCTCCCGGTCCCTCCCGGCCAACAGTCCCCCCTGCACTTCACCTTCTTCTGGCTGGCGACGGGCCGGTGGGAGGGCCGGGCGGGGGAGGTGAGGGGGGGTGTGTCAGGTACCCACGGAGGACGGCCGCGTGGCCTGGCATCGGTCGAGGCGTCAGAGAAGGGACGGCCGTAGTTGTGCGCCGGTTCGAGCTGTTGCGCTTCGGCCATGCGCACGTGGGTATTGAAGTCGCCGTCCTACTCATGAACCCTGCACACCCAAGGAGAACCCTATGACTATTACCCACCCACTCACCGGCTGCGAGGTCACCCGCGGCGCCTACTGGGCCATCACCACGCAGGCCCTGATCGCCGAGTACGAGGCACTCCAAGACTCGTACGGAGCCATCGACGCGCGTGGCCCCGAGCACGCCGACCCGACGGTCTACGCGGAGATCGCCCCTCTCATGCGGGCCGTGATCGAAGCCCTTGCTGCGCGCGTCGACGCAGGCGATCCCATCGCAGTCAGTTGGTCCGACGACGACAAGGCCAAGCCCGACGCCGTCGACGAGACCCGGATGTGGGACGACACGCCTATGCGCACCACTCACGTCGTCGGGCCCGCCACCGGGCACTTGTACGAGGCGCACGACACCGGCGACACGTGGAACGGATCCCCGGTCCTCGCCTTCACGCTGTCTGACATCCTCGCGCTCATCAAGGCGGGCGACGGAGTTGACGGCAACGGCTACGGCCTGGAGAACCACGCGGGACGCATCGTCGACGTTACGGGCCCCGACGACTTGATTCCTGTTCCCACCCTGATCGCCGACGTACGCGAGACTCTCGTGCTCTACATCCCGGAAGGACGCGCCTGGGAAGAGGCTGACTGATGCGGCCACCGTTCAGGGTGATGTCGAGGGTGATGTCGCGGGTGATAGCGGTGGAGATCCGGTGGGTTGTGGTTTAACTAGATCAAGCTTCAGTTGGTGCGAATTGGGGGGCGACCATGGAGTCGGAATGCGTCGGCCTTGGACAGCGCTTGGTGCGTCGAGGGCAAAAGCGGGCGGGCAGTTGGCGGCTCTTTCAACGGGCACAGGGCTCGAATGTTGACTTCGGGCGAGGATGACTGGGCGGAACTGGTGAGCTTGCCGCAAGACGACGATGGGGAATTTGGCTCTGACGCGGCTTTGTTGGCCGATCTGCGGCGCGGCAACCTTGAGGCGGCCGGGCCGCTGGCGGGCCGTCATCGGGCAGAAGCTTTGACCGTCGCACGGCGCTTGGTAGATCCGGTAACCGCTGAGGACCTGGTATCGGGCGCGTTCGAACGGGTGTTCCGATTGGTGCTGGCTGGCGGGGGGCCGGTGGAGAACTTGCGGCCATACCTGATGAGAGCGGTGCGTAACGGCGCGGTCGACTTCTTCCGCGCGCGTCGCGAGTTTGCGTCTGAGTTGGTGACGTGGATGACAGTGGCCCCAGCCGGTGACGCCATCGACGATTCGATCCTGATCCGTGAGGCGTTCGGCAGCCTGCCGGAACGGTGGCGGCAGGTGCTGTGGCTGACCTACGTGGCCGGGTGGGACCGCATTGATGTGGGTGTCCATCTCGGGCTGCGGCCGGAGTCGGTGCCTCAGCTCGCTTACCGAGCTCGCAAGGGTCTGGGGCGTGTCCTGCTGGAGGCCGGCCTGGCGAAGCCGGATCGGGTCAGTGTTCGGGTCAAGACCCCACAGCGATGAGCGCCGTACGGCTTGGTGCTCGGTCAGGGTCGTCTCTCCAAGTCGTACAGGTGACTACAGCGAACGACGCAAGTGGCCTCCCTGTTCACGTCCGCGGCGCCCTCATGACCCAAGTGCGACGCCTCGAGCAAATGAACAACGACTAGGAGAGAATTATGACGATGGCCCAGAACCAGACCGTTCGACTGACTGTGATCCAGTTGGACTCGGGCGACTCGGGTTCGCCTCCCTTCGGTGTCCTCGCGGCGGTAAAGCGGGAGTCGATCGTGCGCCAGGTCGAGACCACCACACCCTGGCTGGTGAGTGCAGCTGGCGCGGTCGTACGGGAGTTGGCTCCGCAGGACCGAATCGATCGGCTTCTGACGGCAGTGGAGAGGAAACTCAGCACCGTCCCGCGGTGCGGCGTCACCATTCTCATCAACAGGCCGACCGGCCTGGCGTTCGTGGCCGTCTGGCCCTGGGCCGAAGGCGGGAGCCAGTTGCATCCCACAACTCAGTGAGGTTCGGTACCTAGCCGGCGGGCCACCGGCGCCGCAGGCAATCAACACGGTTGACGCTGCTGGGCTCGCCGCGCGCGTCAACGCGTTGCCTCCCAGTGCATCCACTGCTGCGACGTCGCCACCCGCCGAAAGGCAGCAACCGCACCAATTCAACGTCCCCAGGGCCTGCGGCGATCATTAACGGTGTTGCCTCGCCTTGCGCTGCCGAGCATCCACCTGGGCACCGGCCCTCAGACGGGCCGCCGCCGACTCGATACCGCCGGGTCGCCCCGCTGACCAGGCAAGGGCAGTCAATAGCGGTATCGTCAAGTGTCGGGTAGGGGTCCGAAGCAAGGAGAGTTTCATTACCGTAGGGGTTCCGCCCGGCATCTTGATCGGGTTCGTCGGCTAAGTCGGCGCACACCGGAAGCAGTCTTGTCGAGGAGCGCGAGCAATGACCACGGCGCCTGGATTGTCGCGGGGATCTCTGACCGCTGTCGCAGCAAGGGTGCTTACTGCGACCATGCCGGGGCGTCCAGTCGTTTCCCGGTCCGCTTTGGATGCCATGCTGTCAGCCGACGTTAAGACGGTGGCGGGCCTGTCCGCCGGATCGAGGCGTCTGGTCGGCGGCGCGATTCTTCGATCCCGGGTCTACTCGGCCCTCGCGGAAGACAGCATTGATCTGGCCGACTTCGAGGCGGTGTGGTTGCCGCGGACGAGTGGAGACGATCTTCTGCCGGATGTGCGGTCGCTGTGTCACGCAGCTGTGGCTGAGGCGTACTTGACTAGCGGCCTGGTCAGGCAAGGGACGCTGCAGGCACGGCTGGCGGGTGACTATGCAGATGAGGCCGACAACGACGCGTGTCGGTATCGGGCGCTCGCATTGCTGGCGTGCAGTTTGGCGCTCAACGGTGAGTTCACCCGCGCCGAGGAGGCGAGCGTCAGGTGCGGGGAGCTTGAGGCGGCGAATCGCTGGGTTCAGAACACTTCCGGGCTGCCCCTCTTTCTTGCCGACATGATGATCGCTTACGCCCGGCTGGACGCGGACTCGCTGGAGTCGCTGCGGGGCCGGTTCGCGCTAGTTCCCGGTCAGGGCCCGATTTGGATCGCGTTCGGCCAGTTGGCGACTGGCTGGTTGTGCATGCTTCGTGAGGACTACGACGGGGCGCTGGTCGCCGCAACTGGTGTCTCCAGCGGTTCCGATGCCTCACTCATTCCGCGCCTTGTCACAGGGTTCTCGGCCGGGTTGCAGGGCATGGCGCTCGTGCATCGTGGTGAGCCTGGTCGTGCGCTCAACCTCCTGGATGGCCTCGACTCGCTCGGCGACCATGCCCTGTGTTTCGACCTTCAGCGGGCTACCGCGTATCTCCAGCTCGGGGAGAACCGGGAAGCGCTGCTGACTACCGACCGCTGTCTTCGAATGGGGTCCAAGCATAATCTGCGGACCTTGTCGTCGATCCTTCTGCGGCGAGCGGTTGCCAATCATCGTCTGGGACACGTTGATGCTGCGGACAAGGCCTTCTCTGAGGCTTTCCGGATCATGGTCGCGGCCGGTGCGCTGACGCCGTTTCTGGGGTTGGCTGCAGATGAGCTCGACCTCCTGCTGGCCAGGCTCGTCCAGAGGGAGCCTGACCTGGCTCAGGCTGTAGCTGATGTGTCGCACAGGGCTGAGGCTCGTCCGAAGAACCAGTCCCCGGTGTTGATGCCACGTCTCACCCAACGTGAGTCGGTGGTGGCCGACCGACTCCGCAGCGACGTGCCGCTTGGAGACATCGCGGCCAGCTTGTATGTGTCGACTAACACTTTGAAGTCGCAACTCCGGAGCCTGTACGCGAAGCTCGGCGTCTCCTCGCGGGAAGAGGCTGTTGACCTCCTCGAACGAGGGGGCTTCTACGAGCGCGCACACCCAGAGCACTAACGACACCTGTTAGTTAGCGTGAGCGTCGCGGACATGTCGGTTCTCACGCTCGTCTGCACGGGTGCTCAAATCGCGTGATCGGGCGGCCTTGGCTCGAAGGGATCGGTCGCCATCGATGTCTCGTCGGCGTCGCCTGGCCGGCCCCGTTGCGGCCGGCCAGGCCGATCGTTTCGCCGGGGTTCACCGGGAACGACAGAGGGCTGAGCAGGAGCCGAGCTCCTGCTCGTACCTCGACATCCGTCATCGAGAGCACAGGACCTACATTTCCAGATCACCAAGACTCGCTGCCTCACCGCTCACCACAACGCTGCAGGGCCGCAGACTCTCGCACCACGTGGTCGGGTCCCGTTCGTTGTCCTCCTGACTTCGATCGCGCTGCACCGCGGTTGACAAGATGCTGCTTGCCCTAAACGTGCGGTCGGCTGTGGGATCGCCAGACGGCCGCATGGTGTTGCGGGGGCATTCGCTCCGACGATGGGAACGCGTCGTCGGGGGTACAGGTGAATTATAGGGTGAACTGACATCGTCCACCATTCGCGGACATCGCCGGTCGAGCAAGTTCTGCTTTGGCAACCTATCACGGTCAAGCAGGGCATTGGGTTGGCGTGACGCGTCTTTCCGGGCGATGCTTGCGAAAAGAGGAAATCATGAATGCGATTGCCAAGCTCCATCCGAGGGCGCGCCGGAATGTGCGGACGCGGATACGTGGGGGTGTACCCGCTGTGTGGGGGTGCACCCGCCTTTTGAGCGTGGCGCTCCTGGTGGGGTTGATCGCCGTCGGTAGACCTACTGTCCTCGCGACATGGCGACGGTGACCGGCATCGGCGTCACCTCCAAGATCCCTGTCAGCAACAACGATCCCTGCAGGGCTCTCGTACCCGAAGCCAGCGCTCTGACCTCTACCGGTCACGCGGGAAGTGATTCCTGCGTTGGTGGGCGCGCTGGTGATGCTGGTAGCCGGCATCGTTGTCGTCTGGGTCGGGAGGCGTCGACGAGTCTGACCGACGGAATGGCTGTGGGGTGTGCTCATTCGAAGCACGCCCCACAGTTGTGTCCTCTGACTTCCGGATGACGCCGCTCCTCGGGACTGCGGACACCGGGACGGCTGCGGTCTGCGGGGACCTTGGCGATCGTGAGCGTCATCTCCACCGATGGGCAGCCGATGTGGCCCCGTCAGACCCGGTGCTGGTGTCGATCTTGCGCGACGCGGGGGCGTGGTTTGTGTCGGCCTGGCAGTACGCGGACTAGAGAAAGGAGACGCTCGTGGTGATGATGCCGGGGGAGTATCCGGTGGCCAGTGTGCACCTGTTCGCCGGGCAGGTGAGTGTGGAGCTTATGGGGCGTGTGGAGACGCTGCTGGCTGGTGATGAGCCGACTGGGTTCAACGCGGGTGTGGGATGGGTTGCGACGCGGGCACGCGAGCTGGGCCGCCCGGTCCGTGCCTGGGTGGTGTCGCCGACCCGGACGTGGCTGGTTGCTGTCGCCGGCGACGGCCACTTCAAGGAGATTGGCCCCTCCGGTCTTGTTTCTGGTCCTCCCACTGTGGCGGATCCCGATCCGGCGTCGATGCCCCCACGGGCCCGCGCCGACGACGACGAGTACAACGATCCGAGGGGTGAAGCGGACACTGCCAGCGACCCGGACGGTGATCAGCCAACCGCCATCGTTGTTCCTGACGGTGTGGAGGCGGCAGGTTCGAGGCAGACGGCTGTCCCCGTGGGGGCGACTATTCCGTCAAATACTCCGGCCCGACAGAGAGGGCATAGGGCGGCGACCTGCCAGATCGCGACAGCGACAGCGCAGCGCCGGGGGTGGTGGCGAGGCCAGGCCGAACTGGCCGGGCCGGACTCGTTGACCGCATTGAGGCAGCTCACCTACCTCGTCGCGAACCGGAAAGGGCAGGCCGGCAAGACACCGGTCGCGGTCTTGCTGGCGGCCGCGTTCGCCACCAAGCGGCCCAATGATGTGGTCCTGGTGGACCTGAACCCGGTAGGCAACCTCGCGCTGCGGACGGTGCAGTCGTCAACGGCGACCGTGTCCGACCTGGTCGCGGCGCTCAAAGGGGCGCACCAGGGGTTCCCTGATGTCGTTGATCTGGACGAGCTGATGCAGTGGCAGCCGGAAGGGTATTTCACGGTCCCGTCGCGGGACTCGCTGGTGATTCAGCAGGAGGGCGATGAGCCAGTCCTGGCGCCTCGGCTGTCGCGACATGATGTCGATCTGCTCGCCGCCGCGTTGACCAAACGGCGGCATGTCGTGGGCTTGGATGGCGGCAACAACGATGCCGACGAAGCGTGGCAGCGGGCAGCGGACCTTGCTGATGTGCTCGTAGTGCCGGTGAAATGGGATCCGCCGACCTGCACGCTCGCCGGGCAGATGCTTGACGAGCTGGCCGAGCTGGGCCGCTCCGATCTGTCCCGGACAGCGATCATCGTGCCGACCTGGAGCCCGGCCGAGACGGCCGATAAGGGCCGGGCACGCTCGTATGAGGCACATTTCCGTTCAGCCGGGCATCGGGTGATGCCGATACCTCCCGACCCGCACCTGGTCGGCAAAGGCATCATCACCTGGGCGCGGCTGAAGCCGGCAACCCGCCACGCGGCGTTGGCATTGGCACGGGAAGTCGCACGCGTCCGATGAGCATCATCAGCGCGGGCCGTGGCTCGGCGATGACAACCCGCCCCAACGCCCAGACGGTGGCCGTGGCTACAGAGCGTCGCCGTGACTGTGGCCGTCGAGGGTGATGGCGACGCTGCTGACAGTCCGCGGTATCACCTCGAACCGGCGTGGAACACGTCCTTCGCGGATCTGGTTGCCCGCAGCCTGAACGGGGTGCGGCTGGCCTCCTCCGACGCCCACCCAGGCCTGGTCGAGGCGATCAGCGCGAACCTGCCCGGGCAAGCTGGCTAACGCAGCCGCACCCACAACGCCGCGAACCTGATGAGCGTCTGCCCGACGAGAGTTCGTGGCCGGCGGTCAAAGCGATGCTGGTCGAACAACCCCACCTGTGAGTCTTGGGGTGGCTCGTCTGGAACTAGCGTTGCCGCGCCGGGTGCTGGTCGCCTCCTCGCTCGGTCGTGAGTCGAACCCCAACTGGCCCCGACCGGTGCCTTTCGTTCGACATGTCCGCCCGAGGATGGGGGTGGCCGGCGCTGACCCGGTCCACTCCGATGGCTCGATCAAAAGACTCCCCGTTCCCGCATGGCGCGGTCGCGGCCCATCACAGTGCTGCCCCGAAGTGACTTCCATCCAGGCCTGCGCCGGCCCATAGCGACCGGGTGCGGAATATTGAGTCGTGAGACCGCTCCTGCCGAGGCGGCAGTCGCGATCCGCCGGCTCATTGCACGAAGTAGATTCTGTACCCGCGTTGCGGCCCATCAGCGCGTCTATCTTCAGCACGTGGCGCCGGCCTGCTGTACCGTCCATAGGCATGCCAGAACTCATTTCGCCCAATACCCAGCTGCGTGACTCGTGGTTAGCGGCCCGTGATGAATGGGGTCGGGAGACGCACCAGGATGGTGCTGGTCTGAATGTCGGTGATGACGTCGACACCGCGGCAGGGTTCGCTGCGTGGGTGGAGCGCTTGCGCCTGCAATCGGACCCTTCGACCCTTCTGGAAGAAAGCCGGGTCTATGCCAACTACTGGTGGATCGTTGACAACGACGAGTACCTTGGCGCTATCTGCCTTCGGGGCACGCTCAACAACTTTCTGCTTCGCGCAGGTGGGAACATCGGCTATGGCATACGTCCATCGGCTCGCAGGCGAGGTCTGGCTAAGTGGGCGTTGAGAGCGGTACTGCCCGAAGCTCGCGCGTTGGGACTTGGTCGTGTGCTCGTCGTATGCGAGGACGCCAATATCGCCTCGGCTCGGACCATTGAGAGCAACGGTGGGGTCCTTGAAGACGTACCCCTGACCGAACTTGGCCGAACCCGTCGCTACTGGATCGCGCTCTAGTTTGTACTCGGCCAGAACGTTGGTGACACGAGGCGTCGGCTCTTGACGTAGCGAGGACCTCTGGGTGCGCTGGGGATGTCTGGGCTCTACCGCTCGGAGGTCTTCGTGTCTCACCGTAATGCTCGTCTGAACCTGCATGGTCGACTGAAGCGCCCCAGGTCTGATGCCGCTCCTGTTTGAGGGCTCATCACAATCGACGGTGTAGTTGGGGTCTGAAGCCGCCGGTCTCGAGGAGCGATCGGGCGATGTAGTTGGTCAGGTTCCGGAAGCCGAGGGCGGTGCCGCGTAGGTGTTCGAGGCGGCCGTTGATCGCCTCTGTCGGGCCGTTGGAGGTTCCGGGTCGGTCGAAGTAGGCCAGGGTGTCGCCGGCTCGCTTGGTCAGCGTGCGCCCGAGCGTGGCGACCTCGCTCAAGGCGGCCGGGACGCCGTGGCTGATGGAGGCGATCAGCCTGGTCATCAGGTGTCGTCCCTTGACCCGGTCGGGTTCTCGGTAAGCGGCGATCATGGCCTGGTAGACGCCCCAGGTGGCTTCGACCTCGACGTGCTCATCGCCGCCGAACAGGGCCTGGAGCCGGCGGTGTTGCTTGTCGGTGAGCAGGTCGGTGCCGGTATGCAGCATCCGCCGCGAGCTGAACAACGGGTCGCCGCTGCGGCCGCGATGGCCGTGGAGATCTTGCTGGACGCGGCGTCGGCACTGGTCCAGCGCGTCGCCGGCGAGGCGGACCACATGAAACGGATCCATGACCGCGACCGCATCCGGTAGTTCTTCGGTGGTGGCGGTCTTGAACCCGGTGAAGCCGTCCATCGCGACCACCTCGAGCTGGTCACGCCACGCCTGCGGACGTGCGGCGAGCCAGGTCTTGAAGACCTGTTTCGAGCGTCCCTCGACCATGTCCAACAACCGCGCCGGCCCGGTCCGGTCACGGATCGGTGTCAGGTCGATGATCACGGTCACGTACTTGTCACCACGGCGAGTGTGCCTCCAGACATGCTCATCGACGCCAAGAACCCGCACGTCGTCGAACCGGGCCGGGTCCTCGATCAAGACCCGCCGTCCTTCGGCCAGGACCGCCGTGTTGGCGGTGTTCCACGACACGCCCAGGCCCTCGGCGACCCGAGCCATGCTCAGGTGCGCGACCACGATCCCCTCCAACGCCCACCGCAGACCACCACGCGACAACTTGGCCCGCGGCTCCGCCGCCACGCTGGTGTCTTGTCGCCAGACATGACCGCAGCCGGTGCAGCGGTAACGGCGCACCGTCACCTCCAGCGTCGTCGGGCGCCACCCGAACGGCTCATGCGCCAGACGACGCACCAGGCTGTCCCGCGGCATCCCCTCGCAGCCACAGCGTCGACACCACTCGTCCGGCTCGCTGACCCGACAGGCCAGGACTGCCCGGCCGGGCTCGAGTCGTTGCCCGAGCACCACCAGGCCGAGTTCATCGAGGCGGGCAAATGTGGTCAGGTCGGGGGTCGTGAATGTAGCGTCGGGCACGTCGAGGTCTTCCAGATGGCTGGCGTGAGAACCTCCATCATCGGAAGACCTCGACCCTCACCCCCGCACCGACGCGCCGCCACCCTGGATCACGCTCACGAACCCGCCACTACACCGTCGTTTGCGAAGAGCCCCGAAACCAGAGCCGCCAAGGCTCCATCTTTGATCAAAAGACGCAACAAACCCCATGCAGGAAAACTAGAAAGTCCCGAGCCCCGTCTGAACGTCGGCCCCGTCGGGGCCCCGTCGGTGGGCCAGCTCATCGAGAATCGTGAGCAGCCGCTCGGGGAAGCCCTCGGGCACCTGCGCCGGGAGCCCCTCCACATCGAACCACGCGACTGCTTCGCTCTCGAGGCTGACCACGGGCACGGCGTCCACGTCGGCGAATGCCATATACCCCACATCCCAGTGGACCCGACACGCCCCGAAGCCGCTACTCAGCGAGTGGCGGTCGAGGTTGAGAGGCATACTGCCGAACGGACGGAGGTCGGTGATGCCACCCTCCTCGCGGGCTTCCCGGTAGGCCGCTGCGGCGACCGAGGCGTCTCCAGGTTCCACGTGGCCGCCCAATTGCACCCAGAACTGGCCCTTGCGGTGGAAGCAGAGAAGCACCCGAGACAGATCGGGCGTGAGGACGAAGCAACTGCCGGTGAGGTGCTCCGGGCCGCCGTTGCGGGCGAGCGCCGGCGCGCGCGTCCTACGCAGAAAGGCCTCGTACTCGCCTTTCAGCCGCCGCTGAGCTGGTGCCACCGGTGACCACTTATCCAGGGTGGCGAGGATCTCGCGTGCGGGCGTCGGCAGGGCTGGGCTCTGGACCACCGGGCCAGCCTACCGATGCGAACCGCCCAGGCCGCAGCTCCAATGCCAGTTCGGGGGAACGGGTCAACAATGCCGCGAACCGGCAACTCAACGCCGTGTTCTACCGGATCGGGCTCACCCAGGACCGCCACCGAGTTCCACGGCGGGCAGGGCAACCTCCGAGCTAACCTCCGCAGCATCAGCAGTACGAAAGTCGACGTGGTCGCCGCGGTCCTCGAGGGGGGCTGGTAACGGTGCTGTTCTCAGTTCCCACGCTCGCCTGCACGAGTTCGGGTGAGCATCGTGCGGAGCGCGGCGATGAAGGGGGCGCCGTCTCGTAACGTATGGGATACGAGACGTCTCACCGACGAGCCGAACACGTCGACGGCAGCACCACCAATCCCGCGCAAGCCATGAGCCTGGCGATTCGCGTAACTATGTCTCGGAACCTTCTGGTTGAATCGGGGTCTCACTATTGGTTACGAGGCACCTCGGAGCGATCCATGACAAAGCTGATCGGCTACGCACGCGTTTCAACACGCCAGCAATCCACCGACCGGCAAGCCACGGACCTGTTGGCCGCCGGTGTCCGCCGCGACGACCTCTACCTGGATCACGGCGTCTCAGGAGCGCGAGCGTCGCGGCCACAGCTCGACCGCGCACTCGACGCGCTGATCGACGGCGACACCCTCGTGGTCACAACCCTGGACCGGCTCGGACGATCCACCCAGAACCTGCTCGCCTTCGCCGACGAACTGCGAACCCGGGGCGCAGGCCTTCGGGTCCTCAACCTGGGCGGAGGCGACGTCGACACCGCCACACTCACGGGGTCGATGCTGTTCACGATCATGTCTGCCCTGGCGCAGATGGAGCACGAGATCAAGCGCGAACGGGTCACCGACTCGATCGCCAAGCGCCGCGAGGCCGGCAAAGACCTCGGCGGCCGCCCCCGACGGATCACCGACAGCCAGATCCGCAACGCCGTCCGCCTTGTCGAGAGCGGCGAGCCGGCCGCACAAGTCGCCCGCGACCTGGGCATGTCCCGAGCTACCTTCTACCGACGCTCGAACGCTCTGGAGCCTTGACCGTCCAGTGGCGTGACTCCTACCCCAAGCCCCGCGACGTGCAGGCAACAATGAGCACTGGGCTGTTCCACACTCGCCTGCACCAACCGCAGGCATTCTTCGGCGATCTGTCCAGCGCAGAGTGGGTATCGGTTTCGGTCTGATGACACGCGGGACAGATACTGGCCCCTGTGATCGACTTCCAACTACGCCCCGTCGACGTCAGCGACTCCGATGCTCTTTACATCCTTCATCGAGCGACGATGGGGGCGTACATCGAGGACGTTCACGGCACCTGGGACGAGGACGTACAGCAGGCATTTCATGAGGCGTGGATGCAGCACAAACGTGCTCAGGTCGTTGAGGTCAGCGGCCACTTGGTTGGCGTCGTGGACATCGAGTGGCGGGAGGACGACCTATACCTCGCCCGTATCGAAATCAGCCCCAAGCTGCAGAACCTCGGCCTTGGGGCCGAGATCATCGAGGGACTCATCGACTTGGCCGCGAGCCGAAACCGTGCTGTCGCCCTAGACGTATTCGATGTCAACCCGGCTCGACGTCTATACGAGCGTCTTGGCTTTGAACCGATCGGAGTCAGCGGACGGAAGATCCACATGCGACGCGCCCATATTTGAATGACCCTCGCAACCTGATCCCTTGCGGACGCCAGGACGTCCCACTCGCCTCATCCGAACGCACTCATCTCATGGGTTCTGCTGCGTTGGGTGGTCCCATGGGGCGTGGGGTGCGAGGGACCCTCTCTCCGCCAGGTGCCACCTGCAGGGTGGGTGGCTGCCCGACGGCCATCAGGGCAGTGGCTCGATCGGCGGCCTCGTCTTGCAGGGCCCGGCGGGGCGGGCACGCCACGCACACCACCGTCTTACTAGCAGGTCGTAGTCGGCGGTCGTGCCCGCGGCCAGCGACGTCCCGCAGCGCACACAGATGCCGGCGTAGCGCAACCGCATCCGCTTCACATCCGTAAGGGACGCCGGCTCATCGACCATGACCGACACCGTAGCCACCCGTCGCTTGGAGGCACCGAGCAGCCCACTCGGTCGGATCTCCACGTACCCAGCTCGAGGGAGATCAGACCAACAAGGAGCTCTCCAGGTGTCCGTGGAGAGGGCTTCGCTTCACTTCTGGACAGTGACAGGACTCACACCAAGGAGCGCCACGATGACCCAGACGAAGCCTGTAATGAGCGCAGCTCCCCACGTCGATGCCCGTCACATCGTCAGGAACAGCTGCGTGGGGCATTGACCGTGAAGCTCACCAGCGCACCGCCGGGGCGGGACGCCAAGGGAGCCCCTGATCAAGACCGCGGCCGCCCTGCCCTCACCTGATCATCGCCAGCCTGCTTTGGCTCGTTTTCATTGCCGACCTTCCCCGACGATCGGAGTGGGCGTCGCTGTCCTTTGGGCGTTCGGCCTGGTGCTTATCACATTTCGTCGGAGGTCTGGATAAGGAGGTCGTCGCAATGCATGACGTAATCACGAGCGTCGGGAACCTTGGCAACTTCACGATCATCCGCGACGGCAACCTCTCGGTGCGCCACGAGGGCCGAAAACGGTGGCAATCCTCCTTCCACAAAGGCCAGTTCACAACCACGGCCCTGCCCGCCGACTACGGCCCGACCATCCCGGTTCTGGGCCGAGACGACGCCTGCAACTGGCCCGCCATGCCCATCGATGAGGGGAGCGAGTCGTGACAACCGATCCTCGCCGATACGCCAGCCTTCCCGATGCCGCTGAGTACCTGGGAACATCGGTGAACACAATTCGCAACCTGATGAACTCTGGCAGGCTCACCCGCTACGCGATTACTGCTCGACTGATACGCGTCGACCTGTCCGAGATCGATCTCCTGGCCGACAAGTCGGTCTACAGGCGCACCCGACGAGTGGCTACGTCGAAGGTCGCGTAGCAGAGGGAGGGCCTGGCGACCGGCGATCCCTCTCGTTCCCAGACGAGACGAGTCCCTTCTACGATTCGGTGTGAGAGCGATGTACTCACTACTGCTCAGACCGGAGCCGTGCCTCACTGTCGCGCCATGATCCGGCTCTGTGCCTCGACCGCACTTGGTGTCGACGACGCTCGAATCTGAGGCCAATGCCCCGTCGCTATGGCCTCGTCTTCGAGCGTCGTCGACACTTGGGGCTCCCGGATGTGTCCGGATCTGCCCAGCGTCGGACGGCGGTGTTGGGCTGGAGCAACGTCCGACTTTGCCGATCGCGCGGTTGGCGGATCTCTACCAAGAATCGCCGCGGCGAAGGCGCCATGTGCGTGTTGGTCGGCCGAGCCCGCACGTCGTGGTCGGGTCGGGAACGAACCCGCGGCGCTGATGGATTCGCACCGCGTCGAGCCGATCATCCTCGAAATCGTTGACGGCGACCTGCGCCCCGGTCTCTAGCCAGACTCTTTCGAGCAGGAGTTTCAGGAACAACTGACCCAGTCCTTTGCCGCGTCGGCTGGGTATCACGTTGAGCCCAATGTGAGCTGCGCCGGCGGAGTCGACTTCGTAGTGGACGTGGCCGAGGAACTCACCGGTCTCGAGGTCTTGAACGTAGTAGTAGCCCCGCTGCGACGCGGGCATCGCGAGCCGCGCCTCGAACGCCAGCCAGGCAGTCTCGGGCCAGTCGATGCATCCCGTGTCGGCGTCGTAGCCGCGGAAGGAGATCTGCCAGCCCGCGTTGTAGGACATCATGTCGGGATCGACCAACCACCCCTGTCGGACGGCGAACTCGTCCCGCGAAGGAACATGAAGCCGAAGCACGACCTCACGTTAGCCCGCTCCGCGGCGCGATCGGCAAACGTCCTAAATGCCGCGACGAGTGGGCGTGATTTCGACGTGGCGGCGGCGTGGTGTATCGGGTATGGGTGAACCCTGAACGGATCGAGCTCGGCGCTTCGGTCGACACCTTCGCCACCGAATGGCTCCGCCTGGGTGACTCTCACCACCGCCGCGCTGGTCAGCCCTTCTCCTGCAGAGAGAGGCTCACGGCCCACTGCGCTGTGTGGCCTCCCTGCCCCGAACCCAACATCCTTGACTACTTGGAGTGAACCTGGCGCGTTCTGAAGGCGGCTTCAGGTCGACGCCGATCAATGCGCGCTCATCAGCGTGAGTTCAGTCGCTCATGCCGAACCAGGCGTCCCGTTCCGCTCCGGCCGTCCGCAGATGCGGGCTACGGGCCGCGAGTCTGGATTTCACCTCACTGAGCGGAGTCGCCGTTGAGAAGCATCTGAAGGGCGGCGCGGTAGTGGGTGAGCGCTGAGCGGCCTTGATGGGTGAGGTTGATGGTTGTGCGGGATCCGCGTCCGGTGCCTCCCTGGTGGAGCTCAATGTAGCCAGCGTCCTGGAGAGTCCGCAGGTGGGTGAGGAAGTTGCCTCCGGTGAGGCCGAGGACGTCACGGAGGCGGGTGAACGTCAGTTGGTCGCCCTCGGGGAGGGTGCTGAGAGTGACCATGATCCGGAGTCGGGCTTGGGTGTGGATGACCGGATCCAGAGTGTCGTCGTTCACAGTCTCCCCGACAAGTTCGCCATGACAGCGCCCGCTCCACAACCAGCCGCACCGCCGACTCCGATGACGAGAGCGGCGGTGGCGGGGTCAGCATTGGCGCCGATTACTGCGCTCAGCGCAAAGCAGATCCCGCTGACAAGGAAGGCCGGCTGCATCCGGATCCCTGCCGATGCCAGGTAGATCGTTGCAACCAACAGTGCCGGGACCACGCAGCTCAGGATCCCGATCACACCGGGTGGACTGCCTCGGCGAGCAAGGGCGGCTTGAACGGAGGCCCACCCGCACATGCCCACCACCCAGGTGAGTGCGTAGTAGGTGCCCATCTGACGGCTACGCCCGGTGACTCCGTGCGTAGCTCGGGCGACCACGGCGATGTTGACGGCGAGCGCCATCGTTAACGAGACCATCAGGGTGACCGATGCCCATGGTTCTGGCCCCAGGTAGGGGGTCTGGCTCCGTGTCGACCACCAGATAGCCAAGTAGCCGACCAGCCAAGCGACCGACCAAGTCATGAAGATCAAGTGAGTCTTGACTTGCAATGCGCGGGAGGCCGCGTCGGCGGAGGTCAGCACTGAGCGGGCACCTGCCGCGGTCAAGGGTTCGTTGTTGGTGGTCATGGCCCACTCCTCATGGTTTGCGCTACAGACCTAAGGTTGAGTTTGCCACGCGAACTCCCGATGTCAAGGCCCACCACAAGCGATCAGGGAAACTCCTGGGGTGGGCACAAGCGGCCAGAGTGCCCTGCCCAAAGCACTCGACGACGCGGCCGCCGCCAAACTGCTACGGGCGGCCCGCAACGACGAACGCCTCCTGGTGCGGGTCACGGTCGAGGTCCTGCTCCGCACCGGGCTGCGGGTCAGCGAGTTCACCGCGCTGCCCGCCGACGCCGTCGTCATGTTCGGCGAAGTGCCCTGGCTCCACGTCCCCGTCGGGAAGCTCCGCGACGACCGCTACCTACCCCTGCACCCCGACCTCGTCGACCTCATCGACCGCTACCGCAGCGAGTACGTCCCGACCAACCATCGGCTGCTGCTGCCCCGCGAGACCGGACGGCCCGCCGACCGGCACTCAGTCACCCGGATCCTGAACAACGCCGCCACCGCAGCCGGACTAGGCCACATCCATCCCCACCAGCTCCGCCACACCCTCGCGACCCAGGCCATCAACCGCGGCATGAGCCTCGAAGCCGTCGCCGCGATGCTCGGCCACCACTCCCTGGACATGACCCTGCGCTACGCCAAGATCGCGAACCGGACCGTCGCCGACGAGTACTTCGCCGTCACCG
>Ga0182021_10004491_pt1 | contig 16418 bp, 17 predicted proteins | sample 612E3MmetaG_FD_120493 | JGI IMG/M metagenome (GOLD analysis project Ga0182021, IMG submission 120493) | Permafrost microbial communities from Stordalen Mire, Sweden - 612E3M metaG (Illumina Assembly) | ecosystem: Environmental > Terrestrial > Soil > Wetlands > Permafrost | place: Sweden...
CCACGCGCGCCAACCTTAGCCAGGTCTTCCTGCTCTACCCCGACGACGAGCACCTGGTCTGGAGGACGGTGGAGCAAGCCGCCGGTCCGGCCGTCAGCGTGCACGACGCCGACGGAACACTGCACAGCCTGCGATCGGCAAGTGGACCCCAGGCGGAGAAGGCCGCGGCGTCGCTGGCCGACCGCAGCCTCATCATCGCCGACGGCCATCACCGATACGCGTCGGCACTCGCCTACAGAGAGGAACGGCGGGCGGCGGGAGACCATTCGGCCGACTGGTGCATGGCGTACTTCTGTGGCATGGACGATCCCGGCCTCACGATCTTCGCGGCGCATCGCCTGCTCAAAGGCATCGACGTGCCACCGCTCGATGAAGTCCGCAGACGGCTCGCCGGCAGCTTCACGATCGTGGCCGACATTCCGGACGCGCTCGACGACCCGCCGGCGATGATGAGCCGGCTGACCGGCAACCAGACCTACCCGCATTTCGCCGTGGTGCTGCCAGCCGAACGCCGCACGCTGATCGTGAGGCTGCGCGACAACGCGCCGGTCGAGCGCCTCGTCGCAGGCGGCCTCGCCCCCGCCGTGGCATCGCTGCCGGTCACCGTGCTCCACCACGTGCTGCTGCGCGAGGTCTTTCACGTCGAACCCGGCGCCAGCGAGGGACTCATCGACTACTACCCTCGGCCCGACGACGCGCTCGCCAGCCTGCGCGCAGGCGACCACAAGCTCGGCGTCTTCCTCAGCGCATCGACAGTCGACGAGGTGAATCGGGTCGCCGCCGCCGGCGAGTTCATGCCACAGAAGGCGACTTACTTCTTCCCCAAACTGCTCACCGGCCTGGTCTTCGACCTGCTCGACTGATCTGCGCAGGTGGCGCAGCCACCGGAGTGCTACTGAGCGGCGCGGCGCGGGCGAAGCCAGGCCGCGCGGCACTAGCCGACGAAGCAGATGGAGCAGGCGCAGTGTCGTTGAGCGGTGCGGCTCTGGCAAAGCCAAGCGGCCGCGCCGGACTAACCGGCGAATCAGGCGCAGTGCTGTTGGGCGGCGCGCAGGCCGCAGGCCCCGGAGCGTCTGAGTGATCGGCGCAGGCGGCGCAGCTACCGCCGCCGTGGCGCCTAGCCGTCCGTGATCTCGTTCAGAGCGGCGGCGGCCTGGAGCACGTCCTCCCGGCTGGTGAGACGACCCACGCTGACGCGCACGGCGCCGTCGGGAAACGTGCCCAGGTGCTGGTGGGCGTACGGAGCGCAATCCAGACCGGAGCGAACGGCGATGTCGAAGTGCTGATCCAGCAGCGCTGCCAGCTCGGCCGGCGAGAACCCGGCGACGGTGAAGGACAGCAGGCCGACGCGACCCTCCCCGCCGTGCTCCAGGAATGCCTCGGCGGCCCCGTAGAACGAGAAAGACTCGGGCCGGCGGAGCTCGGTCAGGAACAGGACCAGGAGCCCGCGCTCGTGCGCGAGGACGCTCTCCACTCCCTCTTCAAGAAGGATCCGGACGCCCTCGCGCAAACCGGCGATGCCGAAGACGTTGGGCGTGCCCCCTTCGAGCCGGTACGGTAGTTCACACGGCTGTAGGGGGTTGGAGGAGTCGCCCCCAGTGCCACCCAGCCGCCAGGGGCGCACGTCGGCCCTCTCTCCGACCACCAGCCCCCCGGTGCCGGTGGGGCCGAGCAGCCCCTTGTGCCCGGTGAAGGCTAGCAAGTCGATCCTGTCCTGCTCGACGTCGATGGGAACTGCGCCGGCGCTTTGCGCAGCGTCGACCAGGAGCAGCCCGTCGCGCTCGCGAGCGATGCGCCCGAGCTCCCGGATGGGCTGGATGGTGCCGGTCACGTTGGAGGCGTGGGCGACGGCGACCAGTCGAGTATTCGCCGACCAGGCAGCGGCCACGGCGTCTGGGTCGATCAGGTGGGCGGCCGTCACGGGGAGGCGCGTCAGGGTGATCAGTCCATCGCGCTCTAGCTGATTGAGCGGTCGGTTGACCGAATTGTGCTCGAGCACCGAGGTGATCACGTGGTCGCCCGGCCGGACCACGCCCTTGATCGCCATGTTCAGGGCATCCGTGGCGTTGTACCCGAACACCACACGTTCGGGCCGCCGCGCTCCGAAGAGCCGCGCCAGCAGCCGACGGGTCTCGTCGATCATCACCTCGGCCTCGACTGCAAGGCGATGGGCGGAGCGGCCCGGGTTGGCACCCGACGCCCGCACGAACGACTCCATGCCGCGGTAGACAGTCTCTGGCTTGGGGAACGAGGTGGCGGCGTTGTCCAGGTAGATCATCTCAGCTACCGACGTAGCGGGCGTAGACCGACTTGGCGACCGCGGGGTCGCTGGTGCCACCGATGATCGCCCGCCCGTCGGCAAAGACGGTCAGACGGTACGTCTCGATATCGGCTCGCAGCAGGAACCTCGTCCGCTCGACTGTCCCGAGCGGCGCAAGCCGCCGCGCCAGCTCGTCGAGGTCGAGTTTGGAACCACCGCGCCGGCCGACCTGCACGGAGTCCCGGCCGCACAGTGTGGTGGTCTCCGAGCCCTGTGCTCCGTCAAGATACTCGAACCGGCGCTCGCCGCAGCAGGGGCAGCTCTCGTACCGGGGCGGAAGATCGACCAGCTCCTGAACGTTCTCCCACAGGTCGAACAGCGCGATCTTGCGTCCCACCTGATCGCGATGTCCGACCAGGATCTGCAGCGCCGCGCTGGCCTGCAGGGAGGCGATCACGCCGGCGATGGACCCAAGCACTCCCGCGGTGTCGCAGGAAGGACTGAGCCCCGGGGGCGGAGCGTGCTCGAACACGCACCGCAGGCACGGCCCATCGCCCGGCAGGATCGGGAAGGTAAGACCGTAGGAGCCGACGCAGGCGCCGTAGACCCAGGGTGTCCCCGTCTTCACCGCGAAGTCGTTGAGCAGGAAGCGGGCATCGAAGTTGTCCGTGCCGTCGAGGATCACGTCGAAGCCGGCGAGAAGCCGTTCGGCGGTGTCCGCATTCAGATCCTCTACCACCCCCTCGACTGCGACCAGCGAGTTCGCCGCCCGCAGCTTCTGCTCGGCGGCGACCGCCTTGGGAAGCATGTCGCGGGCATCCTGATCGTCGAAGAGAACCTGCCGCTGCAGGTTACTCTCCTCGACGAAGTCGCGGTCGATGATGCGCACCGTCCCGACCCCGGCGCGAACCAGGAGGGACGCCTGCATCGACCCCAGGGCGCCGCAGCCGACGATGGCCGCTCGCGCCCGCATCAGCGCCACCTGGCCCGCTGGGCCGATGCCCTCGAACAGGGTCTGTCGCGAGTATCGTGCTGGGATCGGATCCATGACACCATCTGCCGATCGTGTTTGAAGGTGGCGGCCTGTCTTGACCGGCCCACGAGCCACCGCTAATGTGCGAAAAGAATACCAAGTAAAGGAGAATGAGTGTCAGTCGTTTCCCTGCGCGCCGAGTACGCTGTGAAGGCCGTGCTGCGCCTCGCACTCACGCACGGCGGCGAGCCGGTGCAGGCCAGGGAGATCGCGGCGTACGGGGGCATACCCACCAAGTTCGTCGAGCAGATCATGCACGACCTGCGGGCGGCTCGCCTGGTGACCAGCGTGAGGGGACGCGCCGGAGGCTACGTCCTGGCCCGCGGCCCCGAAGAGATCACCTTCGCCGACATCGTCGACGCCACAGAAGGCCCGCGCAGCCCGTCCAACGGCCGCGCTCGCGGGGCCGACGCACTGGTGCAGCCCGTGTGGCGCAGCGTCGATATCGCCGTGCGCGACATCCTGGAGTCGGTGACCGTGGCCGACGTCACGGCGAACGCCGTCGACTCGCCCATGTACTACATCTAGCCCGACCGAGCGTTTCGCCTGCGCCACTTCGCCCGCGCGGCCTGGGCTTTGCGCGCTCCCTCAGCTTCCTGCGTGACCGGGCATTCTCTAATGAGCCGGCCGCTTATAATAAGCTACGCTTATTTGCATCATAAGCCGATATCGCCCATACTCCCGGCAATGGTTGTCATGCGGGTAGGAAATAGGGCGATTGAATCGCTCTTCGGAGCGAACGGCATCGCCACTCACGCAATGGGCCGACTGACGTGACGGGCTGGCCACGCGCTGACGATTCTGCTTGCCCCGACCCTGCGCGCAGCGGCGACGGCGTTCGGCTGTCGACCGAGGTGGCACGGGAGATCCTCTCGGCGGTCAACGGCCTGACCTTCGGCTCGGTCGAGATAGTCGTCCATGAGTCTCGAGTCGTTCAGATCGAGCGCCGTGAACGCGTACGCCTCGACGGCGTTCCGGCTTCACAGGCGTGCAAGTCACCCGGACGCAGCCACCACAAGCCGAACCAGGCCAAGTCGAATCCACAGGAAGACGCGACCAACAGCTAGTCTGCCGAGCAGGCTGCCGTAGCCGAAGCGCACGGCGGCTCGCTCACAAGCTTCCCCCCGACCTACCGGACCACCGGCGGTCTTTCGCGAGCGACACCGCGAGGCGACGCGCCGGCATCACCCTACCGCCGTCCCGTCCTCACCTCCGCCTGTCGTCGCGCACACTCACGAACGATGACGGGCGCGCATGCACCCGGAAAGGAGACGGCATGATCGAGAGCATCACGATCATCGGCGGTCGCGGCAAGGACGGCGACCCGGAACCGGTGGACCGCATCGACCTGCAGATGGGCAGCGTCGCCAGCATCGTCGGGCCCACCGGCTCGGGCAAGACGACCTTCATCAACGACATCGAGCTGTTCGCCGACGGCGACACGCCGTCCATGCGGCGCGTCCTTATTAACGGAGAGCGCCCGCCCAAGGAGTATCGCCACGACCCGTCCAAGAACCCGATAGCGCTGATCACCCAGCACACCACGTTCCTGTCCGACCTGCCGGTCGGCGAGTTCCTGCACATACACGCCAGTGTGCGGGTCGCCAAGACCGACCACCGCAAAGGGCTGATCGACCAGACCATCGCCTTCGCCAACCAGCTGACCGGCGAGGCGATCCCGCTGGACGCCCGCATGACCGAGCTCTCCGGCGGCCAGACGCGCTCGCTGCTGATCGCCGACGCCACCGTGATCTGCGACACGCCGATCGTGCTGCTCGACGAAGTGGAGAATGCCGGCATCAACCGGTCGCGCGCCCTGGAGCTGCTCCGGCAGCAGCGCAAGATCTTCATCTTCGTCACCCACGACCCGCGCATCGCCCTGCTCTCGGACTTCCGAGTCGTCGTCAGTGAGGGTCGGGTGATGAAAGTCCTCGGCACCAACATCGAAGAGCGCAAGCTCGCCACTCGTGTGAGCCGCATCGACGACATCCTCGGCAGCCTGCGCGAGAAGCTGCGCCTGGGCTACGAGCTCACCGGTGATGAGCTGGAAGGAGTAGTGGCATGAGGCTGGCCATCTGCGCCGGGCCGACGACGACCGGCAAGACCTCGGTGTTGCGGCACTCCATTCGCAAGCTCATCGACGCCGGCGAGAGTGTCGCCTTTCTCAAGATCGACGTGCAGTACGCGGAGGAGGACGAGATCCTGGCGCGTGAGTTCGGCATCCCCACCCGCAAGCTGTATTCCGGCGAGCTGTGCCCGGACCACTGCAGCGTGATGGTGCTCGGCGACGCCCTGGAATGGGCTCAGAGAAAGGACTGCAGCATCCTGCTGGTCGAGACCGCCGGGCTCTGCCTGCGCTGCGCCCCGTACGTGGACGGCGGTCTCGGCATCTGCGTCCTGGAGGCTACGAGCGGCATGAACCTGCCGCTCAAGGTCGGCCCCATGCTCTCGCTGGCCGACGTCTGCATGGTCACCAAGGGCGACCTGGTCTCCCAGGCCGAGCGCGAAGTGTTCCGCGCCCGCATCCAGGACGTGGCACCCATGGTGCAGATCTGGGAGGCCAATGCGCTCTACGGCATCGGGATAGACCCACTCGTAGAGCGCATCCTGGCCACCGAGGAGACCACAGACAGCATGCTGCTGCGCGGCAGCCCGCCGGTCGGCACCTGCACGATCTGCGTCGGCAAGCGTGAGGTCGGCTGGCAAGCCCACTTCGGCGTGGTGAGGGCGCTGGACAATCAGAACTTCTACCGCGGGCAGTAGGCCATGGCCGAGCGCATCTATTTCGACCACGCGGCCACCACGCCGCTCGACCCGCGCGTTCGTGAGGCCATGCTGCCGTACCTGGACGAGAGCTTCGGCAACCCGTCCAGCCTGCACTGGGCGGGTCGCGAGGCTCACGCCGCCGTGGATGGTGCGCGCGCCGAGGTCGCAGACCTCATCGGCGCGCGCCCGTCAGAGATCGTCTTCACCGGCAGCGGCACGGAAGCCGACAACCTGGCGCTGCGCGGCATCCTGGAGCGCGAAGGCGGTCACGTGATCGTCAGCGCCTTCGAGCATCCGGCCGTCATCGAGACCTGCAAGTACCTGGCTACCCGCGGCGTGCAGGTCACGCAGTTGCCCATCGGCAGCGACGGCATCGTCCAGCCCGACAGCCTGGTGAAGGCGCTGCGGCCGGACACACGCCTGGTCTCGGTCATGACGGCCAACAACGTGGTCGGGACGATCCAGCCGGTGACGGAACTTGCCAGGATCACCAAAGAACACGGCGCGCTGTTTCACACCGACGCCGTCCAAGCGGCCGGCAAGCTGCGGCTCGACGTGTCGCACATGAACGCCGACCTGCTCTCGCTCTCGGCCCACAAGTTCCACGGGCCCAAAGGCCTGGGCGCGCTGTACGTGCGTGCCGGCGTGGAGCTCACGCCCATCGTCTTCGGTGGGGGCCAGGAGCGCGGTCTGCGCTCGGCCACAGAGAATGTGGCCGGCATCGCCGGCTTCGGCCGTGCGGCGAGTATCGCGCGGGAGGAGATGAGCGACGAGACGGTTCGGCTGGTCGCCCTGCGCGACCGCATCGTAGCCTCCGTCACCGAGACCATCCCCAACGCCTACTTCATCGGTCACCCGTACCTTCGCCTGCCCGGCCACCTGTGCCTCGGCTTCGCCGGCCAGGAAGGCGAGGCCGTCAGGCTGCTGCTTGAACTGGACGAGCGCGGCTTTGCCGTCTCCTCGGGCAGCGCCTGCAGCTCCAGCCACGTCGGTGAGCCGTCGTACGTGCTCACGTCCATGGGCCTGGACCAGATCCGGGCACGCGGGTCGCTGCGCATCACCCTGGGCAGGTTCACGACCGCAAACGAAGTGGACGAGTTCCTGAACGTGCTGCCGGATGCAGTGGGATCCCTGAGAACCATCGCCAGTCACGCCGGCTTTGCCGTGCGCGCCTGAAAGGAGTCATGTATGTCCAACGTCGCAGAGATAGAGCTCCCGGGTCTGGATTGCGGGCTGTGCGGCTACCCGACGTGCGAAGCCATGGCGGAGCAGCTCCAAGTCAAGCCCGAGCTGCTCAAGCGCTGCATACCGCGCTCCGCCGATAGCCTCGGGGTAACCGCCTCCCCATCCGCCGGCCCGTCCGCCGCGCCCTTCGCAAGGGTGAGCGCCCCAGGCTCGCTGTCGAACAGCGCCGTGAGCTGTCAGGAATCGACCGACGGAACATGCGGCTCGTGCGCCACCACACAGACCTCCGACGCGCCGACGACCGGCGGCCTTCACGTCGCCGGCGACTCCGCCGGATGGACGGACGTTCTGGGGCGCGAATTCGATTTCGTACTCGACCACTTCCCGGAAGAGGTCGGCCCGCGCGAACAGGTCATCCCCCACAACCCGATGATCACCCGGGAGATGGAGATAGAGCCCGGCGAGGTGCTCATCGGCCGGCCCCTCGGCATCTCCTGCGGCTGTCCCGTGACGCACTGCGGCATCGTGCAGAGCGTCGACAAGAAGACCGGCACGATGGTGTGGTGCGTCACCGGCCCGCTGCATCCCCGCCAGCACGGCTTCAAGGACATCGGCTACTACTCGGCCCAGGCCTACGAGGGCCTTATCACCAAGGCGCGCCTCGAGGTGGAGATCGGTCGGCGCTACTGGTTTCAGCCACGCATGTGCATGATGCAGTGGCGCCACAGCGGCCTGGTGAACTTCATCAACAGAGGCGCCGACGGGCTCCAGGTGCGTATAGAAGGTCTCTGGATAGGCTGAGCGGCGGGCCGGCGGCCGGACGCGCAGAGTGGGCGGCGAGCGGGTAGTGCGAGGAAGAAGAGGGCGGGGCAGGCCGGCGCAGTAGGCGGTCCCAGCCGCTCGGAGCGCTGGCCGCCTGGATGGATCAAGCTTTGGTAATCGCCGTCTGGGCGGATCAGACCTCGGAAGCCGCCCGCACCGCGACCTCGGCCTGACGGTGCGACAGGCCGAGGCAGATGGTCAGCGCCGCTGCTGAGTCGCGGCGGCTGAGGCCTTTGGCAAGCAGAGCGGCGGCGGCCACGGCGGCGTCGGGGGCCGCCGCCCGCTCGTCTGGGTCGCCGAGGTCCAGGACCAGGGTGATCTCTCCGCGGACCTGGGCCTCGGCCGGCGCGAAGCGCGCGGCCAGCTCCGCGACGGGGCCGCGCGCCACCTCTTCGTGCAGCTTGGTGAGCTCGCGGCAGACGGCTGCCGGCATGTCCGGCAGCAGGGCCGCGAGCTCGGCAAGGCTGCGGGACAGGCGCTGCGGTGTCTCGAAGGCCACCACGACGCCGCCGCAGCGCCGCCAGCCGGCTACGGCGGCCAGCAGGTCTTTGGGCCGCCGCGGCAGGTAGCCGACGAAACGGAAGCCTGATTCACCGGCCAGGCCGCTTGCCACCAGCGCCGTGGCCGGCGCGGACGGGCCGGGTAGCACCGAGAGCGGCAGACCGTCGGCCAGCACGGCGCTCACCAGCCTGGCCCCGGGGTCGGAGATGCCGGGCAGACCGGCGTCGGTGACCAGGGCTACGTCGGCGCCGGCCCGCAGCTTCTCCAGCACGTAGGTCGTCTTCTGCGCCTCGTTGTGGGCATAGAAGCTGGTCAACGGCGTGTGGATGTCGAAGTGCGAGAGCAGCTTGCGCGTGCGTCGCGTGTCCTCCGCGGCGATCACCTCCACCTGCCGCAACGCGTCCAGCACCCGCAGCGTGACGTCGCCCAGATTGCCGATCGGCGTGGCACACACGTAGAGCATCTGGGCCTCCCGCTACTCCTGGAGCTGGCGCTCGACCAGCCAGACGTCGTGATAGCGACCACCGACTTTCGCGTGCCGCACGGCCGTACCGACGACGCGAAAGCCGAGACTGAGGTGAAAGCCGAGCGAAACGAGGTTGTCGGCGCGAATGTCTGTGAAGATCTTCTCGAACCCGGATTCGCGGGCGGCGGCGAGCGAGGCATCGGCGAGCCGCCGCCCGATCCCCCGCCGCCTGAATCGGGCGGCCACCCAGGTCCCCATGGTGGCCACATGATCCAGCTCGCGCGTCGTGAAGTCGGCCGCCAGCGTGATGGTCTGCGCGCCGACGATGCCCTCGCCCGGAAGCTCGGCCACGTGGATGAAAGCGCGCGGCGGGAGGGCAAGGATGAAGGCGCGCTCGTCGTCTTCGCTGAAGGGAGTGTCGAGGAGACTAGGCGAGCCGCCGAGGATCGCCTCGTTGATGACCCGCGCAACGCCGGCCGCGTCGTTCGGCGTCGCCCGTCTGATGGTGAGATCCTCCTGACTCACCGGTCACCCTCCCCTTTCACCCGCAGTCGTGGGGCCAGTCTACCCGGGTGGCGCCTGCGCCGGGCCGAAGCGACGCCGGCAGATGGACGGCAGGCCCAACGCCCGGCACCTCTCTGCGCCGCGCGGACGGGTCTTGGCCCCGGAACGCAAAGGGGGGCGCGCTCCTCGCCGGAGCGCGCCCCCCTCAAAGCATCTGCTAGGACCGCTCAGTCTGCCGGCACGATGGCGTCGTTCGGACAAGATTCGACGCAGGTGCCGCAGTCGTCGCACTTTTCGGCGTCGATCTCGTAGATATCGTCACCTTCGGCGATAGCCTCGTTGGGGCATTCGTCGATGCACGCACCGCACGCCAGGCAGTCCTCAGTAATCCGGTGAGCCATGGGTCCTCTCAGTCGTCTTCCCTTTTGGCGCGCAGCAAGACGAGCGTTCTGCGCGCGATTCCTCCGTATTACGCCCGAGCACCCTGACTTTGTCAAGAAGCGACAGCGAAGCCAGCGCTCAGCGATGGCACTATACGTGGCTCACCGAGTCTTCGCGACCTCTTGCCGCCGCGAGTCCGCCACCGGAATCGGAGGACCCGGGCATCGCACGACACACGAGCGGCACCCGGCAGGCGCTCAGGAGGCGCCGAACAGCTCCGTCAGGGCGAGGGCGGCAGCGCCGACGAGCCCGGCATCCGAGGCGAAATGCGCGGCAACGATGCGGGCCTGATCGCGCTGCGGCCGCAGGCCCCGCTCGGCAAGCACCCGGCGAGCGGGCTCCAGTAGCAGTTCGCCGGCGGCGGCAACCGAGCCGCCGATGACCACAAGCTCTGGGTTGAAGGCGTTCACCAGGTTGGTGATGCCGACGCCCAGCAGAGTGCCGATCTCTTCGTAGACGGCAACGGCGTCGGCGTCGCCCGCCTGCGCCAGACGCGTGACCAAGGGACCGTCCAGCGCCTCGCCGGCGGCAGACGCGCGGCCGAACGCCGATCCCGGCCGCGCGACGGCCAGCCGCCGCGCGTGCACGGCCAGGGCGCCGCCGGAGACGAAGGCCTCCAGGCACCCATAGCCAGGACACCCTCCCTGACAGCGCGGCCCGTTCACATCTATCACCATGTGCCCAAGTTCTCCGGCGGCCCCGCTGAAGCCGCGGTACGGCCGGCCGTGGCAGATGATGCCGCCGCCTATACCGGTGCCGACGGTGAGCATGAGCATCTCGCTGACGCCGACGCCGGCACCGTAAGCATGCTCGGCGATGCAGGCGACGTTGGCATCGTTGTCGACCGCGACCGGCACCCCGTACCGGGCCTGGAGTTCGTCGCGCAGCGGCACGTCGGCCAGAGGCAGATTGGTCGACTCCACGATGCGCCCACCGGCGAAGTCGACCATCGAGGCGGTGCCGACCCCGATGGCGTCGGCGGCCCCGCCGCGGGCCACGAGGTCGTCGAGCCGCTCGTAAAGGGCGTCCAGGCACGCTTGCGGACTCCGCGTGACCGTGGGTGTGATCGTCTTGTGAAGCACGGACAGGCTTTCGTCCAGGCGGCCGACCGCCAGCTTGGTGCCGCCAAGGTCTACGCCCAGGATCATCCGAGAGGTACTCATACCGGGCGGTACCTTACCACGGTGGTACACTTCCGAAGCAGCCATCCCGTGCGCCGGCCCCCGACCGGCCCCTTCCAACCTCCCCAGAACAAGAGGGCATGCCCGAAGAGCAGCGTCCATCAGGCAGACGAGACACGGCGGCAGAGAAGCCGGCCAGGCCGTACAAGACGTACCGCAGCAGCGGGCGGTCGCGGCGCCGGCGGGCCGACGATATGGCGCTGGCCGGACGCACGCCGCCGTCCGATCCCACGCTGCTTTACGACGACTCCGACGAATCGCAGCCCGACGAACTGCCCGAACGCGCGGGCAGGCGCCCGCGCCACCGGCGCCGGCGCCTTCGCTGGAAGATCGTCCTGCTGGTCGTTCTGGCCGTATTCGTCGCCGTCCTTCTGGCGGCCGGCCTGTGGACCTACTTCGGTTGGCGCACCGTGGACAAAGCCGTTCACATCGCTAACAGCCGTATCGACGCCGCCACCCGGGCGGCCCTCACGCCAGACCAGGGCAGCATCTTCAGCCACCCGACCGTCATCCTCGTCCTGGGCGTCGACAAGCGGCCCAACGACCCCGGCCGTTCGGACAGCATCATGCTCCTGCGCTCCGACCCAGCCACCCATTCCATCTCCCAGCTCTCCATCGCCCGCGACATGCGGGTCAACGTGCCCGGCCACGGCATGGGCAAGATCAACACCGGCTTTTTCTGGGGCGGTCCGGCACTGGCCATCCGCACCGTAGAGGGGTTCACAGGCATCAAGATCAACCACGTCGTGGTGGTCAATTTCCACGGATTCGAGAAGGTCATAGACGCGGTCGGCGGCGTGGATATCTACGTCCCCAAGACCATCTCGTCCATCTACACAGGCGGGCGCACGGTCACGTTCAAGAAGGGCATGAACCACATGGACGGCAAGCGCGCCATGATCTACGCCCGCATCCGCAAAGTCGACAGCGACTTCTTCCGGCAGGCGCGCCAGCAGCAAGTCGTGCAGGCTCTGGAGAAGAAGCTCAGCGGCTTCGGCACTCTTCCCCATCTGCCGTCGAACGCCGCGGGAGTGGTGCGCCACCTCTCGACCGACCTGCACACGTGGCAGCTGGTGCAACTAGGCTGGCGCAAGTGGCGTGCCTCGCACACCTACCAGTACGTGCTGAAGGGCACGCCCGCCATGATCGGCGGGCAGAGCTACGTGGTCTCGGATCATACTGCCAACCTGCGGATGATCCACGCGTTCCTGAACAACTGAGGCTCCTCAGTAGCGCACGCCGACCAGACAGAGGCCGCGTGCCGGGGCCGTCTGGCCCATGTTCCGGCGCGCTCCGCTCTCTATCCCGCAGCGCAGATCGTCCACCGTGAGCCGGCCCTGTGCGGCATCGACCATTGAGCCAACCATGACACGCACCATATTGTGCAGGAAGCTGGCGGCGGTGACCTCAAAGACCCACTCCGAGACTTCGGGCGTCCGCGCATCACGCGCGTCCTGGACGCCGCAGGCGTTGGAGGCACTCTGTACAATCATCGGCTCCAGACGACGCTCCGCCCTGTGGACCGTCACGCAGCACCAGTGTGCCTCGGTGATCTCCCGTTCGCAGTGCCGGTACTCGTGTGCCGACGGTGTCAGCGCGCTCCAGTCCCGATGCCCCACGAACAGCGAGGCCGCCTGCGGCAGCACCGCGGTGTCGATCGGACGGTGGAGATGCCAGACGAAGGCCCGCTCCAGCACGGGGCGCACGGACGCCAGACAGACACGGTAACGGTAGGTGCGGGCGCTGGCGGCCCGCGCGTCGAAGCCGTCGGCGGCCTGGCTCACCGCGCGCACAGCCACATCCGAAGGAAGCATCGAGTTCAGCCCCAGGCGAAGACGCAGCGGATCGACCGGGACGTCCGTGTCGAACGAGGCGACCTGTGCGCTGGCGTGCACGCCGGCGTCGGTCCGGCCGGCCACGCCGATCGTCACTGCATGTCGAAGGAAGACGGCCAGCGCCCGCTCCACGGTGTCCTGGACGGTGCGACGGTCGGGCTGCCTGGCCCAGCCGCTGAAATCCGTTCCGTCGTATTCGAGATCCAGTCGATAGGTGCGGTGACCTGGGCGCCCAGCCTGTGCAGGCTGGGTCGCTTCAGCCTCGCCTCCAGTGCCGGCGCGCCGGTCCTCGGCCGGCCTGTCTCTATTCATGCCCTTCGTCATGGCCAGACTCTACACAAGCGAGGCCGTCAGCACGGCTCCGACGGCCAGCACGAGCACCAGGACGTCGCCCCAGCTGGCCCGGAGCGGATGCAGCCGAGTGCGCCGCACGCCCGGCACATAGCAGCGCGCCTCCATCGCGAGCGCCAGCTCGTCGGCGCGCCGGAAGCTCACGATGAACAGCGGTATCAGCACCGGCACCAGCGCTCGGGCGCGGCGCAGCAGGCCACCGTGCGAGAAGTCCGCGCCCCGAGCCCGCTGGGCACGCATGATCGCCTCCAGCTCCACGAGCAGTGTAGGTATGAAGCGCAGGGCGATGGTCACCATGAGAGCCAGTTCCTCCGTCGGCACCCGCAGCCGGCGCAGCGGACGGGCAAGCCACGCCAGGCCGTCGGTGAGCGCCACCGGCGACGTGGTCAGCGTCAGCAGGGAGCCGGTGAGCACCAGGACCACCAGGCGCAGGCTGAGGTAGGCTGCCAGCTCCAGACCGCGCCAGGAAAGGTGGAACGGTCCAAAGTGAGCGAAGGACGGACCCGGCGCGAACGCGACCTGTGCGAGGAACGCGATCGCGACCAGCCAGATCACCGGCTTGAGCGATCGCCAAAACCACGAGAGCGGCACGCGGCTGAGCGCCAGTCCGACGGCCGCGGCAACGGCGTACACCGCCAGTGCGATGAACGAGTCGCGCGTGAACAGCGCCACCGCCAATACCGTGACGGCGACGATCTTGGCCCGCGGGTCGAGACGATGGAGGACGGAGTCCCCCGGGTAGTGCTGGGCGATGGTCGGCTTCACAGAAGCGCCTCAGCCGCCGCCGCTGCGGTGCGTGGCGCCTCGCCGGCCGGCCGGCCGAGCCGCTGCCAAAGCTCGACGAGCGACGGGACGCGCAACCGGTTGGCCGTCAGGACCGACACTCCCTCGGCGTCGAACGACCACGGACCGGCGGCCATGACCCGGCCTTCGGCCAGGACGATGCGCTCGTCGCACAAAGCCCACGCATAGTCGACGTCGTGTGTGGCCAGCAGGATCGTGCGGCCACCGCCGCGCAGGCGGCCCACGGTGGCCGCCAGGTCTCGGCGCGCGCCCGGGTCCAGACCGACGAAGGGCTCGTCCAGCAGCAAGGCCCGCGGCCTCATGGCAAGGACGCCGGCCAGCGCCAGGCGCCGCTGCTCGCCGCCGGACAGTGAGTAGGGGTGCCGGTCGCCGAACCGATCCTCCGGCAGCCCGACGACCTCCAGAGCCTCCGTCACAGCCGCCGATACGGCGTCGGCCCCCCAGCCCAGCTGCCGAGGCCCAAAGGCCACGTCCTCACGGGCGCTGACGGCGAAAAGCTGACGTTCGGCCTGCTGAAACACCACCCCGACGGAGCGCTGCGCCGCGGTAAAGGCAGCGTCGCCCGGCGCCAACCCGTCGATGCGCACAGCCCCGGAATCCGGCTCCAGCAGCCCGCGCAGAAGAAACAGGAGCGTCGACTTGCCCGAGCCCGTAGGACCGAGCAAAGCGGTGCATGAGGCTCGCTCCAGCCGCAAAGAGATACCGGCAGCGGCGACCACCCGGCGATCGCCCTCCGCGTAAGCGAAGGACAGCCCCTCCGCCTCTACGAGACAGCCGTCCGGCTGCCTGGGCGGACCCGCGACCTCGACGGCGCCGAGCTTCTGTGGATCCGAGCGGCCGACAACCCGGCCCGCCCAGCTCACAAGACCGCCCCCGCATTCAAGGCTGTGACCAGATCATCCAGGCTGAAGGGCAAGCCGATAAGGCGCCGTCCGCGGCGGGCCAACTCGGCAGCCACGGCGGCCGGCATGGGCAGCCCCAGGGATAGCTGGTCGACCAGGTCCACGTCGGCGAACAGCCCGGTCGGTGGACCGTCAAAGGCCACCCGGCCAGCTCGCAGGGCTACGACGCGGGTGGCCTCCGTCACCTCGTCCATTTCCTGGGTGACGTACACGACCGTAAGCCCGCCGGCGTGCAAACGGCGAACCGCCTGCAGCACGTCGTCGCGGCCGGCAGGGTCCAGCATCGACGTCGGCTCGTCGAGAACGAGGACCCGCCGGGGAACGGCCAGCACCCCGGCCAAAGCCGTGCGCTGCTTCTGCCCTCCCGAGAGCGACTGCGGCGCGCGCTGCAGAAGATCGCCTAGACCAAAGGTCTCCACCACCTCCGCCACGCGCGCTGCAATACGCTCGGCGGGCCAGCTGAGGTTCTCGAGCCCGAACGCCAGGTCTTCTTCCACGTTGGCGCCTACGAACTGGTTTTCGGGGTCCTGGAAGAGCACGCCGACGTCGCGCCGGGCAGCTATACGGCCATCGTGAGTCAAGAGATCGTGGCCGCAGGCCGCTGCCGCGGCGGCCGTGCCGGGCCGGTCCAGGCCGCCGAGCAGCCGGGCAAGGGTGGACTTGCCGGAGCCGTTGGCGCCCACGATGGCCACGAACTCGCCCTCCCGAATCCGCAGGTCTACTCCAGCCAGCGCCTCGGCGTCGCCGTACCAGAACTGCAGCCCTGCGATGTCGATGAGTGTGGTCATGTGATGCCACCCGTCTGCGGCGGGAGCCCCCGGGGAAGCAGGAATGAGCACTCCCACTCTACCCCCAGTGCGACGCACGGCCACTCCTGGAAAGGAAAAGGGGCGGGCTCCACTCCGGGTGCCCGCCCCTTCACTTCCCTACGTCCCGACGAGTGTCACACCAGCTCGAGAAAGACCATCTCCGCACCGTCGCCCTGGCGCGGCCCGAGCTTGATGATGCGGGTGTAGCCGCCGTTGCGCTCCTTGTAGCGAGGCGCGATGTCGTTGAACAACTTGTAGACGATCTCTTTGTTGCGCAGCATAGAGATCGCCTGCCGGCGCGCTGCCAAGTCGCCGCGCTTGCCCAGCGTGATGGCCTGCTCTACCACCGAGCGCGCCTCTTTGGCCCGCGCCTCGCCGGTCTTGATCTTCTCGTGCTCGAGGAGGGCCACAGCCAGTCCCGAGAGAAGCGCCCGGCGATGGTCGGGCGCCATGTTGAATTTGCGTCCCTGCTTTTGATGCCGCATCAGCTAGACTCCGCTCTCTTCTTCGTTCTTCGCCGGCTCGCTTGTGCTCGGTGGCGCACCGCCGATTAGTCCG
>Ga0182021_10004493_pt1 | contig 16416 bp, 14 predicted proteins | sample 612E3MmetaG_FD_120493 | JGI IMG/M metagenome (GOLD analysis project Ga0182021, IMG submission 120493) | Permafrost microbial communities from Stordalen Mire, Sweden - 612E3M metaG (Illumina Assembly) | ecosystem: Environmental > Terrestrial > Soil > Wetlands > Permafrost | place: Sweden...
CTGGAACAGGAATTTGAACGTGAGCCGAGTGCGAGTGAATTGGCGGAAGAATTAGATATGTCGCTCTTTGAAGTTTCCGACACGCTTAAAATTTCCGGCAGACATTTATCAATGGATGCCCCCTTTGCGCAGGGTGAAGATAATCGTTTGCTCGATGTTATTCAGGATAACCGTCAACCGACCCCGGATTCCGGTCTTTTAGAAGAATCATTAAAGAATGAAGTGAAGCGTGCATTGGCAACGCTGAGTGAACGCGAAGCGCAGGTGATAAAATTATATTTTGGACTCGATTCTGAGCATTCTCTTACACTCGAAGAAATCGGAGAAAAATTTAATTTGACGCGCGAACGAGTTCGACAGATAAAGGAAAAAGCAATTCGCCGTTTGCGGCATGCGTCGCGAAGCAAAGCATTGCGTGCATATCTCGGATAAATAAAGAATTGTTGGCACACAAACAACATTTTGATTAAAACGTAAAGCAAGCCCCGCGTGTGCGGGGCTTCGTCATAACGAAAGCGTTTTCCCCATCGTTTGCAAACATTCAATATTATTAATGATGGGAATTGCCATCGCAGTTTTCTTGATTGAGGGATGTGGCGCATCGTCTCCGCGATTTGGCAGCGAAGGGAAAAAATCATCACGTACGGAAAAAGGCTCACATCACGGCCCACGTTTCGCGTCGAAGGAGGCCGAAGAGGAATCCAAGGAGAATGATAAAAAACCGGATGTGAAAGAAGTAGAGCGCATCTCAAGCGGTACACGTGATTTTCGAAAAGAAAAAAACGAGGCACTGAAACCGCTCGACCAAAGCAAGATGATGCGGGAGATTTCAAAATTTATGGGTGTCCCGTATGTTCTTGGCGGTGCCGGATCTGATGGAATGGATTGCTCTGGCTACACAATGATAGTATACAAGAACGCCGTCGGTAAACTGCTTCCCCGGTCTAGCGCAGAACAATCAAAGCTCGGTAAGGCTATCGAATTGAACGATTTAACATTTGGTGATTTGATTTTTTTCAACACCACAGGAGAAAGTGACTCCCACGTTGGTATTTATTTGGGAGACGATCTCTTCGCGCATGCTAGCGTATCTCTCGGTGTAACGATTTCTTCATTGCAGAGTTCGTACTTTGCCAGACGGTTCGAGACGGCACGAAGGATTATAAGTGATTAGAAATTGCGGGTGAGAGAATCCAGGAAAATGATAGTGGAGTGAAGGTGAATTATTTTTAAATCGATGAAAAAGAATCGGGATTATTGAGGGTTTGTACGCATGTCTATTCTTCCAATTTATCTTTTCGGAACAAAGATTCTCAAGAAAACAGCCGGGTTGGTTGAATCGCTGGATGACTCGACTGTCAAGCTTATTTACGATATGTTTGAAACGATGCACGAAGCCAACGGCTTGGGCCTGGCTGCAACACAAGTAGGCGATCTCCGGCGTGTTATCACCATTGATATTTCAGATGTCACCGAGCCAAATGCAGAGGGCGAGACCGAGGATACGACGCATCCAACATCGCCTGATCTTCCAAAAACTCTTGCATTGATCAATCCGGAAATTCTTAGTGAGGACGGCACGTGGTTGATGGAAGAAGGATGCCTCAGTCTTCCTCATCTACGCGGTGAAGTGGAACGTGCAGAAAAAATATCTATTCGTTTTTATGATGCCGAATTCAAAAAACAAGAACTGCTTGCCGATGGATTGCTTGCTCGCGTCATTCTTCATGAGTTAGATCATCTTAATGGCATACTTTTCGTTGATCGCGTCAGTAAGGCAAAACGAAGCCTGTTGCTGCCCAAATTACGAAAGATACGAAAAGGGGAAATTGAAGTGGACTATCCGGTGGTGACAGCAGAGGAGGAATAATACTTTGCGAATCCTTTTTATGGGGACACCGGAATTTGCTGTTCCCAGTCTCCGTATTCTTCTTGATCATTCGTACGAAGTTACCGGTGTCGTAACAGCGTCCGATAAACCAAGAGGGCGCGGTCAGCAAGTATCATCCACACCGATTAAAGAATTCGCGCTGCATCATCATCTCCCTATTCTTCAACCTGATAATTTTAAAGACGGTACGTTCGTTTCGGATATTCAGCAATTCGCACCCGACCTCATCGTCATAGTAGCATTTCGTATTCTGCCGCGAGAAATATTCACCATTCCAAAGCTCGGGTCATTTAACCTTCACGCATCGCTTCTCCCAAAGTATCGCGGCGCTGCGCCCATCAATTGGGCGATTATGAATGGTGAACAAGAATCCGGCGTTACAACATTTTTTCTGCAGGACACAGTGGATACTGGTTCCGTTATTCTGCAAGCCCGCGTAAAAATTGGAACGGATGAAACGGCCGGCGAACTTCATGATATGCTTTCTGAAGTTGGCGCCGAAATTGTTCTTCAAACCGTCAGATTGATCGAACTCGGTAAAGCTCAACCGCATGTGCAAAATGATTCACTTGCATGTCCTGCACCAAAAATTTTCAAAAATGACTGTCGCATCGACTGGCATAAATCTTCGCAGCATGTGCATGATTTTATCAGGGGACTTTCACCGCATCCAGCGTCGTGGACAACGCACAACGGCAAAACTATTAAAATATTCCGTACGAAGATTGCGGAGGCACACTCTCACGAACCAGGTCGCGTTCTGGAGAGAACACAAAACGCATTGCTTGTCGGAACTGGAGACGGTACTGTTTCTATTATTGAAATTCAGCAAGAAGGGAAGCGCCGTCTCGGCATCGAAGAATTTTTACGCGGCTATTCAATTGAAAAGGGGGCATTATTCGAATAATCATTTCAGGCTGAAGAAGACCAGAACGTATTATTTTATTTGAAACTTGTACCATTATTAGCATTTTATGTTAAACTGGTTTACAGACACAGTATATCTCTGAGAGGAGAAAAACGCAATCCACTTTTTGCCTGCATCTCTTGTAACTCAAAATAATTCTTGTATATTGACACAGACAGTTTTTTAAACTGCCGGGAAAAGAGAATGGATAAGCAAACGATTCTTCGTCTTATTGAACAGGTTCTCAACGAGACCAACGCTTACACGTGCACCAACGACGGCATATGCACGGACAATCTTTGTGTCATTCACAATAAAGACGGTGTAAAAAATATTGTTCGGAGCGGTGCAGACCGCATATCTGCCGGTGTTGGTGTGGGGCAGGATCCGTTCGATCCCGATCTCGCTCGGATGATTGATCATACACTTCTGAAACCCGATGCGACACAAAAAGAAATCGAAAAACTCTGCTCAGAAGCAAAACAATACGGATTTGCAAGCGTTTGTATTAATCCATCATATGTGAAGCGGTGTGCAGCCTTTTTGCGAGATACTGATGTCAAAGTTTGTACAGTTATTGGTTTTCCATTAGGAGCAACATCGAGCGCGGCAAAAGCATTTGAAACAGATCGTGCAATCAAAGACGGCGCCCGTGAAGTTGATATGGTGATCAATGTTGGGATGCTGAAGTCGGGCGAGTATGAGTATGTTGAAGAAGATATCCTTTCAGTCGTCAGTGTGGCGCATAGTTTCGGAGTGCTTGCGAAGGTCATCATTGAGACAGGATTGCTGACCGATGAAGAAAAAGTAAAAGCGTGTATACTGGCGAAACATGCCGGTGCAGACTTTGTAAAGACTTCGACAGGCTTTGCAAAAGGCGGGGCGACTGTCGGCGACATTGCATTGATGAGAAAAGTTGTTGGACCGGAGTTAGGGGTCAAGGCATCCGGCGGAGTGCGGTCACAGGAAGATGCGCTTGCGCTTATTGCAAGCGGCGCTGACCGCATTGGCGCGAGTGCCAGTGTCAAGATTGTTACAGGAGAGAAAGCACCCTCACCGTCAACCTATTAGAAAGCAGAGTGTAGTGAATCAACGATTTCTCAATGTAATATTTTTTTTGATCGCTTCAGCACTCGTGTTTACGAGTTGTGTTCCTTCGGAAGAAACCGGTGCAGGTAATCGGGCAAAAAGTCCAGTACAGATTTTCGGTCCTATCGATACGACGCATCGTGTCATACACAGAGCAATGAATCAGGATACTATTTCAAAGTTGAAAAACGATTCCCTGAAGACTGTACAAGAAAAAATATCGCGGGTTGCTCCAAAATTCAAATCACGGCAGGATACTGTCCATGCGTCCGTTATTACAAGATCGAAATCATCTTCACATCCACTTATAAAAATTATTCGCCCGGAACATCCGGTGTTCACGGTGCAAATTGGTGCGTTTGGTCACGTATCAAACGCCCTGCGGGCGCAAAAGAAAGCCAAGGAACATTTTACTTACCAGCCGGTATTCAATATTTTTGTAAAGCATGCAAAACTGTACCGTGTCAGTATCGGTCGGTACGAAAACCGCGGAGATGCAATTGCTCTGTGTGATTCCTTGAAGCAACACCATCCTGACGAGTACAAGCTATGCTGGATCAACTTCATTCCATAAAAATGAATAAACAATTGTTCGCCGGACTTTTTTTATTGATGGCAGTTGGAGTAGGATGTACTTCGTCGAAACCATTTCAGGCGGAGGAAAAACAGAAATACGAGCAACCGAAAGAAAAGAAACTTCAGCTGTCTGAATATGAAGCAACACTCAACCCCTTGGAATTCGATCGGGAAATTGAATTTGTGCAGAAGATGCGGAGTGAGGAACAGAAACAGCAGATCCCTTTAGAAATTCCAAAAGACAGTTTGCTTGTCCAGGAAGAAGTGGTGCAAGGTTTCCGCATACAGATATTTTCCTCCTCGAACGTGGATGAAACGACCTTGATGAAGAATCTTGCATTAGAAAAATTAGTAGGTGATTCGGTCTATGTTGTGTACGATGCACCGGTGTATAAAGTGCGCGTCGGAGATTTTGTGAATCGTTATGAAGCCAACCAGCGGTTGCCGGAGTTTGTCGAAAAGGGATACCGCGATGCATGGATTGTGCCGGATAGAATTGTCCAGCGGAGGTTATTGCGAGTTTCTATTTCGAAGTAACCGCTCTGCAATTATATCATACCAGAACAGGAAAAGATAATTCACTCTTCGATCAGATCATTTCTTCTTTTGTCATTATTTGTCTCCGGTTCATTTTATCAAAGGCAGCGTAGGCATTTTTCCCGAGTTTTTTATTGGTAAATCCTTAAATATTCCTATCCTTCCTGGTTTTCTCTGTGTTTTTAGGAATAATCTGCACCAGAAAGTGCATCGGTGATTTACATCTGAGAACTTTTTTAAACTGTTTTGTGTTAGAAAAATTATCGAGGCTTTCATTAGGGTTGCAAATCAGAAATTTACACTGCCGTTGAAATGATATCAGATAGACAGAGATATTCAAACAACAAGAATAAAAGCAGTTGATATATTAATAATGTTCTTCATGTCAAGTGATTTTTTGTCTTCAAAAAGTGATTTTTTTTTACTTCAATTTTAACTTGACAAAGGGACTGTAACCGGATATATTTACAGCCAGTTGTACGCCTGAAAAAGTCTAAAATGACATATTCAATTGTTGCTGTTATTTTCATATGGTGTGCAATTACCACCCGTTTGTTTTGTTATCACGTGTAATTTGGAATTTGAGATCTCACACGTCAAGTCGATTTAAGACACGCTTGTCGTAATATTATTTTGATGATTGACGCTTCACCGTACTTTATTTAAGTAAGGAGACATAGATGCAGAATTTGCAACCCGGCACTATTTCAATTGATTCCCCTACGAATGGACACACGACAGAGAAACGCGGATTACGTTTCACGCGATATTTTACACAGCGAGGCATCCATCCCTTTGATACCGTTGAATGGGAAAAACGGACGGCAACGATTTCCAACGAAAAGGGAGAAAAGATTTTTGAACAACAGGATGTTGAAATTCCCAAACCGTGGTCGATGACGGCAACAAATGTTGTTGTATCCAAATATTTCCACGGGCAGATTGGAACGGCTCAACGCGAAACGAGTGTGCGTCAATTGGTGGAACGAGTTGCAAAAGCGTATTACACCTGGGGATTGAATGATGGGTACTTTGCCTCTCAGGAAGATGCCGAGATATTTTACTATGAACTACTCTATCTTCTTGTCAATCAGTGTATGTCGTTCAACAGTCCGGTGTGGTTCAATGTTGGTGTTGAAGAAGTGCCTCAATGTTCAGCATGCTTCATCAACTCTGTGAAGGATTCGATGTCATCCATTTTGGATCTTGCAAAAACAGAAGGCATGTTGTTTAAGTACGGTTCAGGTACAGGATCGAATCTTTCCACGTTGCGCTCATCGAAAGAACGAGTAACGGGCGGAGGTACGGCGTCTGGCCCTGTTTCGTTCATGAAGGGGTACGATGCCTTCGCTGGAGTGATCAAGTCAGGCGGGAAAACTCGACGAGCAGCAAAAATGGTGATCCTGAATATCGAACATCCGGATATTATCCAGTTTGTTAATTGTAAAGCAGAAGAAGAAAAGAAAGCATGGGCGCTCATCGAAGCAGGATACGATGGCGGTTTCAATATCAGCGGCGGTGCGTACGATTCTATTTTCTATCAGAATGCCAACCACTCTATCCGTGTGACAGATGAGTTCATGAAAGCTTTACTGGAAGACAAAGAGTGGTGGACGACGGCAGTAAAAAATGGCAATCCGATGGAAAAATTCCGCGCGCGCGATCTGATGAAACAAATTGCCGAGGCGGCTTGGATATGTGGAGATCCCGGCATTCAATTTAATTCGACTATCAACAGCTGGCACACATGCTCTAACACGGCGCCAATACATTCATCGAATCCCTGCAGCGAATATATGTTCCTCGATGACACCGCATGTAATCTTGCGTCGCTCAATTTAATGAATTTTCGCACCGACGATGGAAGTATCGATATAGAGTCGTTCAAGAAAGCGATTCAGTTGACCATTACGGCGATGGAAATTTCTGTTGAGAATTCCAGCTATCCGACACCAGCGATTACACACAACAGCCGCGAGTATCGTCCGCTGGGTATTGGGTATGCAAACCTTGGTGCTCTCTTGATGTCTCGCGGCGTTGCATACGATAGTGATGAGGGCAGAACACTTGCCGCAGCAATAACATCTCTCATGAGCGGTGAAGCGTATAAGCAATCTGCAAAAATTGCCGAAGTGAAAGGACCTTTCAACGGATACGCAAATAATAAAGAGGTGATGCTGGGCGTAATGTCAAAGCATGGTATTCATGCCGAACGTATCGATCAAAAGACCGTAGAACCGGAACTGTGGCGTGCACAGCGAGATGTCTGGAATGACGTTCTTGCACTTGGAAAAGAATACGGTATCCGCAACGCGCAGACCACCGTGCTCGCGCCGACAGGTACAATCGGTTTTATGATGGATTGCGATACCACAGGCGTAGAACCCGACATTGCACTTGTGAAGTATAAAAAACTCGTCGGCGGCGGGATGATTAAAATAGTCAATCAAACCGTGCCGGCAGCGCTTGTGAAGCTTGGATACGATGATGAACAGGTGGAGCATATCGTTGCCTATATCGACAAGAACGACACCATTGAAGGCGCGCCGCATTTGAAGGAAGAACATTTGTATGTATTCGATTGTGCATTTAAACCGGCAAACGGCAAACGCGCAATTCACTACATGGGACATATCAAAATGATGTCTGCTGTTCAGCCGTTCCTTTCAGGCGCAATTTCCAAAACGGTGAACATGCCGCACGATGTTACGGCGGAAGATATTATGCAGGCTTACATTGAAGCGTGGAAGCTCGGTCTTAAATCGATTGCCGTCTATCGGGATGGATGCAAGCGCACACAGCCGCTCAGCACGTCACTTGATAAGAAAAAAGATAAACAGTCGCCGTCAGTGAAACCTGCGCGGCGGCACTTGCCGGATGAACGCCAGTCTATCACGCACAAATTCAGCATTGCCGGGCATGAAGGCTACATTACCGTCGGGATGTTTGAAGACGGATCGCCCGGCGAGTTGTTTATCACCATGTCCAAAGAAGGCTCAACGATTTCCGGATTAATGGATTCTTTAGCAACTTCTGTTTCCATTGCCCTGCAGTACGGTGTGCCGCTGAAGGTGCTGGTGGATAAATTCAGCCACGCGCGCTACGAGCCGTCCGGCTTCACCAACAATCCGGATATCCCGATAGCTAAGTCGGTGAGCGATTATATTTTCCGATGGCTTGGCAAGAAGTTCCTCATAGAAGATCGCGGTGAGTCGTCAATGAGCGAAGTGAAAATTAGTGCAGAGACGGCAAAAAAGCCGGGTGCGATTCTCAACGCCGCTGCAACAAAAGCCGCATCGATACTGGAGAAGAACGAAAAGTTTGTGTTCGAGACGCAATCCGATGCGCCCCCGTGCCACGAGTGTGGAAGTATTATGATCCGCAGCGGCTCGTGCTACAAATGCCTGGAGTGTGGAAGTACTTCGGGATGTTCCTGATTTTTATTGTCATTCTCTCGTAAAAGGGAATCTTATAATGTAAAGAGTAAGATTCTCGCTTTCGCGGATATGACATTAAAAAAGAAATACTCATAACAATATGGTGAGGCTTTGAATTATTGGGGAATAAAATTGGATGACAATAAACGCCGGTGGTGGAAACATCATCGGCGTTTTGTTTTTTAGGGAACATAATAGATATGCATCAAATACACCAAAGAAAATCGATTCGTCTTAAAGAGTATGACTAATCTCAGCCGGGAGAATATTTTGTAACAATTTATACCCAAGGTCATGAATATACCTTTGGCAAGATTATTGATGGTGAAATGCATCTGAATGAGAGAGGGAATGTTGTCAAAGAATGTTGGGAGAAAATCCCTGAACGTTTCCCAAACGCGGTACTTGATGATTACATAATAATGCCAAATCATATTCACGGGATTTAGGTGTTGAATGAACAGGTAGGGACACGGCATGCCGTGTCCCTACCAGAACGGTTTCGGAAACCGGTGACCGGTTCTTTGTCAACTATTGTGAGATCATTCAAATCTGCAGTTACAAAACGAATCAAAGAAATGCTTTTAACAGGGGATATGCAGTTCTGGCAGCCAAGATATTACGACCGTATCATCCGCAACGAAAAGGAATAGCAAAAGATCCGTGATTACATTGCCAATAATGTCATTACATGGGCATTTGACAAAGAAAAGCCAGCAGACGTACCATTAATTTTAAAAAGCGAAAAATAATATCATATTGCCGGTGGTGGAAACATCATCGGCGTTTTGTTATATTAAATCACTATTATCAAAGGTATCTCACATGTCCGACTTACCAACAAATCTTCCCGAAGAACCACGACAAGAATTATTAGAAACTATATTAATAAAAGTTATTGTAACAATCCTTTGTGCGATACTTGGTTTCGTCTTGATTCCACTAGGGTACATCATTACTTCATTTCTTGGTATTGATATATCGGAATTTGAAACATCAAATGCTACTTATTTCGTAGTTTCCACGGCAATTTGGATACTTATCGGATTAATCACACCCTTTAGGTCTTTACGCAGGGTATTCGAAGAATTAAAAGGTATGATGATTGAATATGTTGTTTTTTTTATTATTGCGGTTATTGTCTTCACACTCATTTACTGGTTTATTATCACATTAATCGTTCCAATGATCATTTCGGTATTTGGCATTGAATAGAAATTATCCTTTCTATCACTCCGATTCAATCTTATGATTCCTGATATCAGTAAACAGTTGAAGAGTATCAGAATGATGGTTAGAAGCGTCGATTTGACGGTCGTGAGTATAACAAATTACAGGAATAATGAATAAATGGTGCTAATACAAACATCGTCGTCGTTCGTATTCAATAGAGAATATTATTATCCTAATTTTATAAATGATTATCGCATTCTATCCTTTGTTTTATTTCAAATTGATACTTTTGACACCATCTAGAGAGATGAATTTCTGTACTGCGCTTGTTTTTCTCACTAAATAGCAATACAATTCCACAAAATATTCTCATAAAAGTTTTATATCTCCAACAAAAAGTGAGGAGGTTTGTATGTCGAACTATATGAAAGATCTCATTGCGGAGGTCAAAGTAAAAACCCCAGCGGAGCCGGAGTTTCACCAAGCAGTAGAGGAAGTTTTAGAATCGCTTGTCGTTGTGCTGGATCGTCATCCGGAATATCGTTCTGCAAAGATTCTCGAACGTATTCTCGTGCCTGAGCGTGTGATTATCTTCCGAGTTCCGTGGGTTGACGAACAAGGCGAAGTCCAGGTCAATCTCGGCTATCGTATTCAGATGAACAGCGCAATTGGTCCATATAAAGGTGGCTTACGGTTCCATCCTTCCGTAACTCTCGGCATTTTGAAATTCTTGGCTTTTGAGCAGGTATTCAAAAATAGTCTCACTTCTCTCCCGATGGGCGGAGGCAAAGGCGGTTCGGATTTCGATCCCCACGGCAAAAGCGATCTGGACACCATGCGTTTCTGTCAGGCGTTTATGAGCGAATTGTTTCGACACATCGGTCCGGATACCGATGTCCCCGCCGGCGATATCGGCGTCGGAGGGCGCGAGATCGGATATCTTTTTGGTCAATATAAAAAACTGCAAAATGAATTCACCGGCGTTCTTACAGGCAAGAGTTTGAACTGGGGCGGCTCGCTTATTCGTCCGGAAGCAACGGGCTATGGCGCTGTGTATTTTGCTTCGGAAATGCTCGCGGCGAGAGGAAAAACCATCGAAGGTAAAGTGTGCCTTGTCTCCGGGAGCGGTAATGTGGCGCAGTATACAGTCGAAAAAATAAATCAGATGGGAGGAAAAGTCGTAACGCTTTCCGATTCCAACGGATACATCTTCGATGAAGAAGGCGTCGACGATAAGAAGCTTGCATTCGTGATGGACTTGAAAAATACACGGCGCAAGCGTATCTCTGAGTATGCCGACAAGTACACGAAGGCAGTGTACATACCGGTCGACCCGAAACTTGATTATAACCCGCTGTGGAATCACAAAGCGGATTGTGCATTTCCAAGTGCAACACAAAACGAGATTAACAGTAAGGATGCACAGAACTTACTGAAGAACGGCGTCTTTGTGGTTGCCGAAGGGGCGAATATGCCAACGACGCTCGATGGCGTAAAGATTTTCCTTGATGCACGAATTTTATATGGACCGGGTAAGGCGGCAAATGCCGGAGGTGTTGCAACATCCGGATTGGAAATGTCGCAAAACAGTATGCGTTTGCCGTGGCCGCGCGAAGAAGTAGATAATCGTTTGCACCAGATCATGAAGAGGATTCACAAAACTTGCGTCGATGTCGCAGAGCGATTCGGGACTCCTGGCAATTATGTTAACGGCGCCAACATTGGAGGATTTCTTAAAGTCGCTGATGCGATGATGGATCAGGGAGTGGTATAGTTGTATCGAAGCACATCGCTTATCGCTGCTATGAACGCCGGTGGTGGAAACAGCATCGGTGTTCATAGTTTTATGCTTTTCCCATCATTTCTACAAATTGTGCAAACAGATAATCGCTGTCGTGCGGACCGGGAGAAGCCTCCGGATGATATTGGACGGAGAAAATAGGCAGCGAACGATGGCGGAACCCTTCGTTCGTATGGTCATTCCAATTCTCATGGGTGATCTCGATAGACGTTGCATCGAGTGAATCCGGATCAACTGCGAAACCGTGATTTTGCGACGTAATTTCAATCGAACCGGTTTTCAAATTCTTTACGGGATGATTGCCTCCGCGGTGTCCGAATTTTAATTTAAATGTTTTTCCGCCCAATGCCAGCGCCAACAGTTGATGGCCAAGACAAATACCAAAGATCGGTTTCTTTCCAATAAGTTTTTTGAGGTATTCGATTGCGTACGTTACAGCTGCTGGATCTCCCGGGCCGTTTGAAAGAAAAATCCCGTCCGGTTTCATTTGTAATACATCTTCTGCGGAAGTTTGCGCAGGCAGTACGGTTAATCTGCAACCGTACGAAGTCAGCCGGCGCAAAATATTATGCTTCACGCCATAGTCGTATACAACAACGTTCCACTTTTTTCCGGAGGCATGATGTTGTACAAGCGGGAGAGCAAATTGTGTTTTATCAACATCATCCCATGTGTACAATCCGTGTGTTGTTACACGGCTGGCAAGATCGAGTCCGGCCATTTGCGGTGACTTCTTTACTTTGATGAGCAAACTTTTATCATCTAAATCTTCAGTAGAAATGATTCCTCGCATTGCACCAACGGACCGGATTATCTTCGTCAGCATACGCGTATCTATGCCTTGAATGCCGATAATATTGTTTTTTATAAGCCAATTGCCGAGACTTTCCGTTGAACGAAAATTACTTGGAAATTCACTATATTCTTTCACAACAAATCCTGCTACGTGCGGCTTGACTGATTCGAGGTCTTCCGTGTTCACACCGTAATTGCCGATGAGCGGATACGTCATTGTTACGATTTGACCTGCGTATGATGGATCGGTGAGGATTTCTTGATATCCGGTAAGGCTGGTGTTAAAAACAACCTCTCCGGTTGTTTCACCGCTTGCACCGAATGATTCACCGGTAAATATTGTGCCGTTTTCTAGAACAAGTTTTGCATTCATAACTGCAACAAGATAAGAAGAAATGATAGGCGATGCAATTTCCCGCAAATGATGAATAGTGCAAGATTTCATCCGCTGAATCAGAGCATTCACTCTCTGTGAGTGCTTACCTTGACAAAGGAGCGTTTAATGGTTAATTTTGTATTGGAGATCGTGGTGGTAAATGGTAGAAGTGACTAACAAAAACCAAAAGCTGACCGAACGTGAACAGAGTATATTGCACCATGTAGTGTACAATTATATTCAAACAGCTGTTCCCGTCGGTTCGCGGTATATTTCAAAGCATTTAGAAAAGAACCTCAGCGCGGCTTCTATTCGCAATGTCATGGCAGATCTGGAAGAAACGGGATTCTTGTCTCATCCACACACGTCGGCAGGCAGGGTGCCGACTGATCTCGGATACAGATTTTACATCGATTATCTGATGGAGATGCAGCAGCTGGGTGACGATGAGAAACTGCGAATTCAGCATCAATTAAATCAAACAAATGATGCAGATGATATGCTGCGCGAATCTTCAAAATTGCTTGGGAAGATTTCGCGTCAACTGAGCATTGTGACTTCGCCGCATTTAAGCAGCGGTGTATTTGATAAAATTGAATTGATTCCTATTGCGAGCTCGAAATTGCTTGTAATTATTTCAATTCGCACAGGTATTGTGCGAACAATTATGTTGGAAGTCGGCACTGAGGTCTCGCGCGATCATCTCGATCAGGTTGGCCGTCTCATCAACGAGCGGTTAACCGGATTAACACTCAAAGAAATCCGCGATTCGTTCCTTGACCGCATTCGTGATGTACAGAATGAAAAGACCGGATTGATCCGGCTCTTTGTTGAATCGGTGGATCAACTTTTCACTGATTCCAAAGACCGTGAAAAAATACTTATTGGCGGGACTAAAAACATAATTGACCAGCCGGAATTTATCGACCCAAAAAACTTTCGCTCTGTCATTGAGCTTATTGAGAACGAAGATATCATTGTTCACTTATTGGAAAGGCATGATGAATCGCAGAGGAATTTTGTGGTCACTGTAGGCTCAGAAAATAAAGACGAAACAACGAAAGAATACAGCTTTGTTACAGCAACGTATGATGTTGGCGGAGTGACGGGTCGTGTAGGCATTATCGGTCCTACGCGTATGAACTACGGCAAAGTCATTCCGCTGGTCGATTACGTGGCGCAGGCGATTGCAAAGATGTTAAATTCATAAGAGAAATAACCGCAGGAATTGCCATGCGGACAAAATCATTAGATAAGAAATGGAAAAGAACGATTTGGAAAAAAAGATAAATGGGACTGAAGAAGAACAAAAGCAAGTTGCCTCCGCGCGCACTGAAGCGAGAGAGGTTGAGGCATCACATGTTCAGATGGAAGAACTGCAAAAGCAAGCGGATCAATACAAAGATATGTTGCTGCGAAAGGCCGCTGAGTTTGATAATTTCAAACGGCGGATCGAAAATGAAACGACGAATATTATTAGATTTGCGACGGAATCTCTCATTGATGATTTGCTTCCAATCCTGGACGACTTTGAGCGCTCACTGAAGCATAACAAAGAAAGCAAAGAATCTGATGCCTTAAGTAAAGGCGTTGAATTGATTTATCTGAAATTAGTGAAAGTGCTGGAAGGGCGCGGTGTGAAATCGTTTGAGACGGTGGGGAAGGAATTCAGCGTCGATTTTCATGATGCGCTGATGCAAGCGCCGAGGAAAGATCTCCCGCCTCACACGGTCATTGAAGAGGTTGAAAAAGGATATATGCTGAATGACAAAGTTATTCGCCACGCAAAGGTGGTAGTTTCTTCCAGTCTGCCAGAAGAGCAGACCGAAGTAAAACAGTTGGAATCATCCACCAGCACTTCAGGGGAATAAGCGGGTATGGCGAAAAAAGATTTTTATGAAGTACTGGGAATTGAACGAAATGCTTCGCAGGATGAAATCAAAAAAGCATACCGCCAAATGGCAATGAAGTATCATCCGGATCGGAACGCCGGGAATAAAGAGTCAGAAGAAAAATTCAAAGAAGCAGCAGAAGCATACGAAGTGCTTGGTGATCCGGACAAGAAACAGCGGTATGACCAGTATGGCCATGAAGGATTGCGCGGTACCAATTACCGTGACTTTACAGATATCAATGATGTCTTTAACACGTTCGGCGATATTTTTAGCGGCGGATTCGGCGGCTCAATTTTCGATGAAGTATTTGGCGGTGGCCAGCGGTCGCGGCGGCGCTCTTCTGCGCACCATGGGCAGCCGGGTTCTGACTTGCGTATGCGGCTCTCTTTGACGCTTGAAGAAATTGCCAGCAGTGTGGAAAAGAAGATTAAAGTAAAGCGCCAAAAAAAATGCGATATATGCAACGGAAGCGGAGCAAAAACATCCAGCGGAAATGTGGCGTGTCCTCAATGCGGCGGCAGCGGCGAAATGAAACAAGTATCACGATCTATGTTCGGTCAGTTTGTGAATATCACCACATGTCCAAACTGCGAAGGTGAAGGACGTATTGTTAAAGATCCATGCCTCACGTGTTTTGGCGAAGGACGGGTGCAAGGTGAATCGACAATCAAAGTTACTGTGCCAGCTGGTGTCACAGAAGGAAATTATATAACACTCGCTGGTCAAGGCAATGCGGGGCGGCGCGGCAGTCCCGCGGGCGACCTGATTGTTGTTATCGAGGAAGAACCACATCAGAACTTCAAGCGCAACGGCGATGATATCGTTTACGATTTGTGGATTAGTTACCCGACAGCAGCGCTGGGCGGCGAGGTGGAGGTTCCCATATTGACAGGAAAAGCGAAACTTGTCATAGATCCTGGAACACCTGCAGGCAGGTTATTGCGGATGCGTGAGCGTGGCATTCCCCACTTGAACAGCTACGGCCGCGGAGATGAATTAGTGCGTGTGAATGTTTGGATACCGATGAAAATGAACAGTAAAGAAAAGGAATTGTTGCGCGCTCTCTCTTCGTGCGAACATGTCAATCCAAGCGATGAAGAACGCCGCAACAGCGACCGGACTTTCTTCGACAAAGTGAAAGATGTTTTCTCTTGATCGGATATGCTGAAGCGTATCGCAGACTGGATTGCATTGACGAAGACAGAGCGGAAAGTGATTCTGTTCCTCGTTTTGACACTTCTTGCCGGTGCCGGCATCTGCTTGTATCAAACGATGTCACCATCTGCGCCGCAGTTCGATTACTATACATCTGACAGTACATTCGCTGCACTGAGTGCGGCGCCGGAGGATAGTTCCGCCGGAACGATCAAGGATGGGATTGAATCCGCATCAGGCAAACTTAATATTAACACAGCGACAAAGCAGCAGCTGTTAGATTTACCAGGTGTTGGTGAAGTGACAGCAGACCGTATTCTTACATATCGTGCAGAAATAGGAAAGTTCTTCGACGTCGATGAATTACACGCTATAAAAGGAATGAGCAAGAAGAAATTAGAGACTCTTAGACCATTGATTACAACTCAATAGCCACCACTTATCGAGAGATTTTTCGCATGAAATCAGTCAGGTATATAGGTGTATCATTCCTCGACGGAAAAATCCAATTAGCTGAGGTTGAGCACAAAAGAAAGAAATTAACCGTCACGGTATTGGCGGAAAGGGCTTCGGTAATAAATTTTGCCTTAGAAGGAGCGAATCTTTCTGCCGCGCATCCGCAACTGGGAATATTTGTATCGGAGATGAAAGGCCTTTTCAAACAACAGAAGGTGACTGCAGAAAATATTTCATTTGCACTTCCCCCCGGCCCGATGTTTATCAATATCATTCCCGTTGATCCCGGATTGAAGGGAAAAGATTTATCGCAATACCTTCAGTGGGA
>Ga0182021_10004494_pt1 | contig 16415 bp, 12 predicted proteins | sample 612E3MmetaG_FD_120493 | JGI IMG/M metagenome (GOLD analysis project Ga0182021, IMG submission 120493) | Permafrost microbial communities from Stordalen Mire, Sweden - 612E3M metaG (Illumina Assembly) | ecosystem: Environmental > Terrestrial > Soil > Wetlands > Permafrost | place: Sweden...
CCTCAAATCCTCACTTAATGGTCTCATGGTTTCGCCTCCATGGGAAACCATGGTACCACAAAAACGATCTGAGACTATCTAAATAGAAAGTGCTCTAGAAGCGCTCCAGCACGATCACCATCCGCAAGGCGAAATGGCGCAGGAACCACTGCGGGAGTTTTTGTTCCCACCGCATCAGCCAGCGCACAGTGCCAAGGGAGCAGAACTGAGGACCCGAATAGCCGCCGGTGGCCGGGTAGGACAACAGGTCACGGTAGCGTAGATGCACCACCTGAAGGCGGTGCTCCGCCAACCAGGCCTGGAGATCGGGCCGCGAACGCAGGCGACCGAAGAGCGCTTCCGCCATACCCATGTTGGCAAAAGTCCCGTCGGGCTGCCTCACCTCGGGCGCCGGCGCCCGCACCGCTCCCGGCCGGCACGGTTCCGCGTGAAACAAACCGTAGAACGCCCGCGCTCCGGCGCCAGCCGCCGGTTCCAGCATCACCAGCCTCCCGCCCACCGGAAGAACCGCTGCGGCGGATGCGAAAAATTTGAGTGGGGCATCCAGGTGATGAAGCACATCGATCAGGAAGAAAGTGGCATAGTCGGCCGGCAGCGCATACGCCGAGACGACATGTTGGGCGTAAGGCGTCGCCACCACATCGGATGTCTCCACGTCGGGCAGGCATTGTCGCAGATTCCCGATCCCGGAGCCCAATTCCAACGCTCGTCCCGGAACCCGCCAGGCGGCCAGTTCGCGGAAATAGTCGGTGTAAACCGCCCGCAAACTGGCCGAGGCCTGCCACTTCTTCAGCGACGCTGCAAGCAAGCGGACATCGTAGGTTAGTTCCGGGACGGATGGATGGGAGGCCGGGGTCGTGGGACTCGTTTGAGCAGGTTTCAGGAGTGGGATTGTGGTAGAAACCAAGCGAGAAATGAACAAGAAAAGCTCAGGGCGGATCGCGGCAAGACAGCCGGGACCCGGCTAGGATTCACGTCCCGAAACACCATCCGGCGCGTTGGCGCCGCCGCGAAGGCAACCGACGGCAGTCAGGTTCACCGACCCCGGCCCGGCCTCAACGAGGCCGGCGAGTGCGGCTATCTGGATCCGGTCAATCCGGACTACTGCAGGCGGCCGGCAACTTCCGCCCACTCGTCGATCCGGTCGGTGAGCCGGAGGGTTTGAATATACCAATCGTCCATTTCCACGACCAACGGGCGCCGGCTGGCCGGCACGTGGCGGCTCTGAAGGAAGTCCGCAATGTGCACGGCGGTGAGCGCTCCGAAGACCGTCGGTTCGCTGCGCAGCGGTTGGTGGTGCCACGCGACGGCGTCGACGATCGAGGCGGGCAGCCCCCACAAACCGAGGAGGTAGCCGCCGACCTCGGCGTGGCTGACACCGAAGACATTCGCCTCTGCCTGCCATTGCGGCATCAGTTCGTCCGCCGCGAGCCGGACCGCCTGCGCGTAGAGTTCGGGCATGGCGGAGGCCAGCACGAGCTTCCCGGTGTCATGGAGGATGCCGGCGGTAAAAGCACCGGCGATCATGGCCGGGTCGGCGGTTTCACCGGCGACAATCGACTGGGCCAGGAGGCCGGTGGCGAGGCTGTGCAGGTAGAGGCGGTCGGCATTGAGTTCGCCGACAGAAACGGGATTGAGGCTCGCAAACAGGCTGAATGAGAGCGAAAGGCTTTTCACCAGATTGAACCCCAGGATCTGCACCGCTTCAGGCACGCTGGCCGCCCGCCGGCCCAGGCCAAAGTACGCCGAATTGACCAACTGGAGCAGCTTGGCCGTCAGGCTGGCATCCTGGGCGATGATGGCGCCGACGCTTTCCGTGGTGGCATCAAGCCGGGCGAGTTCCTTCATCAACCGGAAGTAGACGGTCGGCGGGCTGGGCAGTTGCTGGATTCGCGCCACGACCCGGCGCAGGGGCTGGTTCGTGAAGAACTGGTCGAGCGCCATCAGGCGGGTGACGGCCGAGACCAGATCACCGGGCGCGCACGGTTTGACCAGATACTGGTGGGCCGTGCCAAGAGCTCCGAGCATCAGCTCCGGCTCGGGCTGATCCAGGAGGATGATCCGCGCCGTGTACGGATGACGGATCATGGTCGCCCGCAGGAAATCGAGGCCGCTCAGGTCCGCCATGCGGTTGCCGGCGATCATCACGTCGAAGGGTCTCATGGTTAGCAGGGCCAATGCGTCCTCGCCACTGCTTGCCGTCAGCACCTCCCAGTCCGCGCCGTGTCGGGAAGCGGCGGTCACCAGCGTGGTGAGCACCGCCTCATCCTGGTCGGCAAGCAGAATCCGTTTCCGTGGCGGAGGCATGCCTCCCCATCGGCTATCCGCGGCCCAAGCCTTAGCCCTGAAATGGCCGGATCTCCAGTTGACACAAGAAACCGATCATCAACATTATGCCCACTTTCTCGGCGTCAATCCCCGGCTGGAGGCACCGATAGATTAATCTGGAGGTCCTGCACCATGAAGGAAAGCCGGCGGTCGTCGTCATTTCGGCCGGATGGGACGGCGGGCACAGGAGTCTCCAGAGTGACAACTGTCTCGCCCGGCGGCAGCGGGAACCGAGCGGTTTGAACGGATTCCTTCGGCTGGACAGAATGGGCCATCCAGACGCTTACGCCGCGGACGCGGATCGCCAGTTCCCGCGGGCTGATGCTTCGCGTGGTGAAGGACAAACCGGCCTCCAGCGTGTTCCCGGTCGGGTTGGTGATGAGCAGGCTGGCCTGGCGGTCGACGGCCCAGCGCCAGGTATGTTTGCGAGTCCACTCTGCGTCCGACCAGCCATCGCAAAAACGGGCCGTGACAGCCGGACCGGATGGCACCGGCGCGGAGATCTCGTACTCCGCCGGGGGAGTTTGAACGCCTTGGCCGTAAATTGTGAACTGGTAGATGCCATAGGGCACGAAGCAGTTTCCGAGTAGGAACCAGGCCAGCCAACCGCGGTGCGCGCGCGTCGCCAGGATCAAATTGAAGGCGAGCGTAATCGGGAGGGCATGGCGGGTGATGGTGAAGTGGCTTTCCCAGGCCGGAAATCCGATGAAGATGAAGAAGGGCACGAAGATCGCACCCGCCCGCCAGATTCGGCTGTTCCATTCGCGGTGGGTCAGCAGGTAGATGCACTGGGTCAAGGTGGCGATGATGGTCAGCAAGGCATGAAGCGACTCGCTGCGATAGAGCTCGGAATACCAGTGGCTCCACAGAATGTCGCCATTCACGGCGTGGACGCTGAATTCACCGAGCTTCATCATGATGCCTTGGAGCGGCCAGGCCAGATTGCCGCCGGCGAACGACTGCGTCGGCGGGAACCGCCAATTGACATAGGCGAGCCACCCGGCAAACGGCAGCGCGGCGATCAACCCGAGGACCAGGTTGCGCTTGGCGGCAGTGAGCCAGGGTGGCCGGTAGTCCCAGAGCCCGACGAGCCCGATGATGTTGGGTTCGCGCGTCAGCGCCGAAAGCGCCAGGATCCCGGCCCCGCCCGCGCCGCCCGCCATCATCGCCAGGGTCATGAGAACAAAACCCGGGAAATCGGTCAGCGACCCTCGCATCGACTCGATGATGCCGCAGGTCATCAGCATCGCCGCAAAGGCGGCGAGCCCACCCCATCCATAGGGACGGAAAAGAACGACCAGCATTCCAGCGAAACCGACCCAGAAAACGAGATTGAGCGCGACATAGACGTTCAAGGTCCAGACGGGGTGACCGAATCCACCCAGCCAGGCCAGCCACGGCATGAGGATGCGCCGGGACCGATAGGACGGATTGTCGAGGGCGATCTTCAGCTGGGGATCGCGCAGCAGCGGATCGAGCGCCAGTTCGGCGTACAACTGGCCGTCAAATCCCCAGCGGCTGGCCGGATCGATGTATTTCGGCGTCGCCCGATATTCGGCCAGCCCGCGGTCATTAAACTCGCTCCCGATCTGGAGGAACTTGGTGAGGCCGAACTCGGGCGAGTAGGCGCTCACGTACGTGCGGAGGAACAGGAGAAACGCCGCCGTCCCGACAAGGACGAAGACCCAGAGACCTGGACGTGCAAAGGCTTGCCGGAACGAGTTCAAGAGAGGGCACGGAGTGAAGCCGGATGGTCCAGCACTTGGCAACGAAAACGTTTTTGCCCGCGCCGGATCATGCAGCGATCGGCATTCAGGACGATAGCTTTCGCAGCCAGAGCTGCCCACCGCCCTCGGTTGCGCAAAGCGGCATCCGCTCGCGGAGGAACTCCGCCCGGGTTATCGCCAGCCACCGGGAGAACAACTCGATCCGGAATGCCGGATTGTACATCAGGAAGGCGCGCAGCAGGTAAAGTTCGTTCCACGCCCGGCCCTCCTCAAACCACGCGCGCGGGTATTCGAGATTCCCCGTGATGTCGTGAAAATGGATGAGCACGCCGGGAGCGAGCGCGGGGAGGACGTCGAAGACCAGCCGGTTGACATCGCTGCCGACCTTGCTCACGTGAGACGAGTCGATGAAGAGAATGTCGTTTTCGCCGAGCGATGTAAAGGCTGCGAGCGGGACGTCTTGCACGAGTTGCTCAATCAGGGTCGCGCGAACCGCGTCACCATCCCGGAGCAATTCACGCAGGCGTTTCATTTCCGGGTCGATGAACGTGAACTCGACGCCCCCTCCCAGCACCAGCTCGTTGAGATCGAGCATTGCCGCGGAGCTGTAGCCCGATCCGACTTCAACAATCCGGCGGGGCCGCGCTTCGCGCAGCATCCCGTAGAGCATGATCGCGTCGAACGCGCCGTAGGAAGGATTGTTGAGGTGGAAGCGCCGCCCAGGAATCGGCTCCGCCGGAAACGGCTGCTCGGGATAATAGGCTGCGAAGCGCTCCAACCGGGAGAATTGGGCTGTTTCGTTCAAATCCACTGCGGCGAACGGCGGCCCGTACCCACCCCGCGCAAACGCCGCCGAGATCTCCGCCTGGGACGGCAGCGGTGAGTAATAATGGCCGGGAGCGTAGAAAGGCACCCACTCCGCAAGGAGCGCGCGTTCGGTTTCGAAGAGCCCTACTTTTGCCTGCAGCGCATCGCGTTCCCTGATCAACTGCAGCTTTCGCTCTTCGAGCAGCCGATACGAAGGGATCAGCCGGAGCAATCGTTTGAGGATCGGGCTCATCACCGGACTATCTTCCAGTCGAACGGAGTCGCCCCAATCTCGACCCGTCGACCGCGGAGCGCTTCGCAGAAGCGGGCCTTCCGGGCGGAGACGCCGAATCGCGCGCGGGCAGGTCTCGGTGAACCCAGGAAGTCCGACCGGGGGAGCATGGTGACCTCGAAGGGAAAGCGCATTGCCACGATGGGGGTATAGTGGCTGGCGGCGCCGGGACGAGGAAGATTCGGGAAGGAGGTCGAAGCGGCCCTGCACGAAGAAGCATGACGCGGCGGGCAATGCGACCCTCAGAGCTTCAGTCGCCGCAGTCGCAGTGCATTGGAAACAACACAGATTGAGCTCAGGCTCATGGCCACGCCGGCCAGCATCGGATTGAGCCGCCAACCAAGGAGTGGATAAAGCGCCCCGGCGGCCACTGGAATCCCCAGGCCGTTGTAGACGAACGCGAGGAAGAGGTTCTGCTTGATGTTGCGAAGAACGGCGCGGCTTAGGTGCAGCGCCTTCACAATGCCGCGCAGGTCGCCCTTTACCAGGACGAGGCCGGCGCTGTGCATCGCGACATCGGTGCCGGTGCCCATGGCGATACCGACCTCGGCGGCGGCCAAGGCCGGGGCGTCGTTGATGCCGTCGCCCGCGAAGACCACGTGTTCGCCGGCGGCGCGACGTTCGCGCACGAGTTCCTGCTTGCGGGCAGGCGTGACGCCGGCCTGCAGGCCGTCCAGCCCAAGGGTCCGCGCCACCGACTGGGCCGTGGCCTCGCGGTCACCGGTGACCATGATCACGCGCACCCCAAGCCGGTGCAGTTCGGCAATGGCCTCGGGTGTGGTGGCTTTGATGGGATCGGCCAGCGCAATCGTGCCGGCGAAACGGCCGTCGACGGTGACGCCGACGAGCGTGGCGGTCGGGTATTGGCCCGACGCGTGGCTGTCCGGCCCGCCGGCCGAAACGCGTCCCACCTCGATCGTCCGACCTCCGACGCGGGCGGTCACGCCGACTCCCGGCTCGGCGGAAAATCTGTCTGCCGCCGGCAGCGCCAGGCTCCGGGCATGGGCGGCATCGACGATGGCGCGGGCGAGCGGATGTTCGCTGCTAAATTCGGCTGCGGCCGCGAGGGTGAGAAGGCTGTCGACAGTCAGGAGGAGCGACTTGGCCTCAGTCCGCTCGGGCGACAACAAATGCGCGTTGGAGTCGGCGCGATCTGCCTCCGGCATGACTGCCACCACGCGCGGCTTGCCTTCGGTCAGTGTGCCGGTCTTGTCGACCAGCAGGGTCGTGGCGTGCGCGAGCCGCTCAAGCGCCCCGGCGTCCTTCACCAGCACGCCCGCCTGCGCCCCGCGGCCGATGCCGGTGACGAGGGCGACAGGCGTGGCTAGGCCAAGCGCGCAGGGACAGGCGATGATGAGCACGGCCACCGCGTTCACGAGGGCGTAGATCAGTCGAGGTTCGGGTCCGAGCCACAGCCAGCAGCCGAAGGTCACCGCAGCAATGCCGGCGACCGCCGGCACGAACCAGGCCGCCACCCGGTCCGCCAGCCGTTGGATCGGCGCCTCGCTCTCCTGCGCCTCCTCAACGAGACGGATGATCTGGGCCAGCAGGGTGTCGCGGCCGACCCGTTCGGCGTGCATCAGGAAGCTGCCAGTCGTATTGAGTGTGCCTCCGGAGACCGCATCGCCGGCTTCTTTGGTTACGGGCACCGGTTCGCCGGTCAGCATCGATTCATCGACGTTGCTGCCGCCCTCGGTTACGCGGCCGTCCACCGGGATCTTCTCGCCGGGACGCACGCGGAGGAGATCACTTGGGACGACGGCTTCGAGTGGCACGTCTTCCTCGCGGCCCTGGCGTACCCGATGGGCGAATTTCGGAGCGAGGTCCATCAGCGCGCGAATCGCGGCATCGGTGCGGGCGTGGGCGCGCTGCTCTAGGATCTGGCCGATCAGCACGATTGTCGTGATCACGGCCGCGGCCTCGAAATAGAGCGGCACACCGTGGGTTCCGCGCAACGAGGCCGGGAACCGGTCGCCGAACAGCACGGCGGTGACACTGTAGAAATAGGCCGCGCCGGTGCCGGTGACCGTCAGCGTGAACATGTTGGTGTCGCGGTCCCGCAGCGAGGCCCACCAGCGTTGGATGAAGGGAGCGCCGCTCCAGAAGAACACCGGGGTGGTCAGCGCGAATTGCAGCCAACCGGACAGCCGCGGATCCAGCCGGTGCGCCATTGCTGGCGCGACCATCTCTCCCATCGCGAGCGTGAGCACCGGGAGGCTCAGCGCCAGCGCCACCCAGAAACGCGGCAGGAGAAACCGCGCCGCCGGCAACCCCATGTAGACCGGTGTGCGGGGATCAGGCGCAGTGGCCTCAGTGGGACGAGAATGAGAATGGTCCATGCGAGAGTCGTGCTGGCTACGGCAAAAACCGCGGTCAATGCCACCATATTCGGATAGCCTGACAGATCGAGTCCTGTGTGGCGCCTTCACAATACTTCCTGCGCCACGATGCCATTTTCAGGGTCTGCGATCTCTTTCGATAGCGCATCACCGCGACATTCTGGTGGAGGCGGTCCGGGAACCTTCCGGGGCTGTGCGGTTGGAGGGCGCTGCGCCGTCAGCCCCGCTCAGGGTTTCGGCGGCGCCGGCGCGCCGCCCTCCAGTTCCTGCCGCACGACGGCCACGGCATTCCCGAACTCGCCCTCGTCGAACCCGACGCTCTGGAACTTGATCCGGCCGCCGGCGCCGATGACATAGAGCCGGGGGATGTAAGTGGTGGCAAACAGGCTGAAGATCTTCCGTTCCGGGTCGGGGACCAGTGGGAAGGTGAGGCCGAGTTTCGCCGCGAACGGCCGGAGTTTGTCCGCGCCCTCTTCGCGGGCGGCTGCGAGGACAACGAGCCCGCGTCCGCGGAACGCCTGCCAGAGTTCCTTCTCGACGCGGGGCAGCTCGGCGTTGCACGGGGGGCACCAGGTCGCAAACAGCGAGAGTACGACAACCTTGCCCTTGAGCTGATCGAGCGTGAACCCTTCCCCGGTGATCGCGGTGCCCGCAAAGGCCGGAGCGGGGTCACCCACCTTTGTCAGCGTGGTCTTGGCGAGGTCGTCGTCCGTGGTGGCAGCCGCCAGGGCGAGCGAGGCGACCAGAAAGGCGGCGCCGAGAAGAAGCGAACGGTGGAGATTCATAGGCCGATGATTTTGAGGATTGGCCTCAACGGCGGCAAGAAATGCAGGGCGGGATCGCCGCATCCCGCCTCTCTGCGTTTTGGCGGGGTCAGGTGACCCCGCCCTACAGCGGCCCGACGGTGTCGTTCATGCCTGCGGCAGGTAGACCTTCTGCTTGAGATTGCCGGCGAGATGGCGGCGGAAGGTGGCGAGATCCTTGACGGCACCCAGTGCGATCAACTGGCTGGCGAGGTTGCCGACGGCGGTGCCCTCGAGGTTGAATGACACGACGGGAAGGCCCGCCGCGTCGGCCGTGGCCTGGCAGAGCAGGCGGTTCTTCGAGCCGCCGCCGACGATGAGGATGCGCCGGAACTTGCGGCCGGTCATCCGCTCGAAGGACTGCAGGGCATTGGCGTGGCCGCGCCCGAGCGATGCGCAGATCAGGCGAAGGTAGCCGGCGAGGTTCTTGGGCGGCAGGGCCTTGTGCCGGCGCAGCTGCGCGTCGATTGCGGCTTTCATTGACGGCGGGTTGGCAAACACGGGATCGCTGACTTCCAGCAGCCGGGCGGGCGCCGGAAGCTTTTCCGCGGCGGTGATGAGCGCCGCCCATTCGCGATCCGTCTGGGGACGCGCGGCGAAATCCTTCATGGTCTGCTCGAGCAGCCAGAGACCGATGACGTTGGTCAGCGGGCGGTAGCGGCCGTCGCCGATGCGCTCGTTGGCGATGCGCGCGGCCAGGGCTTCGGAGCCAAGCAGCGGGTGGTCGCTTTCAAAACCGACCAGCGACCAGGTGCCGGAGCTGAGGAAGAGGTCGCTGCCGTCGGGCGCCGCGGGCATGGCATCGTAGGCGCTGGCGGTGTCGTGCCCGGGCACGGCGATGACCTGCGTCCCCGCCAGTTCGGGCAAGCCGTGCACCGCGCCGAGCCGGGTTCCGGCGAGGATCGGCTTGGTGAACCAGGTGGTCGGGAGGTGGAAGTGGTCGAGAGCCGGCCGCGACCATTCGGTCGAATGGACGTCGAGCAACTGCGTCGTGCTGGCGATGGAAAGTTCATTCTCCATCCGGCCCGACAAGAGGTAGTTGAAATAGTCGGGCAGAAACAGGCAGCGCGTGGCGAGATCGGCGATCGCCGGGCAGGAGGCGACAATCTCAGCAAGCTGGAGGCTGGAGTTATAGAAGACGTTGGGAATGCCGGTCGCGGCGTAAATGCGCTCCAGAGCCGCCCGGGTGTGGCCAAGGTGTTGCAGGCCGGGCTGGGTGCGCGCGTCCCGGTAAGCGTGCACGGGAAAGACCAGCCGGCCGGTGTCGTTGACGAGCGCATAGTCGACGCCCCAGGTGTCGACGCCTACCGAGGCGAGCCGGGCGCGGCGGGGCAGGGCGCTGGCGGCCTTGTTCAGGCCGGCGCGCACCTCGGCCCACAGGCCGGCGACGTCCCAATAGTCGTGGACTCCGAGTGAGCGAAACGTGTTCGGGAACCGGTGAACCTCTTGGAGGGAGAGGCGGTGCTTCGACCAGGCGCCGAGAATCACGCGACCGCTGGTCGCACCGAGGTCGATGGCGGCGGAATAGACGGTGGGCATAGCCCGGATGCATCACACTTTGTTTGCTGGCGCAATCACAGTTTGTCTAATCAGCGCGTCTGGCAGACAGGCGATTGGCAGCATCCAGGCCGAAGGAAGATGGCCCGCCATTTCCCGCAGAAATGGGGATTGCGGCGGGGGGTGAATCCCGCACCCTGCTTTTTTCGCGCCATGATGACGATCGAGCGCAAGCCGCCGCTGGGCAAGAAAGTGCAATTGATGGCCACGTGCCTCTGCGACGCGTTTTATGACGACGCCGCGGTGGCAACGGTCCAGGTGCTGGAACACCTCGGGTTGACGGTCGAGTTCCCCGAGGCGCAGATCTGCTGCGGCCAGCCGGCTTTCAATGCCGGCGACTGGGCCGCCTCGCGCCGGGTGGCGCGCCACATGGTGAGCACCTTCAAGGGCGAGCTGCCGGTGATCGTTCCGTCGAGCTCCTGCGCCGCGATGGTCTTTCACGGGTCGTTGCTGGCCTTCGAACACGAGCCCGACCTGCCCGCGGTGGAACAGCTCGCCCAGCGTACCTGGGAGCTGGCGGATTTCATCGTCCACGGCCTCGGGGTGACGGCCTGGCCGGGGCGGTTTGAAGCGGCCATCGCCTTCCACCGCTCGTGTCACACGCGCGGCTCGAACAGCGCCGAGGCCGCAGCCACGCTGATGCGCTCGATCTCGGGCCTCAACCTGGTGGAATTCGGCGAGGCCGAGCAATGCTGCGGCTTCGGCGGCACCTTTTCCGTGAGCTTTCCCCACATTTCCGAGGCCATGGGCCGTTTGAAGCTGCAGCATCTGCGCGCGGCCCAGCCCCAGATCCTGGTGGGCGTCGACACCAGCTGCCTCATGCACCTTGGCGGGCTGGCGGAGAAGGAGGGGCAGCCGATCAAGCACCTGCACGTGGCCCAGGTGCTGCGCGACGCGCTCAAGAACGGAGGGTTGTTGTGAAACCGCGGATCAACGCAGTCGGCAGGCCGGTCGGTCTGGTCGCATCGCTGCGCCTTGGCGCGCCAGCGGGAGGTTCCTCATGAAATTCCAGCCGATCGACCAGTTTGCGACCACGCTGCCCCCGGAAAAGCGCCAGTCGGTCTACGGCGGCACCAAGGCGACGCACGAGAAGCGCGCGAAGCTGTTGACCGCGCAATTCGCGGAGCCGGATCGGCTGCGCCGCCTGGCGGGCGAGATCAAGCAGCACGCCATTGAGAATCTCGACACGCTCCTGCCCCTCGCCGAGGAACGCCTCAAGGCTGGCGGGGCGCAGGTCCATTGGGCGGTCGACGCCGAGGCGGCGCGACGCCAGGTGCTCGCCATCATGCAGCGACGCGGCGCGACGCGACTCGTCAAGGCGAAGACCATGGTCAGCGAGGAAATCGAACTCGCGCCGTTTCTCGAGTCGCACGGCATCGAATGCCTCGAAACCGATCTCGGGGAATTCATCGTCCAGATCGACCACGACCACCCGAGCCACATCGTGCGGCCGATCATCCACAAGAACCGCCGCGAGATCGCGGAGAGCTTCGAGAAGAACGGTCTCGGCGCCTACAACGACGAGCCGGAGGTGATCACGCGCCGGGCACGCGAATTCATGCGGAAGAAGTACCTGGCGGCTGACGTGGGCATGACCGGCGCCAACTTTGTCGTCGCCGAATCCGGCCGCCTGGTGGTCGTGACCAACGAGGGCAATTCGCGCTTCAGCCTCGCCGCGACCAAATGCCATATCGCGCTCGTGGGCATTGAGAAGATCGTGCCGCGCGACCGCGACCTCGCGCTCTTCCTCAACCTGCTGGCCCGGTCGGCGACCGCCCAGCAGCTGACCGTCTACACGGAGTTCATCCGCGGCCCGAAGGCCGCCGGCCAGCCGGATGGGCCCGAGGAGATGCACGTCATCTTCGTCGACAACGGCCGCACCGACGTGCTGGCGAGCGAGTGCCGCGAGATCCTGCGCTGCATCCGCTGCGGCGCCTGCATGAACGTGTGCCCGGTCTACCGCCAGGTCAGCGGCCACGCCTACCGCAGCGTCTATCCCGGCCCGGTGGGCGCGGTGCTTTCGCCCCTGCTGGCCGGCGCACATTTCCTCGAAAAGGCGGACCTGCCCAAGGCTTCGAGCCTGTGCGGCGCGTGCAACGAGGTCTGTCCGGTCAACATCCCGATTTCCGACCTGCTGCTCCGTTTGCGTGACAAGGGCAAGCGCGAGGGCGCGCCGTCGCCCGGCCTTCCGCCGATGGGTCCGTGGGCGCTGCTGGCCTCGCAGCCGTTGGCCTGGAAGGCCGCGCTGTTCGGAGGCCGGGTGCTTGACCACCTGCCGGGAGCGCTCGTTCCCGTGCCGGCCTTTCACGCGTGGACCGGTTGCCGCACCCTGCCCAAGTGGCGCGGCGGCGAGTTCCGACGCTGGCTGCTCCACCATCGAGACCAGAAGACGAAAACCGGAGAACAGAAAGGGTGAGACGACCCCGCGAAAGTCTGCGATTGGTAGGAAGCCCGCTCGCGGGCGATGGATCGGTCGCGAGCGACCTTCCTATTGGACGCGGATTCCTCGGCTTCGCCGTCAGAATGACGGCAGCAAAGCACAATTCTTCTTCTGCCCATGACTGAACCCGCGCCCAAGGCTGGTTTCGAGTCGTTCATTCCGGACGGCGCGGTCATGCGGGAGTTCACCCTGCGCGCCGTGCTCACTGGGACGGTGCTCGGCATGATTTTCGGCGCGTCGTCGCTTTACCTTGTGCTCAAGGTCGGCCTGACGGTGAGCGCGTCGATTCCCGTGGCGGTGATCTCGTTGGCGTTGTTTCGGGGGCTGTCGAAGGTCGGCATTCGCGATGCCACGATTCTCGAGCACAACATCACGCAGACCGCCGGTTCCGCCGGTGAATCGCTGGCGTTCGGCATTGGCGTCACGATGCCGGCCATCCTCATTCTTGGCTTCGACCTTGAGCTGACGCGCGTCATGCTGGTGGCGATGCTCGGCGGGCTGCTGGGCATCCTGATGATGATTCCGCTGCGCCGCGCGCTGATCGTCAAGGAGCACGCCACCCTCAAGTATCCCGAAGGCACCGCTTGTGCGGCCGTGCTCAAGGCCGGCGCCAATGCGGATGACCGCGCCCACGCGTCGCCCGGCGCGCAAGCCGAGTTTCGCGCGGCCACCGCCGCCGGGCTGGGCGCCGCCCCGGGGGCGAAGGCGATTTTCGGCGGCTTCGGCGTCGGACTGTTCTACACGACTCTCAACATCGCGTTCCGGGGTTGGAAGGATGTTTCGGAAAAGGTTTTTGGGCCGCCGTTCAACGCCGGCTCGGCGAGCGTCGAGGTTTCACCCGCGCTGCTGGGAGTCGGATACATCATCGGTCCGCGGATCGCCTCGATCATGTGCGGCGGCGGCGTGCTGAGCTACCTCCTGCTCATCCCGATGATCAAGTTCTTCGGGGAGCATCTGACGACGCCGCTGTCTCCCGGCACGAAGCTGATCTCTGACATGAGCCCGGGAGAAATTCGTGGGGCGTATGTTCTCTACATCGGCGCGGGCGCGGTCGCGGCGGGCGGAATCTTCAGTCTGATCCAATCCCTGCCGACCATCTGGCACGGCTTGAGGGAAGGCTTGCGTGACCTGGGCCTGTCCCGCGCCGACGCCCGGACGGCCGGCGGGACGCCACGCACCGAGCGCGACATGTCGATGAAGTTTGTGGCTGGCGGCGTGATTGTGCTGCTCGCAGCCATCACCTTTGCCCCGACGCTGGAGATGAATCTGCTCGGCGCGCTGCTCATCGTTTTGTTCGGATTTCTGTTCGTGACCGTGTCTTCGCGCCTGACCGGCGAGATCGGTTCGTCGTCCAATCCGATTTCCGGCATGACCGTGGCCACCCTGCTGTTCACCTGCCTGATTTTCCTGCTGGTCGGCTGGACGGGTGGCACCCACTACGTCACGGCGCTTTCGGTCGGTGCGATTGTGTGTATTGCGGCCTCGAACGGCGGCACGACTTCGCAGGATTTGAAGACGGGCTTTCTCCTCGGAGCCACGCCGAAGTTCCAGCAGTGGGCGATCATCGCCGGTGCGGCGTTGTCTGCCGTCTGTCTCGGCCCGATCCTGCTGGTGCTCAACAACTCCGCCACGGTCTACGTGCCGATCAAGGAAATTGCGCCCTCCGGCCTGCACACGGATGTCAGCCTGCTGAAAAAGACGGAAGGACTCGTCGGCCCGCAGATCCGTGACGACTCGAACCGCTATCTCGTCTGGCAGAAGACGGACGAAATCGGCGCCCCCGCCGGCCGCTATCTCGTCAATCAAAAGGGCGACGCGGTCTGGCTGGTGGATCCGGGCATCAACGGCACCCACCCGATCCGACCCGACGGCAGCAGCGCCCGGAAATTTGATGCGCCCAAGGCCACCCTGATGTCCTATATTATCAAGGGCATTCTCGACCGGAAGCTCCCGTGGGCGCTGGTCATGCTCGGGGTGATGATCGCGGTGACCCTGCAGATGTCATTCGTGCCTGCGCTGGCGTTCGCGGTGGGGGTTTATCTGCCGCTATCGTCCTCGTCGCCGATTTTCATCGGCGGCCTCGTGCGCTGGCTGGCGGACCGTCACACCCGGCAGCAGCTGAAGTACGCGGCGATGAGCGCGGACGAGTTCGCTCAGGAGAGCGACAAGAGTCCGGGCGTGCTGCTCGCCTCGGGTTACATTGCGGGCGGGGCGATTGCGGGCATCATCATCGCGATTCTCCAGGGCGTGCCGGCCTTCGAGGGTCTCAATGGCGCGATCGAGCGTTGGGCGGTTGCCTGCAATCCCTTTTACAACGGGCCCTGGTCCGATGCCCTGACCTTGCTCCCGTTTGCGCTCCTGACGGGCTATCTCTACCTGGTGGCGCGCGAGAAGCTGCTCGCGCCGAAACCGCGCTCCGCTTCCCCATGAACGACGATCGTGAAGTCATCTTCAGCCGCGTGCGCGGTGCGCTGGCACCGCTGGCGAAACGCGCGGCGTATCCAGCCTTTCCCGACAACGTGGCGGCCATGCGCGAGATCACCGACTGGCGCGATCCGTGGGGCGTATTTTGCGAGCGAACCAAGCTCGTGAACGGGACCGGCCTGGAGCGCACCGAGGACCTCGTCGTGCTGTTGAAGGCAGGCGGGTGGCTGCACGGCTATTGCGACCCGAAGCTGTGGCCGCGGCTGGCGCCGGCCTTTGGGCCGGAGTTCACCGTCGAGCTGGAATTCGACCGCACGCGGGTGGACGACTACCAGTTCGGCATCACGCGCGCCGTCGGCGCGATTGCCGAGACCGGCACGCTCATCCTGTCCGACGCGACCACCTCGCGCCGGCTCGGCGCGCTGGCGCCGTGGGTGCACATCGCGCTGCTGCGTCGCGAGGAGGTGCTGACGAATGTCGCGCAGGCGGTGGCCCTGCTCGGTGACGATCCGAACATCATCTGGATCACCGGCCCCTCGAAGACCGCCGACGTGGAGGGCATTCTGATCGAGGGCGTGCACGGCCCCGGCCGGCAAATCGCGCTGCTGATGTAGCGGTGTCACGTAGCGCCGGTCTGCGACCGGGATTCTGGGAGTGGTAGGAAGCCTGCTTGCAGGCGATTCCGTGATGATGCTTGCGCCTATACCTTCTCCAGGACCACCGGATTTGTCAGGGCGCCGATCTTTTCGATGTCGATCGTGACGGTATCGCCCGGGCGCATGAACACGGGCGGCGTGCGCGCGAAGCCGACGCCGTGGGGCGTGCCGGTCAGAATCACGGTTCCAGGCAGCAGGGTTTTGCTGCCGCTCAGAAACTCGATGAGTGTCGGCACGTCGAAGATCATGTCGTCCGTGTTCCAATCCTGCATCGTCTCCCCGTTGAGCAAGGTGCGGATGCGGAGGCAGTTGGGATCGGGGATCTCATCGCGGGTCACCAGCACCGGACCGAGCGGGCAGAAGGTGTCGAAGCTCTTGGCCTGGCACCACTGGCCGCCGCCCCAGGGCTTGCGCTGCCAATCGCGGGCGGACACGTCGTTGGCGCAGGTGTAGCCGAGCACGTAATCGAAGGCGTCGGCGCGGGCGACGTTCTTGCAGCGCCGGCCGATCACGACGGCGAGTTCGCACTCGAAGTCGACCTCCTGGCTCGCGAGGTGCCGCGGAATCTCGATCGGGTCGCCGGGGTTTTGCAGGGAGCTGGTCGCCTTGAGGAAAAGCACCGGTTTCTCCGGCGCGCCGCGGCCGCCCTCCTCGGCGTGTTTTCGGTAGTTGAGCCCGATGGCCAGAAGGCTGGCGGGGAGTACCGGCGCGAGCAGCTTGCCGGGCTGCACGAAACGGTCGGTCGCGCGGAAGTCGCCAAGGATATCGCCGGCGATCTCCCGGGCGGTGCCGTCGGGCTGCAAGGCCGCGTAGGCCGGTCCAGTGGGACCGAGGTGACGGATGATTCTCATGCAGGAGGCAGTGTGGTCGGAAAATCCGGCAAATCAATCGCGGTCGGGCCGCCATTCGAATATTCCTGAAGGGCGTGATGCAGGAGCGGTGTTAGGCAAGAAGAGAGTACTTCCTCGCCAGCGGCCACACCCCCAAACGTTTTCCGGCGAAAGTGCTCCGCCTCAAATTATGAACCTCGCCAACGAGGAGC
>Ga0182021_10004495_pt1 | contig 16413 bp, 16 predicted proteins | sample 612E3MmetaG_FD_120493 | JGI IMG/M metagenome (GOLD analysis project Ga0182021, IMG submission 120493) | Permafrost microbial communities from Stordalen Mire, Sweden - 612E3M metaG (Illumina Assembly) | ecosystem: Environmental > Terrestrial > Soil > Wetlands > Permafrost | place: Sweden...
ATATGGTTTTGAAAATAGTTCAGAGTTACAATTACTTCCTTGCATCCTGAATTTTTTATTGTTTCTATAACATAATCAATTAGAGGCCTATTAACCACGGGAACCATGGGTTTTGGTCTTATAATAGTTAGGGGACGTATTCTTGTTCCTTTTCCCCCAGCCATGATCACGGCCTTTATCATGAAGTCTCCTCCCACAAATATCATGAAGTAATATATAATATTCTATTTCTCATTCAATGTAGATATAATATTTGGCCAAAAAAAATTTATGCATAGTTTATTTCGTGGTATAACATAATTTAATGGTTTTTTTACTTCAATAACCATTTAAAAAATCTCTGAACTTCATCAACATTCCTAACATAAAATAATGAACTACTTTTCACATAATCCGGAATTTCACTTGAAAGCACTAGTATACTGGCAGTTTTGATCTTGCCTGTCTTTTCAAGTTCTTTAAGTTTGGTGAATGCATCGAAGTCGGTAACATCATCTCCCAAATAGATAACCCTATTCAGATCGTATTTTTCAAGAATTTTTTCAACTATGAACCCTTTATCCCTACTGATGGGGGGTTTAAGTTCCACAAGTTTGCGTCCTTCAGTTAATTTAAGTTCGCTTGTATCGATAGAATCATTTATAGCATCTATTATTCTCTTCCGGGCATTTTCCTGTATTTCGCATTTCCTGTAATGAATGGAAATGCAGATACCCTTATCTTCAATCATCAACCCTTTTATTTTGGATAATTCGCTATTTTTCAGTTTTTCACTAATTTTTTTTATATCCGCCAAATATTTTACTGCTTCGGGGTCAATGAAAATTTCATCATCGTTTATATATTCCATTCCATGGTTTCCCACATAGAGTATTCCATCTACCCCCACCATGGCCTTGGCATTCTGGACTGATCTGCCGCTGATCACACTTACCATTTGGAACTTTTCTTTGAGTTTTGATAGTTCCTTCTTCATGGATGGAGTTACAACAGCCTTTTCCGGTGTTGCTGCGATTTCACTGATGGTTCCATCGACATCTGTTAAAATAGCAGATGTATTATCATTTTTAAATTCATAAAGTTCCTCTAAATAATCAAAAAGGTATTTTGACATTTATAAATATTCCCTTAATTTTTTAATAAGCTTGTAGGGATCATCAGCCACCACTGTGCTTCCAAAGAGTTCCATTCCCCCAATATCTGCTGTGGATTTGGATATATCACCACGGTCTACCAATTGAATTATGTACGGGAAATCATCATCTTCATTCATTGAAGGACATGAAATGGACATGTTAAAGGTTTGTACCCCTAAAACATCAATGAAACACCTTAAAATATTAAAAATAACCTTTTTAGTTTGATCCATTTTTGACGGAGGTCCTGGTGAGATTATAATAATTTCTTTCTCCTTAATGGGAGTGATACTCGCAAATAACCTTACATTTCCCGATTTATGGGAAAGCCCCAGGGATTTATGTACCATATAAAGGTCGTTGAAATATTCCTCTTTGGTTTCTTTTTTATACTCATGACTGGCCCTTTTTAATGATTCTACCCGTGCGTAGGATCTGTCCCTTGTCATCAGAATCTGTGCATGGCCATGTACTAGCGAAGCACCAGCTCGAGGAAGGCAGTTCCATACAAAAAATGGAAACTTGTAGTTTTCATCCTCGTTGAACACCAAATCAAACCACTTGAAGGCAGTGTCAAGGTAATCAGACAATTCTTTCAGGTTAAATTCAAGGGGGCTATGTTTTTTAAATATTACCAGACTACTCCAAACATCGTATTTGGCTATGTTGGCTGCTGTTATTGAATGCTTACCTCTAACCCTGCCGAAAACGTCTTCAGGAGTATTTTCTTCAGGGCTGCAGAAATCGCAGTTTTTTTCTGAATTTCTGATAAGATGCTGCAGTTTAATTATTTCTTCAGAAAGATCACGGTTCATTCCTGGCCTGTTAGATCTGAGGGAATTGTAGAGAGTTCCCTGTCCAGTCCATTCATTGAAGATGTTGATTACCCTCTGCTTTTCCAAGTTTTCAACTACATCTTCTGCTTTAGAAGTTAACTGGCCAGAATCATCTTTTTCACCAAAGTAACTTAAAACAAGCGGCTTCATTGATGGAACTATCTTCAAGGTTCCAACCTCAGAGTAGAATGAATAAATTCGATTAAATAACTTGTAAGATTTTTCATCAACCTTTTTTAAATCATTAACATTGTTTTCCAATTCAAAAATGGAATCCATGACATTTCACCCTTCGATCCATGATTTACCTAAGTTAAAATCAAATTTTCAATTTTTGAGAAAATAAAATTTTCCGTCTAGGTATTTTAATTTATTTTGACTCATATTTATGATTTTAGAGTGATGACATGGAACAATGAAAAGGAATACTTTTCTTGAATAGTACCGCTGTAATCACTCAAGTCGATCTGCTGTATGCTTTCATCGAACCATTTTTGAAGGGGGAGACTCCGAAAGGATTCTTTCGACCCTTCACGTTAAGCAGAAATGTATAAATTCTCCCTGTAACTATGAGAAAAGCGAAATTATTTTAGAAAAAGTAAAAATGCAGATAATCTAAAACTGCCTGATGTTAAGTCATCCACCAAAGACGCTATTTTTTTGATTTTCATCTGATCCGTAGGTTAAAGCAGCAATTGTTAAAATAATAATCGCGGCCACTACGATAACGATTACGAAAGTAATAATATTCAATAAGTGAATACTATGCAGATAATAAATAGTAAAGACTAAGGATGCCCACCATACCAGGATAACAACCCATCCTTCCCAAGATTTCGGACCTGGCCCATAACCAATGATTTTTGGACCAAACCATCGTTCCTTAGTAATCCTTTTCATACTAGTTTACTATTAAGCTATCATAGCATAAATACTTGACTCTAAACTGTATACACCATGAATTGTAAGAAATATTATTCTTAATCAACTTATAGACTAATTTGCAAAGTTTAGCCTTTCTATTTATCTGGACCAATGCTTCAAGAACATCCAGAATAGAAACGAATTTTATCAAAATGCAAATCCCTTTTAATCAACCCTGATCATTATCTAAAATTCTGAGCGACTAAACAAGTCTAAAGTCAGGTTTTTAAACTGTAATAAACGTTTTCCTCTCCGATTCCATTGCCTCCGTAATCTCGTATAATATTTTCTCATAATGATGAGAAAGCTTAATCTAACAGATTTTCAAAACTAATAAATTTTATCCAAACCATATAAATCCCCCGTAATGTCGTGGGTTCTATGAGTTTTTTTTTGAAGAACTTAATACTTTATAACCCAATATTTTTATGAAACAAAAAAAAATTGTATTAATCCTTAATAAGAAATTACCGTAAAAGAATTATTTATTATTTAATGATAAAGTCTTTTGATGGCTGGAAAAAATGTCATACTCAACTCATCTGAAACTAAAACCTGTGGCTCCTTATGATTTAAAGTTAAATGTAAGAATGTTCACTGGTAACGACCCTAGAATTAATGGATTTGAAAAGAATAAGTTTTGGCAGGTAATAAGAGTAAATGATAAACCAATTCTTATTATTATAGAATCCACGGGATCAGTTGATGAACCAGAATTATCTGTTACTTTGAAGTCCAATCGGAGAATTACAGATAATGATAAAATATCGGTAGAAAATACAATTGTCTATATGTTCAATTTAGACTTTGACCTAGAAACGTTTTACGAATACATTAAAACGGATCCTGTGATGTCCAAAATCACTAAAGAATTCAGGGGTTTAAATAACCTTACCAGTGCAACTGTTTTTGAAGCCTTAGCTTCATCCATAATTGAGCAACAGATCTCGTTTAAAGCCGCCCAGAGTATTGAAAGGCAGATGATTAGGGATCACGGTGAAGAATTACACCTAGATGAGAAGGTCTATTACGCATTCCCAACTCCAGAATCTTTATCAAAACTAACCAAAGAGAAACTGCGTCAATCTGGATTGAGTTTCAGGAAAGCAGAGTATATAATAAATATTTCCAAACTTATTATCTCCGGTAACTTAGATTTAGAAAGCTTCAAAAAATATGCCGATATCAAGGTAATCATAGAGGAACTCAGTCAATTAAGGGGAGTCGGTGAATGGACAGCTCATCTAACAGTTTTAAGGAGCATGCATCATCGTCATCAAGCATTCCCGGCAGATGATCTCGGTTTAAGAAAAGCCATCTCCCATTATTATTACGATGATAAAAAAATTAGTGCAGACGACGCACGCAAAATAGCAAACAAATGGGGTAAATGGAAGGGACTCGCCGCTTATTACATCCTCGTTAGTTACCTAGAGACATAAAAAATTGTAAACCTCGTATTTAAACGAAAATGCATGATAAGTATTAATTGTCATTACCCCACAGAAATTATTTGATACATCCTTTATTCGATTTATCGACTGGTTGAAAAAATTAGCGATTTAAACTTCGTTATACGCCGATATAGGAAGTTTAGCGCGACTGAATCAAATAAGACTTCTAATCCCTTGAGCCACGCTGATGCGTCGTATTTTTTTATATAATGTTATTTACTCACGGGAAAATAAAAGAAATAAATTAGGAATATCGCCTCATTCAATTTTTAAGATTGGAAGCGTATGTTACAGCTGTAATGCCCTCATATGCTGTTACTTGAAACAAGATTTTGAACTAGGAGTCCATAAGCCTACAAAGTGTTTAATTAAACCTCTACTTTGGGGGCACGTCTTAAGCATGTTCTAATAGAGAGATAGCAAGCAGGAGGCAAGTGAGGGGAGAATGATTAGATTTTGTTATTAGTTCTTTTATAGGGCGGTATGAATTGTGATATTATTATTCCAAAGAATAACATAATTGCTATTGCATAGAATGCATTAGTCATGCCACCAATTAATTTCAAGACAGATAAAGCATTATAAGTGCCCATCAATAATATCAATCCTAATATTGCTGTTCCCATGGATGTGGATAAATTATTAAGAGTATTCATTACCGCAGATGCATCCGGTTGTTTATCTCGACTAATGTCAGTGAAAAGAAGGTTAGATGAGGAAGGGAAGATAATTCCCACTCCAAATCCAATTGAAGCCATTCCTAATACCATCTGTAATAGAGTAGTATGTGTACTGAAAGTACTGATTAAGTAAATAGATCCTATTAAAGCTATTAAGAATCCCAAGGATATGATGTAGCGTGGTTGGAATCTTTTTGAAAAATAGCCTGTAGCATAAGCCATTATAAACCTTGGTGCAGCCAACGCTGCAAATAATAAACCCGTGGTTAAGGCACTGAACCCCAATACTGTCTGCACAAATACAGGTACAATAAAAATAATACCACCACTTATTAAACTAATTAGAATTCTAGTCATATTACCTAACTCGAATCTATAATCTTGGAAGATTCTAACATCGACTAAAGGATGTTCATCATTCTTTATCCTATTTCTCTGGTTAAGATAGAATATAATAAGAAGAATAATCCCCGCTATGATAAAATAAGGTGATAAATATTGGGTCATAGGGTTGTTAAGAAGTATAAACCCATAAACGAATAAGAGTATTCCTATTGCCGAGTTCAAAGCGCCGACAATATTTATATCCCTCCAATTCAATGTTTTAGGGAATGATAGTATTGATCTCGAGAATAACAATATAACTAATATTATAATGAATTCCAATCCAAATGCATAACGCCAGGTGAAGTAAGTAGTTAAAAAACCGCCGATAAAAGGCCCTAATACTGCAGCACCGGCCGACATAGAGCTGAGTAAGCCTAAAGCGTAAGCTCTTCTCTCGCCTGAGTAACTACCTACCACAATGGATGATGCACTCACCAGCATTAAGGCACCCCCGATACCCTCTAATATAGACCAGCCCAAAAGCAGCATCGTACTATTAATACTCAATGCAGCAATAAGAGTCCCAATACCATAGATAACAGCACCGATAAGAAATGTTCTCTTACGGCCGAAAACTTTCTGCAACTCACCACTGAGGAGAGTTAAACTCGCTAAAACCAAGACATAAACAACGATTATATTCTGAATAGTAACAAAATTAGTATGCAAATCATGAACTAAAGTTGTAATCGCCACATTCAAAAAACTGATATCGATAGATAAAATAAAAACACCTAAAGAAACTAGGATTAAAGTCAACCAACCCACATTAGATTCATTATCTACCTTTTCATTCATCTTCTGACCCCTGAATTCTTAAAGAAACTTTTTCTTAATCTAATGTATTCAACATCAATCATAATTTAAAGATCAATCTCTCCTGGTGCGTCTTCGTAGCCAATTTCTTCATCACTTTCCATTTCATTGCTCATATATAAATCTTTTAAGAAGAAGCATAATACAAATCCAATAATGTTCATTAAAGTAGCTATAATGAATACATTATGAATAGCAGTTACTAGAAGAGATGATGAAATATGTACCTTAGCAGTTTGTAAATTAAGGTTCAATGTCATATTTACGATAGCTCCTAATACTGCTAAACCAATTACTCCTCCCAAAAATCGGAAATACATGGTGGCTGCAGTTACCACTCCTAAGTCTCTTTTCGTTACAGCATTTTGAGATGCTACCGTGAATATAGGTATTGCAAGACCTGCCCCTATTCCCGCGATAATCTCATAAACTATTAATTCTAAGTTTGTAGTATTGGTGTTTAATATGGAAAGCATGAACATGCCCAAGATACCTATTGCAAAAGAGATAATTGCAAGAATTTTATACTTACCTGTTTTGCTGATAATCTGGCCGGATAATATTGATGATACAATCATGCTGAACATTAATGGTGTTAAATATGTCCCTGAAGTTGAAGGAGTAAAGCCTTGCACTAATTGTAAGAATAGTGGAATGTAAACCGCACCAACTAACATTACAGCACCTAAAAGAATCATACAAATAGATGAAATACTGAATATAGAGTTCCTAAATAAATACATAGGTAAGATAGGTTCTCTAGCCTTTATCTCCGTATATATAAATCCTAATAGCATGATTGCTGCAAAAATGAATAGTAATGCTAAGTAAATGAATGGTATGGTCGTGTTTTCTTCGATAAATGTTAAAACTAAAAGAAATGAGATTAAACCTGATGTGAAAGTTATTATTCCCCAGTAATCCATAATCTTCTCTTTAACAATTACACTAAACTCTGGTAGATAGGGTATAATTAAACTTAATGCCATGATTCCTATTGGCACGTTTACAAAGAATATCCATGGCCATCCTAAGGAATCTGTGATATAACCACCTAATGTTGGACCCACTACTGTTGAAATACCACCTGCAGCGGCAAATAATCCCATATATTTTCCTCGCTGTCGGGGTGGGAACATTTGGGCTACGATTTTTAATGGAATTGTAACAATTATACCTGCACCAAGTCCCATCAGTGCTCTAAATATTATAAGTTCTGTCATATTTTGAGAGAAACCGCATAGAACGGAACCGAATACAAAAACTATTATTGCAATAATAAAAATTTTTTTACTACCATAAAAATCGGATAGTTTTCCAGATAGCATGGCAGAAATTATTAAAGTGGTAAGGTAAATCGTAAAAGGCCAGACATAGTATTGTAAGCCACCTAAACTAGCAATAATTTTAGGCATAGCTGTACTGGTAATGGTACTGTCTAAAGAAACAATTAAGACACTGATCAAGAGACCTGCAATAATTACTTTAAAATGATTTAAAACATCATTTTCTATATCCATAGGTATTTTCACCTTTCATTAACATTCCACTTATTATTATTATTTCACTTTTTTTTAAACATAAATCAGATTTTTTTGCATTATATGCAAATTTTAGATTCATATATATAACTTGTTTACTACTTATAATTAAAGTAGTAATTATATTTACTAAAATTTAGTTTAGTTAGTAAATGTATATATAAGTTACGGTTTAGTAAATAGTAAATTAACAAAAAATAACATGGTGATTAAATAATGGTAGAAATACCTCATGAATTAATAAAATCATTAACAGAACTCGGAATGCTCGACTCTGAAGCTAAACTATACGCAGCACTTGTATTTTTACGAAGCGCAGAAGTAAGAGATCTACTAGAATTTCTAGATGTATCTAAACCCAGCATATATGAAGGTTTAAGAATGCTTGAAAAAAATGGATTAATAATATTAACCAGCCCCAGACCAGCCACATACCAAGCAATAGAACCCAAAATTGCACTAGAAATAATAATAAAAAGATATATGGATGCTAAAAAAGAAGCTTTAATCCAATTACAGGACTTTAAAAACAAAGAGATAACCATCAAACCGAATAATCCCTTATTTTTCATTTTCGGCGGTAAAAGTATTGAATTTAAAATTAAAGACATGTTAAAAAACGCTAAAGAGAGCATTTACTGCCAAACATCAATTAAATATCTAGATTACATAGAAAAAACTGCAAAAAAGAACATTCAAATAAATCTGGTAATAATAATTGACGGAAACAACAGTAAAGGACGATTAGAACGTTTATCTAGAATGAGTAATGTAAAAATCAAAATAAAAGAAAAAAATAAGATGACAGAAAGTACAGAAAAGGATAATCTAAAAAAACGATCCATGGATAGTATGACGGATTTAATAGACCTTGATAACCAATTTATGCTAGTGGTTGATGATTCAGAAATTTTAGCAGTACCACCATTAAAAGATGACTCGCTAACCGCTATAACCTCAACAAACAAAGCATTAATATTTAGAATAAAAATAGGAATAGAAGAATCATTCTCACAAAATAACTCAGAATAAAAAAATAATCTATTTTTTTTAATGTTCACTATAAGTTCCTGATTTGAAATTCTGAATAATGACAAAGCCTATGAAATCTTTTTTCGGAGGGATGAATTTCTTGACCCCGTTTATTTCAATTTTTGGGGAGTACATCAGTTGGTGCTTTGCGTAATTCGGTTTTTACATCGAAACATACTTCAATGGCTAGTCTAACTGCGTTTTTAAAATCATTAGCATTTAAATTTGGTAAGAATAAAGGCCATCCTGATGAAAAAGACATAGAAAATGCTCGAAAATTTAGTAAAAATCTTCTAAGTGATAAAAAGATTTAGAATAAAATATCCATTGACGATATTTCATTATTATTTAAATAATTATATAATTACTTCGTTATATGCCGATTTATGGAAGTTTAGCTTGACTGAATCGAATAAGACTATTCAGCTAGAAGGTCACACCATGCCCTTCAATTCAATATAAATGTTATATTATTTTCTCAACTGGAAAATTGATAATACAGATGACGAACACGAGCTCATTCAATTTAGCGAGATAAAAATTATATTAATTGCATTATTTTTTTTTATAAATACGAGAATACAGCTAATTGATAAAATTTATTGAAAATGATGAAAAATTTAATTGACCATCCTAATCAGGAGATTTAGATAGATCGAGATGATTATCACGCATCTGAGCAATTAGAATAAACTTATTTAGCACAATGAATGTTTTTTTGGGCTCAAAACAAATTTGGGAGCAAAAAAGTTTATAGGTAATAACAGACTAAAAATTATTGAAATTGGTGGATGTTTAAATGAGTGAAAATCGAGAAAAAATAAGTGAAAACATTGCAGAGAGTGTGCTACGTCTTAATAGATCCGAATTAAAGATATTAGGAGAATCTATGGCCTCATTTAATAGCGTTTCTTCTGCCATGCTCAAATCGACTTGGTTATCATCCAATTTTTCCAGACTTCTTCAAGAAGAATGCGAAAGAATGGCTTCCTTTAATCAAGCTTATAATGATGCAATGGCGAAGGCCTACGAATCATTAGCCTTGAATTCGATTCCTATTGCTATGGATGGAGTATACAAGTCTATTTCGGAATTTAATAGGTTGACAACAGTTGCGATGGATGGGATACATGAATCCATGGCATCGTTTGATCAAGCATACACAGATAGTATTATACAATCCAATAGAGTGTCTTTCAGCATTTTTGAGGCTTTAAATAGCCTTCAAGAGTCAATGGCATCGCTTGAAACAATTAGTCTTATTAATCATATTGACATCGAAACATTATCTTCACAATTATCGCCGATTTTAACGACCCTTGAAGGTGCATCTATTTTTGAACCCTATGAGTCATTGTACGATAGAGTCCAAATAGGCCATCCTCAAATTATTGAAAGATTAAATGAGTATCAATGGTTTTTATTGCCAGAAATGCCTTTAAGCATCGCTTTTGAAGTTTATAATCTTTCTTCTATGGATAAGCCGCGTCAAAGAATTAATAAACTTTTCTTTGACTATTTTGCATTTGATAATTTTAAAAATCTCAAAGATTTAGTCAATAAATGGAATTCCGATGGAAAGTTCAGGCCAGGAAGATTAAAAGTTATAAATGATAGCTTAAATGTTATAATTAATGCTGAAAATAATAAAATACCATCTACACTAATAGTACCGGCTTTAATTGCTCAAATTGATGGAATTCAAAGGGAGTTTCTGCTTAAAAATAATTTTAAGATATCATGGAATAATTTTAGATTTGAAGGTAAAGGGGAACCATTAAATCAAAAGCAAGCATTTAAAAGCATTTATTCTCCAGATGATGCGTTTTCATCTATAATCAATGAAATCATTCTTGATGTTCTTTTTGGGAATGTATATCCCGGTAAACCATTAAAAACACCAATTACATTCAATCGTCATAAGATTATGCATGGAGAACATCTGACAGGAGGAACTAAACCTAATACTATAAGGTTATTTATTATTTTAGATTTTTTACATGACTTACTCTAGTCTATTAATAAACATGGGAAAACTAGTCTCGAATTATACAATGGTGGAATAAGTACCCCCGCGACAATCTTAGCTAAGAAGGGATATCTGGCATTGCCTCCGCAGGTTAGAAAAGAATTAGAATTAAAAACCGAAACTCGACTAAAAACTTATAAAAATTGGAATGAATCTTTAATGAATAATGATATAGATTATCTAATTGTATTTGATAAAGAAACACCTTCAAAGGAACCTTTGGAGAATAAGTTAGAAGCGATATGCCATGAAGCTTTACATATTGGAAGATGAGCATGAATTTATTTATCCTCTAACTGGTGATGCTAAAGATTTAACAGATGAATATCTGGAGCAGACACATGATATTTGATGGATATTCAATTAACTCAGATTTTTAATTAAATTTTATTAGGAAGGAATAATGATTTTTAATTATTTTGAGGACGGGAAATTTTTATACAACTCACAATCCGCTGTTCTTTTAATGAAAATTCCTAGCAGTGATGATAAAGATTTCAATAAAATTAAAAAATTGAAAAATGAAAATCTCGAATCAAAAATAAGTAACAATGATTTTGATTTTTCGAAAGCTAAATTATTTAATTTTACACTAAATGATAGAGAAATTGAATCAGATTTAATTTTTGATGATGCCATAATTTCAGGAGATGTAAATCTTCGAGACATTAAGATTAACGGCAGTCTTAATCTTAATAAAGTACGAATTGATGGAAATCTAACGCTTAATAATGTTGATATTAAAGGAAGTCTTAATTTTGATGAAGGACAAACCAGTGGAAACATAAAAATATTTGAATCACAGATTGGAAAACTGCATTTATATCAGATTAAAATAAGCGAACTTCTTCTAATTAGAGATAGTAAAATCAATTTTATTTTCGCGAATGGAGAATACAAAAATAATAAAAGTAAACTGAATGAAAATAAAGTATATTTTATCTTGAAAAATAAATTTTACAAATCTTACTATTTTTTCTTAAAAATTAGAAAATATGCACTGTCATTATTTGATTTACATTATAATAGTATAGAAGAAAAATATGGCATTAATGGCTCTATTTATATATTGAATTCGGAGATTATAGTCTGCTCTATGTCTTTATTGAATATTGGACGTATAAATAGTGATTTTTCAATTTTTCTTGAAGATGTTAAGATATACGAATATTTAAATTTTATTGATTGTTATATCAAAAGCTCAATACTTTTGAAGAGAGTCACCGTAGATGGGGATTGTATTTTTAATGGAAGCAGAATAAAAGGTAGTTTTGATTTTACACTCTCGAGAATTAGAGAAAAGTTAGATTTTGAGTGGGTAATATTTTATTCTCCCTACGGGAAAGAGGCTGCTTCTAGACAAGCTAAAAGAACATGGGAAAAACTTGGTGACAGTGAAAAAACTGATAAATATTGCTATGATGAACTAGAGGCTAAAAGAAAAAATAAATGGACACCAATCCGCTATGCCGAAAAATTAATTATTCAAATCCCATTCGGATATGGAATAAAATTTTATAACGTTGTATTCACTTTTATTGGTTTTATCATATTATTTGGAATTTTATATTCGTGGTTTCAAGGTATTCAAAATTCGAATACTATTTGGAGCAATTTATATATCAGTATTTTAATAGCGTTAAAAACAGGTTATCAACCTTCAGATAAAACATTGGAATTGTTAACTTCAATTGAAACAGTTTTTGGAGTTTTTTTGTATGCGATTACAATTGTAATATTTGCCAGAAAATTTTTTATGAAATAATGTCTGATTTAAATTAGAAAGTTAACTGGAAATAACTTAATACATCAGTTTTAATCAGTTACAACCGCCCGTATGGTTAAAGATATGCCGATTTTACGAAGAACAAAACAATAGGTTAGAAATTTGATCTCAAATATCATAAATCTTTCCTAGTTTTCAAGAATTCCATTTTAATCTCTAAAAGTCGCCAATTGTTTGAGAAAATAAGGAAATATGGCCAAAATTGCAGCCTCATACTCTTCCTGTTCGGAATTACTATACGTATCGATTTGATGAATATGGACAAAGCATAAATAATAGATATTGGTTACTTTAGTTTGGGTGGGTTAGATTTAATCAAAAATTTAAATTAGAATGATCTGTGGAGAATGTGGTTCTAAGTTTGGAGATTATCATTTTGATGAAATAAGAAGTCCAAAATAAAGGGAAGAATTGTTGTTTCTTAAAGATTGCTCGTGAACGAATTTTGCCGAATGTGACGCGAAGAATTGGTAAAAAACCAAAAACTTCAATGCGAAGATCAGGCGATATTGAAATTGAAGATTTGTTTGATTTTGACTTTTATCTCAAAGCTGTCAATTTAACATATGAAAAGCTATTTAAAGAAAGATTGGACCGGAATTCACTTGAAGAACAAGATTTCGAAGAGAAATCGTTTAGGGGTATCAAAAATTATTTTCGAAAGAGCGGTCAATTCAAGCGCTTAGATAAAGTAAAAGTTTCTTATAAAATCGCCGATTTAATTGGAGCAGGGGATAAACCTGATGAACACACAATTTCCAATTTTTCGAAATTATTCAAGAAAATAAATGAAAAATTAGCTTAAGTATTGTAAACTAATATTAGTATTCTAAAGAGTTAGTTTTTGTTGAATTAATTGCAATGATTGAATAATGAGTTTTCAGATGACTCAATATCCTATTTTCGAAAGTCAAAATATTAATACTATATGTTTTTAAATACCAGTGCGGGGGGTTGTTATGAAAATTTTTTTAGCTCACAGCTTTTCAGATGAGATTTTGATCGTAGCGAATGACATCAAAAATTTTCTTGAATCAATAGGACATAATTGTTGTTCTGGAGAAAAACCGGAAAATAAAGGGATTAGTCAAAAAGTTAAACAAAGAATCGATGATTGCGATTTATTTATGGGCCTATTTACTATAGAAAAGGATATCATCTATAAAGAGACAGAATGCTATGCAATTTCCAATTGGGTGATTCAAGAATCAGGTTTTGCTATTGGAAAAGAAAAAGAACTAATTTTTTTAGTGGAAAACGGAATTAAGAAATTTCCAGAGTTACAAGGGGACTTAGAACTTGTTTATTTTGATCGAGAGAACATATCAAAATCTTTTACCAAAATCAGTTTCATGATTAACTCAATTAATGATTCAACAGTTAACAATAGTTCCATGTCTGAAAATACATCTTCTGAAACTAGTATTGAAGAAAAAAGAAAATTATTCGAAACCGTTGAACCGGGTGAAGAAGTAAAAGATGAAATTTTCACGCGCTTAATGAAAACTCTAAATGAAGAAAAAGATTTCATCAAAGCTAGAACTATTTGTGAAGAATATCAAAAAACTCTAGAAAATGAAGACGATAGAATCGCGATTAAAGCTAAAGTATTACGTATTTCTCATAAAATAGGTGATAATAGAGCGTTAAAACAATTAAAACAACTTTGCATTGATTTTAAAAGTAATTCTGTTGTATTTCAACTGGCTTTACGATATAAAGAAATGATGGAGTATCATAAAGCCAAAGAAGAATTTCTTGTTGCGGGTAATCTATTAGATTTAACTAGCAAGGAAAATTTGTCAAATTACTTAATTTGTCAGAGAGAAGCCTCGATTTGTTTGGCTTTAGATAATCAATGTGATACAAGTTACACATTACTTTCTGAATTATTGGAAACGAAAGAATTCAATCAATACCGGTCTTCAATTTTAATGAATTTGTCTTCTATAGCTAAAAAATGTGAAGATAAAGAGAGATTTATCATTTATGGAGAAGCTTCTCTTGATTTAGATCCATCAAATGCTAATTTAAGATTTGAGATGGCATTAAAACACAGCGATTTATTAAATAATGAATTATCTTTGCTGCATAACAAAAAATTAATTGGCTTAAAGGAAACTGGACCATCTTTAAATAATCTAGCCGTCCAATTTTCTAGACTTGATATGCCGATAAATGCGATTAAATATTATTCTAAAGCCTCAAAACTTAAGAATACAATTGCAATGGCGAATCTTGCAAATTTATATTCAAAATCCGGATTTATTCAAGATGCAGATGAACTTATAAATGATGCGTATAAACTGGGTGCAGAGGACATTGAAGTCAGTGGAAATATAGGTGTCGCTAAAAATAAAATTAAAAAGATTATGGATAAGGAGAATGCTGAAGAAAAAAATGTGCTGATAGAAGCTGAAAAGGAAAGAAAATTTAGAGTAAGACATTCTAATGCGTTCATTTCGAATAATAAAATCAATGGCAAAGCATTTAATGGAATATGGATAATTGACTCCTTAGAAGTTCCCATAATTTTGAAAGATAATTGCTTTAATGTCGATGAAGAATTTATTATGGCAGATAAAAAGTCAAAATGGATCAAAGTTAAATCAGATCCATTCGAGTACTATAAAATTAAAGCTCTATCAATCGACGGCAGTCTAGAAAATTTAAGTGGGCAGTATGAAATTGAATGCTACGAGGAAAGCAATTCGGACAGCTTGTCTGAATCATATGAAGCAAAAGGATACATGATTATTAAAAACAATTTTAAAGAAATAGAAATAATGGAAAAGAGTAGGGAAAAATTAAAATTTAAAAAATGGACAAAAAAAGAAAACTAAACTATATTTGATTCTTACAATTTTAGTTTCCTTAAGGCTTAAATTAACAAATTATTCATTTTATTTTTCCAAGTAGCGTGGTAATGGTAGTACTTCCGTATCATGTTTTCTGTTTTTAATCACATTCGAACATGGCGGTTTTTTTGTAGGTTAGGTGATGCGCAGATTTGTCGTTTCAAATTTTAGGTAAATCTTTTCTTCGTTATAGTGTTGTATCACGAAGGATTAAGCTTTTAAGCGTTATCAGTATTATTTACGTAATCAAAATTTGATTTTAATTATTTTTTGAATTTCTGAAGTGTAGTTCTGAAATTCAATGCAAAAAAATAAGAGCTCCAGAGCTCATTGTCTATCGCTTTTACTATTGTGCACTTGTTTTATTCAAAAAGCGTTTTATTTCTTGCGCTACTATTTTTGGCTTGCCTGTGGTGTCTTCTGCGGCCGCGTGATCAAGGCCTTGAATTTCAACGTGCTTAACATGAGGTAATACTTCTTTTAAAGCGTATATGCTGTGTTTCAAGAATAAAAATGTTTTGCTGCCGTTGAGTAATAATACTTCTGCAGATGTGTCTTCGAATTTTTCAATTGTTCCTTTAGTTTCATTAACAAGCATTATGTCATTGTGAAATGTGGGTATAGTGTCTTTAAGCGTCACATCATCGCCCTTGGTATTCATTGCATCTATTTCTATTATAATTTTGAAAATTAGTCTCAATATTATATTTGGCATATATTTTACCCATTGATAAGGTGGTTGAAGTTCATCTCCACTTACTTTAGTCGCTAGTTCGCCACTAGTCACCATTGCAGAGGTGAATTTGCCCTCGGCTACGTATTTATCATATCGTTTGCCTATATCGTTGAACTTATTCATTTCAGTTTCGTTAACATAGAATGGTGGTTCGTAGAGGATGGCTTTATGGATAGCATGGCAATAGAGGGCTGATCG